>JADMIO011678496.1_pt1 | contig 37884 bp, 31 predicted proteins | sample 8958161 | NCBI WGS metagenome assembly JADMIO01 (sample SAMN16585339, study PRJNA669376) | soil metagenome | isolation source: Crop rotation soil | place: USA: Cullars Rotation, Alabama | collected 2011 | reverse complement strand
ATCCGAAGTTCTTCGATCTCCCGAACTGGCTGAGCCAGAAATTCCGCCTGACCCTGTGGTGCGAGCATTCCCGCCTGCCCCTGCCGCTCTTTGACAAGGACGCGAAGAAGCACGGCGAGTATGTCTTCGACATCAAACGCGAGTGGCTGGTGACGGTCGCACCCTACCTCAAGCTGCTGGCCGGGACGTTGAGCCTCGTGGTGCCCGTGGCGTCGGCGCTGGCGAAGCTGGAGATCAACGACAAGGCTTACCAGGCGATCCAAAAGCAACTGGAACTCGGACAGAAGACGGCCGAGTCACTGTTCAAGGCTGGCGAGAAGATCGGCGAGCACTTCTCCGACGACGACGGGCCGGAACTGCCGATCGGAAAGCCGATTCGCGCGCACGGCGCCGTGCTGCGCCAGCTCCATGCGCTGCTCAAAGAAAAAGATCCCGGCTTCGGCGGGCTCGTGCGCGTGCCGAATAAGCAGCAGGAGTTCGTATGGGTGCATCCGATGTTTGAGGGCGAATACTAGAGCGGAAGCTTTATTCAGTAGCCGCCGAGGTAACGAGGCGGGCATGTCTTCCCTCTGTCATCGGCATCTGCAAAGTGCCCGTCTCCTCACGTCGGCGGCTACAGTTTTTCAGAAACCGCTCTAGCGGGAGGTTGGCCGGAGGCATGAAGCGGGCGTTTTGGCGTTGCTCGTCTCAGGAATTCCGAATGATCAGCGCCTTGATCTCCGTCATCTCCTCCATCGCGTAGCGCACGCCTTCCCGTCCGAAGCCGCTGTCCTTGATCCCGCCGTACGGCATGCTTTCCACCCGCCATGTCGGCACTTGATTGATCAGCGCTGCACCGACATCAAGGGCCTCGTAGGCCCGCAGCACGAGACGAATGTCCGTCGTAAAGACGCCGGCTTGCAGACCGAATCGGCTGTCATTGACGATGCGTAATGCATCATCGAATCCGCTGTATCGATGGAGGGTGACGACTGGCGCGAAGAATTCCTCGGTACAGGCCTCGTGCGTGGAGGGCACGTCCTCCATGACTGTCGGATCGAGACACGGCCCTCGCGTCTCACCGCCGAGCACGAGGCGTCCGCCTGCGGCGACGGCGCTGGCGATGCGGGCACGCGTTGTTTCCAACGCATCGCTCGTAATCATCGGTCCGACCACAGTGGTGCGATCCCGCGGGTCGCCCGCTTTCACCTTCTCCCGCACGTGCGCGATCAGGCGCGCCTTGAAGTCCTCATAGATTTTCTCATGCACCACGACTCGCTGGACGCTGATGCACGACTGTCCCGCGTAGCCGAAGCCGCCCGCCGCAATCATCGGCACGGCTGCGGCGAGGTCGGCGTCCGCATGGACGATCACACCGGCATTGCCGCCGAGTTCGAGGCACACGCGTTTCTTGCCCGCGAGTTCCTTCAGCTTCCAGCCGACCACCGGGCTGCCCGTGAAGCTCAACATGGCCACGCGCTCATCCGTCACCAGGCGTGCGGCGTGTTCATTTGCGCACGTGACGAAATTCACCTGCCCCGGCGGCACGCCTGCATCGACCAGCACCTCGGCGAGCAGAAGCGCGGTGAGCGGCGTTTTTGCCGCGGGCTTCACAACCATGGCATTCCCGGTCGCGAGGCACGGCGCGACTTTGTGCGCGACGAGGTTCAGCGGGAAATTGAACGGCGTGATCGCGCTGATGACCCCAATCGGAAAGCGCCGCGAAATGCCGACGTGCCCCTCGCCCGCGGGCATGCCATCGAGCGGCAGCACTTCGCCGCTGGCGCCGTTCCAGCGGCGCGCTTCTTCCGCCGCGCAAGTGAAAGTGAGAATCGCCCGCGCCACTTCCGCCTCCGCGTATACTACGGGCTTTCCGGCTTCGCTGACGATCCGAGCGACAAATTCCGCACGCCGCTTTTCGATCCCCTGCACCACTTGCTGGAGCATCGTCGCGCGCTGATGCGCTGGGATCGCGCGCGTCCTCGGAACCGCGTCCCGCGCCGCGGCGATTGCCGAATCCAGAGTTCGCTCGTCACCGAAGGAAACACGCGCGATTTCTTCCCCGGTAAACGGGTTCCTCACCGGCACCGTGGCGCCAGTGTCGATCCAATCCGGTCCGATGAGCAGTCGAGTTTGCACGGTCTATTTTTCGAAGACTTCGCGTTTCTCCACAAAGATTTTCAGCCCTTCCTTCGAGAAATTGTCCATCAGCGCGTCCGGCGTGAGCGCCTCCGGCATCATCACGCCGCGCTCCTTGATGACTCCCTCCACGATCAGCCGCGCCGCGAGCGCCGGCGGGATGCCGGTTTGCACGACGGTGAGCGAGTAGCCGTATCGCTCGTAAGTCTCGCGGTGACCGTCCATCGTGTAGATGAAGTACTCGACGCGCTTGCCGTCTTTGCTGCCGCGCACCTCGGTCCCCACGCACGAGTAGCCGTCGGCGGTCGCGCCGAGCGTGGCGGGCTTCGGCAGGTTCGCACACGCCACGCGCACGGGGCTGACTTCCGCGCCATCCACTTTCACTTTTTTCCACGTGTCGAGTTCGAGCAACGCGAGGCTCTTGGCGAGCGAGACGACTTTGTCGCTCAGCGTGTATTTGAAGACCGAATATCTCACGCCTTTCTCGACAAACGGTTTGTAGAGCCCGAGCGACACGCCTTCCTCGTGCGCGACTGCGTAGGTCTTCATCAGCCCGAGCGGCGGGGGAAAACGATGCCAATCGACCTCGGTCTCAAGCGGTTTGCCGGACACGACCCGCGCGTCCTTCACGAAATACGGCACGGCGCCAAGTTCCTCGAAAAGCGTCTCCGGGCTGAAGAGCACGGCGAAGCGGTAGCCCTTCACATCGGCGTTATCGCCATCGAGGACGCGGATGCTTTCCGCGGTATCGAGACGGTCCATCGCCCAGCGCGCAAAGACATTCACTGCGCCTGGGTCGCAACCCATGCACAGCAAGCCGGTCAGATTCTTTTCGCGGAAGCGCGCGTCGAACTTTTCGATCTCGGCTTCGTAGCTGTTTTTTGTGGGCCGCTTCACGCCTGGCGGCGAATAGATATCCGCCGCCATGTCGAGATAGTGCGAGCCGGACTGCGCGCAGGCTTCGAGGACGCTGTGGTTCACGAGCCAGGTCGCCGAATTGAGCGTCACCGCAATCTTTTTCTCCGCGATGAATGCCGCAACCTTTGGCGTCTCGAGAGCGTTGAGTGACACGACCTCGAACCGGCTCTTCGGCGTCCGTTCGTGCAACCGTTGCGCGTAGGTGGTGTCGACGTCGCTGAGAAAAATGCGGTCGAAGCAATCGTAGCTGTGCAGCTTTTGGCCGACGACGGAACCGACTCCGCCCATGCCGATGATGAGTGCGTTGGCCATGACTCACTCTCGCCAAACCCCCACACACTGGCAAGCAGCAGACCAGAAAGATCGAATCTTCCCGAAATCGCTTTGGCTCTACGAACTGAAACGTTGAAACGTTGACAGCCGATTGCTGAGCGCATAGACGAACCCCGAAAAACCGCTGTGAACATGCTGCGGACACGAACATTCTCGCAGCGATTTTTCGTTCAAAGCTGACACTTTGAGTAATCGCTTAGAGACTCCGTTTCCTTGCAAGAACCGTGTTCCGCCAGCTTCTCCGTCGTACTTAACTCTGCAAATCCCAACCTTGGAGCCAGTTTCTTGAAACCAAACCCTGTCGCCGTCTCAAATAACAATCGCGATCGCTCGGCGTTGTTCGCCATGAAAGCTGTCGTTACTGCACTAATTATTATTTTCAGCGGAACGACTCCCGGATGCACCTATCTTCCAAGTTCAGGCCCCTCCGCTTCGCGGATAGAGAAGGAGGCGCAAAGCGCCAAGTACCCGGAGTCTTACCAGCTCATTCCAATCACGAGCGAAGTTGTCAACACGCTGGCTAGAAACTCGAACAAGAATGAGCGGAACAGTCTTAGCAGCCTGAAAGCTGAGACAGTGTCGCATTCAAGCGATTCGCGCCTTAGCTTCAGAGTTTCGTCACTTGGAGTAAGCAAGCTTCCCGCCGTGGCACCCCAGACGATTAACGTCGGGGATTACGTCCAGGTAACGATCTATGAAACTGGTGGAGCGCTTTTTGGATCTCCTGCGCCACAGGGCGCAGCGGGCACTTTTAACAACCAACTTCCACCCCAATCGGTGGATGAATCGGGTTCGATTAGCGTGCCCTTTGCCGGTCGCATTCTGGTCAAGGGACGCTCTCCTTACGCGGTTGAAGGCGAAATCGCCGAGAAGCTCAAAGGCAAGGCAATCAATCCTCAGGTAATCGTGGCTGTCACCGACCGAAAGGGAGGAAACCTTGTCACAGTAACGGGAGACGTTAAGTCGCCCATGGGATATCCCCTGGGATTCGCTGGAGCGCGCGTGCTGGACGCCGTCACGGCCTCTGGAGGGAGCATCGGCAAGGCGCAAGAGACTCTCGTATCTGTGATTCGCGGGTCTGTGGTTCGGTCCGATTCGCTGGCCGACATCACCAGTTACCCTTCAAAGAATGTGGCACTACAACCAGGAGATACCGTCGTCGCGAAAAATGTGCCCCGCACTTATCTCGTCTTCGGCGCCGTTGGAAGCACTTCCCGCCATCCCTTCGAAGCTGATCAAGTGAGCCTGGCCGATGCAATGGCGCAATCGGGAGGAGCATTGGACAATCGCGCAAATCCAGCCGCCATTTTCGTGTTTCGCGTTGAGCCGAAAACTGTGGTCAAGAAGTTGGGATACGAGCCCAAGGCTGTCGTTGGGAGTGGCGCGTCAGTCATTTACAACCTCAATCTTGTAGAGCCCAAGGGCTTTTTCCTCGCGCGTAACTTTGAGGTTCAGGACAAGGACATTATTTACATCGGCAATGCCAGCAGCGTCGGATTGGCAAAATTCTTTAACGTCATTAACTCCATTACTACCGGGATCCGGACTGAAGCGCAAACGACCGGAGGGTTCTAGCCTGGTCCAATCACGGACAAGGGTTAACACACAGCGAGAAGTCCCGCTGCAAGTCCCTCCTGTTCATTTTGACAGCGTCTGATTTACCTGAATGCCGCCACCGGTCACGGTCACCGCACTTGTAGAACTCCCGGCTTGAATCACAGTCGAATTTCCACCGCCAACACTCCAAGTCACCGGCGGCTTGGCGATCGCCGCTTTCAACCCCTCGCGCGCGTCCTGCAGGCGCTCCTGCAAGACCGCTGTCGTGCATTGCGGCGCGATCTGATCGAGGAATGCGAGCCGTGATTGCAACCGCGCCTTTTGCTCCCCCGCATCCGGTTGCTTGAACGCGACGCTGTTCTGCCCTGCGTTCAGTTCAAACATTCCAATCCGTCCGTAGGTCTGCGAGGTGTTGCGGAAGCTCACCAGAAAGTTCTCCCGCGCATTCCGATCCATGCTCGATGCAAACATCTGCGCCACATTCTGCGTCACCACCCGGTCCGCGTAATTCAGGCTTTGCAGCCCGTATGAATTCGTCCCGAGCTGCTTTACGACATCGGGGTTGGCAAAGAGCCGCTTCATCGCCGGCTCGCGGAAATTAGCCGGCAGCTCCCCCAGCGCCTGCGCGAACTGCGCCGCGGCCCAGCCGTTCTGCGTGTACTTCTCCGCCGCTGCGATAAGTTCCGGCGCTTTGAAATACCGGAGCGCCTCGAAAATCGTCGTTCCCCCGTCGATCCCGGGGCTCTTCGGATCCGAGGAAGCAGCCGCCCGGAGCAGCGCCTGGATCGCCTCCGTCCGATACACTCCTGGTGATTTTGCCTCCAGTTGCCGAATCGCCACCGCCGCTTCCGTCAAATGCGTCGTGGACCGGAGCACGTCGCGCGTCAGCTCGGCCGCATCGGGCGACGGCCACTCCCCGAGCGCATTGAGAAACGCCACGCGCAACGACGGCGCCATCGTCATCTTTCCATTCACCATCGCGTAGCCTTGCAGCTTCACATCCTGACCTACTTGCAAATAGTCCCGCACCGTCTGCAATCCAGCCGGTCCCATCTGACGCAGCTTCGCGATCAAGTCATTCACCGCCGCCTGCCGCAGCTCCGGCTTCAAATTCGGCAGCGACGCGAGCATCTCGTGCATCATTTCCGCGGGCGACTTGGGGGCAGGCGCCTCGTCCACTGCCGTCTCGCCGCGATTCTCCCCGCCAGCCGAAACGACGATTGGCCGTGGTCCCGACGGGCTGGCTCTCCCGCCTTGCTCCTCCGCTGCCCGCGCGTTCGCCATCGCGGCAACGGGCTCCACCGGCCCGTTTGACGGCTGCCAGAAAAGCGCAAACGCCACGATGAAACCGGCAAGGAAACCGGCGAGGGAGAACAGAAGTTCACGATTCATGGGGAAGGGCACTTTAACCGTCTCGAAGCCGCAGACAAATCAATATCCGCGGATGGCCGGGATGGGAGCGAAGGAATACAGACGGTGGAGGATTGGAGCGCTGGAGAATTGGAGTCATCCCATCACTCCACTGCCGTTCTGGATTGAACCACCACGTCGAACAACTCCCGGCACCGATCCCAGACTTCCTCCGCGGGCCTCGACGCATCCACGCGACGGATGAAATCCCGCTGCAACCCGAGAAAAATCTGCCGCACCGCGCGCAACTGATCCAGATGCTCGAAACTATTCGGCGCATCGCCACGCGCCCGCACCCGGCCGAGCGCCCCATCGGGATCGAAGTCCAGCAACAGCACCAGGTCCGGCTTCGGCGCGAACCGCTCATTCTCCTCCAGAATCTTCTCCGGCTTGACCCCGCGCGCCCCCTGATACGCTGCGCTCGAAGGATAATAGCGGTCCAGCAGCACCACCTTTCCTGCCGCCAGCGACGGGCGAATCAGTGTCTCCACATGCTCTGCGCGATCCTTCAGGAAAAGCGACAGCTCCTCATCCAGCGACAGCCGTCCTTCGCTCATGCTTCGCCGCAGCTTGATCCCCCACTGACCACGCGTCGGCTCCCCGCTCACCACACACGGCAGCGCGCGGGCCGCGCAATGCTCCGCCAGCCTGCGCAGCACCGTACTCTTGCCCGCGCCGTCGATTCCCTCGACGACCACGAGCCATCCCGGAGCATTCAGGCGCAACATCGCCGCGCGGTGTAGGCGCGCGCCCTGGCGGCGGCAACTGCAAACCGCGGCGGCGGAGTGCAGGAGTGCTGGAGTTGTGGACTGGAGTTCACCCGCTGGAATGATCAACTCGACACACCAACATTCAATACTCCAGCGCTCCAATAATTCGACAGTCCTACTACAGCCCCGGCGCCCCGAGAATTTGCCCATCGCGCAGCAGCCGTTCGCGAAGGCGCGGGTAGTTCACTTTTTGCACGGGCACGTTTTCCTCGATGGCCATCACTGCGGCGGTGGCGGCGGATTGAGCGGCGATCATAAAACTGTATTCGTTGCGAAATGCGCCGTAGGCCACGTAGCTCATGGATGGACAGGTCGGCGTGAGCAGGTTCGTGCACTCGGCAGCCTTGGGCACGAGGCTGCGATAGGATTGCCCAAACGGAATCCAGTCCCGCTTTTCATTGAAGACAGCGCCTTCATTCCACACCGCACCGTCTTTGACGATGCGGCGGGCGTGGTGCAGATCGTGCGGCCACCAAATCAGTCCGATAGGGTCCTCGACCGGACGCGGGGTTTCCAGCCGGCCCTCGGCTTCCGTCACGACGTGGTCGCTGACCATGCGGCGTCCGTTGCGGACGTAGAAGGCGCGCGGCCAGCCGCCGTTGTCGGGGAACTCATCCTTGCACAGACCCCACTGCGCCCATTGCGCGCGCAGTTTTTCGGGCACGATTGGGTCATTTGCCATGAACCAATAGACGCCCTGGATGTAGTCGCGGCTCGCGCGAAGCAATCGCTCGCGCTCGGCGTAGGTGGCGGTGGGGTAATCGCGGTTCCAGCCGGTGAAATTGCCGCCGAGATGATGTCCCGTGCCGGGGTCGGTCTTGTCATTCGGCACCGCCGAGTCTGGCGGGAAAATCGTCCCGCCGGCGGCGAGAAAACGCCGCTGGAGTTCGTAGTTCGTGGGATCGTAATTCGCGGGCTTCTCGATGGGCAGCCGATTGGCGGTGTCTTTGGTCAGGCAGAGGCGGAAGCAAAAGCCCTGGATGCTGTCGTCTGCGTCGCCGTGCCGTCCGAGAGGCGCATCTTGCACGCCGAAAATCGTGCCGCTCTTCGGGTCGCCCGGCACCGCGTACGGATCGACGCGCCGATCGAACTGGCCGTGCGTCGTGTCCGTGCGAATGCCGTTCTTCGTCTCGCCATACTTCGCATTTCCCTCGCGACCGACCACAGTGGTCACACCTGCCGCGGCGAGGAGGTCGCCCTCGTAGGTGGCATCGAGAAACACCTTCGCGGAAATTTCCGCGCCATTCTCGCACCGGAGCGCTGTGAGCCGCGCGCCGTCTTTGTGCACGCCGTCTTTTTCCGCGAGCCGATGCCCGCGCAGGACGCGCACCCCCTCCTCCTCGACCCACGCGTCGAAAACCGCTTCCGCGACATGCGGCTCAAAACGCCAGAGAGTGCTCTGCTTCGCGCGCGTCCGCACCATCTCATCGAACTCCCCCTGCCGCCCGTAACGCGCGCTGACCCGCCGGTAAAACTCGAGCACAAGCCCGCCGACGGCTGCGCTGTTTTGAAACTCCGGGTGGTTGTCGATGTCCGACCTGCCCAACCCCTCGACGCTCATCCCGCCGACATGCTGCCCGGCTTCGACGAGGACGACAGTCCTGCCCATCTTTTTCACCTGCACCGCAGCGACCACGCCCGCGCTGGTGCCGCCGTAGATGCAGACATCCGCTTCGTGGGTCACAGCCAAAATGGCAGAAGTGAACGCCACGAACGCAGTGAGAAACATGGCGATGGATTTCATCGTTCGGAGAAAAAGCACACTCGCCTAGACTAGCGAGTATTCGTAAACCCGCGGCGCGGCGACATGGCCAAGGAGCAGGGGTGCCCTCGCCCCGAGGCGAAAACGTGGGGTGAGGGCGCCCCTGCTCCTTGCTTGGCCGCGCTCGATAGGTTGCAAGGCATTTTACAAACACACCCTAACACGCCGCGCGCAGCCACTTCTCCGCGACCTTGCGGAGGTCGGCTTCGGACATCGCTCCTCCATTTCCACCGAAGCATGTCTGCTGCACGCGCTGGAGGTCCTGCTGGAGGTCCTGCTGTTGCTTCTCACGGAGCTTCACGAGCGGACTGGTGCTCATGCGGCGGAGCAGTGCGATCACGGCGAAGCCATCCACGTCGCCGGGGACCTTGAAAACATCGCGTGCGCGCAGCGGGCGTTCTTTCGGGCTGGAGCCACGTTTCGCTGCGGCAACGAGCAGGATGACGACGAGCAGCACAGCGCCGCCGCCGGCTGCGATCAGCCACGGCCTGAGTGAGACGATGAATCCGTGGCTACTCCCGTCGATTCCGAGACGAACCGAAAGATAGGATTCCGGACTAGCAGCCGCCTGGGCAGCCACGGTGGCGCCTCCGACTTTCACCGACGGCTGATCGAGCGTAGCCAGATCCATGTCGTTATACGTCTGGTAAACCACGGCGAAGTCCTTCGACTTCGGCGGCGGGAATTGAAATCCCGTCGGGTGATCCGCTCCGCGAATCGGATCGCCATCGAGCGAGATCGTCCAGAGCCGCTCGGAGCGCGGGGCGACTTGATCGCCCCAGGTATTGATGTCCTTCACCTGCAATCCCTCGTGCGGGCTGATCTGCTTCACGCCGACCGCTTTCTTCAGCGCTTCGAGATCGAGCAGTTCATCGAGTTCCGGCACGAGACCGCTGGCGGTGGCTTTGATTTCGAGAGGGAGCGCGCCGTTGATCGGGAATTGCCGCGTGTCGAGCGTCTGCGTGATCTCGATTTGCTGCGCAGGGCGCGGCGGCACTTTGTCGGTAGCCACTTTGATCACCGTCTCCGCCGACTCTGCCGGGATGGTCACGGGGCCGGTCAGGTCCACAAATTTCAACTCCATCTCGACCGGCGGAATTTTGTCCACGCTCGCGTCCTTGGCGCGGACGAGAATGTAGGCGAGCACGGTTTCCTCCCAGCCGGGCTGCGCGCTCGGGCGCGGCCTCACGTCGGGCGGAGAAAACGTGATCGACTTGATATCGAAGAACGGGGAGAGCGCCTCGGTGAGGCTCAGCTCGAAGTCGTCGCGCGCCCCCTGCGTCTCGCGCATCTTTTTCGCGAGCGGAGATTTTTTCTTCGCCTGTTTTCCGGGAATCGGCACCGCATTGGGATCGTTCGAGAGATACTGGCCGAATTGCGCGACGCGCCCCATCGCCTCGGTGTGGATCACGCTCACGATGATGCCAAACTCCTGATCGCGCCCCACGGTGTTCGGCCCGTCCACGCGCGTCTGGAGCCGGATCTCGCTCAGCAACTCATCCAGGTAGGCGACCTTCTTTTCCGCGCCGAGGGTAAAGGGATCGTCCTTCGTGATCACGAGCGCGCTCGCGAGGTAGCGATATTTCAAGTCCTCGTGCAGCGGGTCCTTTTCGTCCGCGAGTCGCGCGTTCACCACCTTCGCAAACATGCTCAGGTGCGTCTGCGCTGCCTTGCCCGGCAGCGCGAGCAGATGCTCGCGGATGCGCGTTAGCGCCGCCCGGTTCATCGCCTTCGAGAGATTGATCTGTCCGTGCGAGCCGATGCCGAGCAGGCCGTGGAACCAGCCGAGGTAGGCGTCGATGGAATACTCGCCTGGTACGAGCTTTGGCACTTCCTTCGCGTAGGCTTCGACGCCGCGCTGAAAATATTCCTGCGCCTGCAAATTTTTTTCCTTGTATCCGATCATCCGCTTCCGCGCGTCACCGGTGACGAGCTCCTGGAAATACTCGAAGTCGCCCCAGTCTGTGAGCAGCGTACCGGCGAGCGTGAGCGCGCGCGAGGCATCGGGATGCCCGGTCAGCCAGCCATCGATCATGCTCAATGCGCCCGCGTATCCGCTGCGAACCATCTCCAGCGTTTGCGTTTCGTCGCGGCGCGTAAGACCGGCGCGTTGCACCTCCATCTTGCGCCAGCGCTCGCTGAGATTCGCATTCATCCGCGAGAGGATGCGGAAGAAAAGGGGCTCATCCATTTTCTCCAGCGGACCGAACACTTTCTCGATGTGGCCCATCCGGTAAGCTTCGGCGTTGCTGTAGGCGAGGTCGAACGCACCGACCACTTTCTCATAATCCTTTGGCGCGACGCCCGCCTTGCGAAAGAGGTCCATCATCCGCGCGAGGCTCTCGATGTTTTTCTCCATCATGATCGGCGTGACGGGAATGCGCGCATCGGTCGGCAGTTCGTATTTTTTGCGCAGCGATTCGGGGATTTGCGGGTTGTGCGCCATCGCCCACACGGTGAGAAAATCCTCGGCGAGCGCCACGCCCACATCCGGAGTGCGCTTCCCGACCTCCAGGATGTGATCGGCGGCGAGGTCGAAGTTCGCGCTGGCGAGGATGATTTTGGAAAGGCTCACGTTGATACGCTCGCGGAGGCCGGGCGAAAGAGCGGCCGCCCATTTTCCCGCGGGAGCGGTGGCAAGCATTTCCTCGGGCGCGACGAATTTCGGCTTGTCGGTGTAGCCGGCGGTTTTTTGCGAAAATGTGCTTTCCGCTTCGAGAATCCACGACTCGGCCATCACCTGCGCGAGCTGATTCCATGGCTGGACGCTGAGATCGGCGTTTTCCGCGATCAGGTTTGCGATGGTCGCCTGCGCCTTGAGATTCTCCGTGCGCATGGCGGCGTCGCCCCGATTGTCGCTCTGGAGCTTCTGTTCGAGACCCGTGATCATCCGGACCGCGCTCTCCGGATTGTTCTTCACCAAGTCTCCAAAAATCGGCGCAAGCGTGCTCTGCGGGATTTGCGTGATGACGCGCGCCATCGTCTGTGCGGCCTTGGCTCGATGATATTCGCTGCCCTTGGGGCGCACGAGAGTCTGCAGGCTGTCGTCCCAAACTTTCTGCACCTGTCCGCGCTGCATCGCTTCGCTTTCGCGCTCCGAGTTGAGGAAGGTTGTGAGTTCGTTGCGCAGGTTTTCGTCCTCAATCTTCTCGACTTGCTCGATCGGCGGGAGGTAAGCGCGAGCGAGATCCTTGAAGCCCCCGGCAAGCAGCACGCGCCCGGCGAGCATGCGTTTCGCCGCGTCGGCGCCGCCGAGTTTTTCGGTGCCCTTCTTCATGCGATCCGCGACCCAGTAGCTTTCGTTCGGCGGAACGATGAGGCCGAGAAGCTGCCCCAGTTTGTGCACCTCGCCGTCCGTGAATTCACCGGGCACCGCGTCGGCCAGGCTGAGCACGTCGTCGAGCCGCATGTTGGGTTTCTTCTCCGTGAGATCGACGAGCATCTTGAGGTAAATCTTTTGAGCCAGTTCCGGCGGCATCTGCGCGAGTTCCTCACGAATTTTTCCCCAGTCGCCCATCCGGAAATGCGCGAAGAACCGTTCCATTGGATCCAGCGTGGCGGCATCCGCCTTGCCCGACTTTTCGAGCGTGCGGAAAATGTCGGTCAGATCGCGCGTGAACTTGTGCGCCAGGATAGACTCGACCTGCTTGAGATACTTCGGGTCGGGAGGAGGCGGAGGTGGCGGCGTAGCGGGTGGAGCCTTCGCAGGTGCCTGCGCTGCGGGGACCGGCAAAGCGGGCGCTGGTGTTGCGGGTGCGGGGGCCGGTGTCGTGGGCGGCTGCTGCGCTCCCGCGAGCGAGAGAAAGGAAATGATGCATCCAGCCGTGGCGAGGCTCAGATACGAGGAGAAGCGGTGGAAGGACGATTTCATGATACCGGAAAGAAATGGAGTGGATGGTGCGAACGTCAGGATCGAGTGTCTTGCATCTCCGCGAACTCTTGCAATCCCGCGCCTACACGTTCCTTTGGAGGCTTGATGATTGGCAAGGTGCGGGGCGAAGTGAGCGGGAGCTTGTCGTTGCAGACTATGACACATAAGCTGATCGCCACGAAGACTCTCACCTTCACCTACTGGCAGGATGGCGATGCGTGGCTCGGGTATCTCGATGAATTTCCCGACTATCTTACGCAGGGTGGGTCGCTTGAGGATTTGAAGGCGTATCTTGCCGATCTGCATCGCGACCTCGTTTCGGGAGAGATCCCGTGCGTGCGCCATCACGCGGAACTGGAAGTGGCGTGAAGCAGCGAAACCTGATTCGAAAGATCGAAGAACTCGGGCGTGTTCATTAGACATGGCGGGAAGCACGACTGGTATCAGAACCCCACGACGAAAATATCCCAGCCCGTGCCGCGCCACCGCGAGATCAAGGAACATCTCGCGCGGCATGTCCTGAAAATGCTCGGTAACCGGAGCTAAATGACAGGGCTATGGTTTTGCAGAATTTGCCGGCTGAAGAACGATTTCTCCTCCGCCTGGAACTGCCGAATATTGCACCACGCCGTCGCGCACCGGCACCGTGTCCTTTTTCGCCCCTTGGGCGACGACGCAGCTTTTCCAGTCCGCAGGAACTTTCGTCGAAAGCGTGAGCGGCAGATCGTAGAGGGCCGGATCGGCTTTGCAGGACAACTCAATCCGGATGCGGTCTTTGTCCGTTTGCAGCAACTTCACCGCGGCGCTGTCGCGTTCCGTGACGTATTGGTGCCACGACACCACGTCAGGGACCCAGACTTGGTCGCGACTCGTCTCCAGCTTGTCGAGCAGCGCGGTGAACCATTCGATTGGCGCGACAAGCCAGTCTCCGCCGACTCCATGCATGTCGGCGTGACCCATCTCGCCCTTGGCCAGCGCAGTATCGACGGCTTTGACCAATTCATTGGCCGATTTGTAATGCATCGGCGGACCCCAGAAGGGCGGACGATCGCATAAATGATGTTTCAACAACGCCTCCGCGACCTGCTCCTTGGTGACCGTCCACGGCACGCCGCCCGGCTTTCCAAATCCGAGCAGATACGGCTGCTTCCGTTCGGGGTGCAGCTTATAGAGCATCTCATTGCACTTCGCCAATTCCCCATCAAGCTGCTCGGGCGTGGTCGCGCCCTTGTGCGTGAAGGTGTGATTTGCCACCGCGACGTATGGGCTTTTCGCCGCCGCCTCCCACTTGGTCTTGAGGTTCGCCCACAGGCTGTTGCCGGTGACGAGATAGAAATTCCCAACAATCTTTCGCTTCTCCAATTCGGGCACCACGTTCTTGAGCTGGCTCGGAGCGCTGTCGTCAAACGCGATCATGAAGCATGCCTTCTTGCCGTCCTTCCATTTCAGGACTTGCGTGGCGGCCTCCACTTTCCCGGCGGCACCAGTCGCGGGCGACTTGGGTTCAGCAGCCTCAAGGCGCACCCGTCCCAGCAAGCCCAGAGTAATCGCAGCCAAAACGACGGTAGCAGCAATGACAGAGAGAACACGCGCGGGCGCGCGAGAGGTCATCCGCGAGGCATGGCAGTGGCGGGATTGTTTCATTGGAGGCTCGATGGTTGAGGAGGAGTGGAAGTGAGATGAATCCGGAATCGTGACCTGCTGGCAGACGGAATGGGTCACTTGTGAGCGGCTGACAAAATGGAGGCAAGTGTTTCGGCGTGATGCCGCCGGTCTTCTTGAGTTTTTCATGATTCTCCGATTCATGCGCCAGCGACTGACACGCCGTTTGGAATCCACTCGCGGCACACTCGCCTGCGATTCAGGGCGATCCGCGCGATCTTTTCCGCCGAGCCGAAATACCGGCCGGTTCCGTAAGCCTCGACCAGATTTCAGTATTTTCCGATCGCTTGCCCCGATCCACTCGCTTTCAGGGCGTCGATGATGGCCCGGTCATCACTGCCCTTGTCCCGGACGAGTTGCAGGAACTGCGGCAGCGTCATGTTGTGTTTGCGAAGAAATGGCCGGTCGCCCGCACAACCATACATGAGGTCGGGGTCCAACTCGCCGCGCAATTTGATGCGCGCCTTGGCGATGAGACGCGGCAGCCACGCGATGCCGTCCACCTCGGCGGTCTTCGCTGGAAGTTCGCCCATTCGCACGATGCGCCCGGTTGATTTTCCCTGCATCACGTTCAGAAAATATTCCCGCCGGATCGCAGCGACGGCAAGGACGGTTTCGAAATCGAGATCGTCGTAGGTGAGAAAGTCGTCCACGAAGTCGAACAACTCCTGCGCCGAGCAACCGATGGTGGCAAGAAAAGCCACATCCGCAGGTTCGAACATCGTCCGGGCTGATTTGCGGCCAGCCTTCCAGGCGCTGATTCCGCGGTCCCACACTTTGCGAAAATTCAATTTCCAGTCGTCGCTCATTGGTGGCCAGCGTAGGACGCGTGCGTTGCGGTGCAACTTTCGGCTCGGTCAATCGGTCGTTGCCGGATCATTTTTTCATTGAGGCAAATGGCCGCTCGAAAGTTTCACTGCGTGCGAATCATGCCGTCGAATTTCCGCTTCAACTCCGTGCCTTCCTTGCGACGGCCCGTCGCGTTGTAGAAGAGCACGATACGCTTGGCAGCCATGCTGAGGCGGGCCCGGTCCACGTCGCCAGTTGGAGCGCCGAGCTGTTCGATGTCGCTGGCTGCTGCGGCCAGTTCGCGCCCGGCGTCGCCATCGGCGTTTCTTTGCAAGAGAGCCGCCCCAAGCAGAGCGCGGGATTCCACGAGCGGCCAGCCGGTGACGGCTTGCTCGGTGCGCAACTCCAGCGAGCGGCGCGCCGACGCTTCAGCCTCTGCAAAGCGGGAGCCGTCGAGTTGAGCGGCGGCGAGCCTGGCGAGGGCGTCGGCGAGAGCGAGGTTGGTTTCCTTTTGTGCGGCCCTGACTGCATCGCGTTCTCGCTCGGCCTCCAGGGCCGCGCCACCTTCCTGTTTCGTGGCTGTGGCTTCGACGGCGAGCCGCTGGCGCTCCGCTTCGGCACGTGCGAGAGCCGCCTGCTGCGTGGCGGTTTCGGCACGCTGGCGTTGTTCATCGGCGACGGCGCGGAGCGCTTCGGAATCCTTTCGTGCAGCGGAAATCTCTTGTGCGGCGGTCTCGCGTTCCTTCTCGGCAGCGGCACGGGCGGCGGCGGCCTCCTGCACAGCGCCGTCGGCACGCAGACCTTCCTGCTGCCGGGCGTTGTCTGCGCGCTGACGCGCTTCCTTCTCCTGCATCAGAAACACGCCGAGCGCACCGACCGCGACCGCAAGGAAAGTGGCGGTCAGCCACGGAAACGTATTCGGGCGTTGCGCGGTGATTGCCGCAAGCTGGCCGGCGGACATCGGGACCAACGCCATCGCCGCAGGCTGAGCCTGGTTTTCTTGAATCGCAGGGGCGGCTTCCGGCATGCGCTGGAGTTCGGATGACGGGGCCGCCACCGGCGCAGCGGAGGGCGCAGCGGAGGGCGCGGGCGCGGGCGAGAGGGTGGCGAAGCGTTGTTCGATCTTTTCGCGAAGACCAGGATTTCCCGCGCAGGCATGGGCGAGAAACGCAGCTCGTTCAGCCGGGACGTTCATGCCGGCAGCGACTGCATAGGTGGTGAGTTCGGAGGCGCGGACACTGCTCTCCGCGTCCCCAGCGGCGGAAGGAGTGTGGGAAAATGGTCTGATGAACGGTTTGATGGGCTGACTCATGTGGAAGAAGCGTCCGGTCATTCAGGTAAACGCGTCGAGAAGTTTTGCGCTGAAAGTTTGTTTAGAAATTGGCGGTCGCGGAATCTTGATGAGGAGGAGTGTCAGGTAACAACAAAGTGAAATCCGGCAGTCCTGCGGATTTGCATTTCTCGGCTTTTGACATTGCAAAGAAACGTCATACGTTCGTTTCATACGATCGTATGACTGTATCCCATTCCACGGCTCCACCTCGACTCGCCGCGCCAGATTCTCAGGCAGCCACGCGCACTGCGTTACTGGAGATGGCAAGCAAGCTTTTTGGTCAGAATGGCGTCGAGGGCACCTCCATTCGCGACATCGTGCGGGCGGCGGGAGCGAATCTTGGCGCGATCAATTATCATTTTGGGACGAAGGAGCGGTTCGCCCTGGAAGTATTTGCTCACCGGCTAAGGCCGGTGAACAGGGAGCGGCTCGCGCGACTCGATGCATTGGAAGCAACTTCCGGAAGGAAGAAGTTGAACCTTGAGCAGGTGCTCGAGGCAATCATCCGACCCGCGCTGGAGAGCTCATCGAATGACTCGTCGGATTGCATGCGGCTCATCAGCCGGTGTTTTCAGGAGCCGAATCCGGAGTTGAAGGCGTTCATCGAAAACGAGTTTTCGGAGATTGCGCGCCGCTTCGATACCGCGATCCGGCGGGCAGTTCCGGGACTCTCGGCGAGTGATCTGTTCTGGCGGTTGAAGTTCCTTTTTGGCGCGCTGCACCACGGGCAGGAAATGTGGCTGCGCTTCGATGACATGCCGAAAATGCCGCATGCGGTCGGAGTGCCTCGGCTGAGTTTGGAGGGTTTAATTCAGCAGTTCATCGCGTTCACTGCGGCGGGTTTGAGAGCCAGGGTCCCGCGGCCTCGCGAAGCCAAGCAGCCTTCCTCCCGCATCAAATCGCGCGCATGAGCATCCTCCGAAAACTTTCAATGTATCGCCAATCGATCCTGGCCACCGCTCGGGTTGCTGTTGCCTCGTCCAGTGGTCGGAAGACGTTCTTGACCTTTGCCATCGCCGCGCTTCTGGCCGGATGTGGGCCAAAACCGCAGGGACATCCGGGAGGACCGCACGGCCCAATGGGTCCGATGGAAGTGGGCGTCCTCACGATCGCGACGGCACCCGTGACGCTGACTCAGGATTTGCCGGGCCGGATTTCTCCGTTCCGCATCGCGGAAGTGCGCGCGCGCGTCAACGGCATCGTCCTGAAGCGACTCTTCGCGGAAGGCAGCGATGTGAAGGAAGGCCAGTTGCTCTATGAAATCGACCCGGCGCCCTACCAGGCGGCGCTCGACAGCGCGCAGGGAACGCTGGCCCGCGCACAGGCAAATCTGGCGTGGGCGCGTCTGAAGGAGGAGCGCTACAAGGCGCTGTGGGACACGCGCGCCGTGAGCAAACAGGACTATGACGACGCCCTCGCCAGCCAGCGAATGGGGGAAGCGGACGTGCTCTCGGGGGAGGCCGCGGTGCAAGCGGCGAAGATCAACTTGGAATACACGAAGGTGACTTCGCCACTCGCCGGACGCATCGGAATTTCCCAAGTGACCGAGGGCGCCTACGTGCAGGCAAGCACAGCGACTCTGCTCGCAACCGTGCAGCAACTCGACCGCGTTTACGTCGATGTGACGCAGCCGAGCAGCGAGTTGCTTCGGCTGAAGCGCGACCTCGCGAGCGGGCGGCTCAAGGCGGATGCGGCGGGCAAGGCGCGCGTGAGACTCGTTCACGAAGATGGCGACATCCAGTCGGAAGAAGGCACGCTGGAGTTCTCCGATGTCACGGTGAACGCGATGACGGATGCCGTTACAGTGCGGGCTATTTTTCCGAACCTCAAAGGTGAGCTGCTTCCCGGGATGTTTGTGCGAGTCCGGCTGGAAGAGGGGCAGTTGCCGGATGCCATTCTCGTGCCGCAACCCGCGGTGAACCGCAATCCGAAGGGTGAGCCAACGGTGTTGCTCGTCGGTGCGAACGGGAATGTCGAAATGCGAGTGCTCCAGATTTCGCGCGCAGTCGGCAATCAATGGCTGGTCTCCGCGGGATTGAGTCCGGGCGATCAGGTCATCATCAACAATCTCCAGAAGATCCGTCCGGGAATGCCGGTGAAAGTTGCGCCCGCATCGCCGTTACCGGCGTCCACCTCCGCCGCCGCCCGCTAGAGCAGTTCCAAGTTTCGGGTTTCGAGTTTCAAGTTGTTGAAATCAGGAACCTGAAACCCGAGACCCGAAACCCGAAACTCAGAAAAACGATGTCGCGCTTCTTCATTGACCGCCCCGTTTTCGCCTGGGTCATCGCCATCTTCATCATGCTGGCGGGCGCGCTCTCGATTACCAGCCTGCCCATTGCGCAGTATCCCCCCATCGCGCCGCCGACGATCACCGTGATTGCGACCTACCCCGGCGCATCGGCGAAGACACTCGAGGACACCGTCACGCAGGTCATCGAACAAAGGCTCAACGGCATCGACAACCTGCGCTACATCGAATCCGCGAGCACATCGGATGGCACCGCGACAATCACGGTCACGTTTGAAGGGGGCACCAATCCAGACACTGCGCAGGTGCAGGTGCAGAACAAAGTCGCCCTCGCCGCGCCGTTGCTCCCGCAGGAAGTGCAACAGCAGGGCGTGCAGGTGAACAAATCCGTGCGCAACTTCCTCATCGTCGTCGGCCTTATCTCCGAGGATGGCAGCATGTCCGCCACGGACCTCGCGGACTACAATTCCAGCGTGATGCGCGACCCGATCAGCCGCCTGCCGGGCGTGGGCGAAATCCAGACCTTCGGGACGCAGTACGCCATGCGCATCTGGCTCGATCCCGACAAACTCACCAAATACCGTCTCGCCACCTCGGATGTGGTCGCAGCCATCCGCGCGCAAAATGCCCAAGTCTCCGCGGGCGCACTCGGCGCCCTGCCGTCGCCACCGGGCCAGTTACTCAATGCCACCATCATGGCGCAAAGCCGGCTGCAAACGCCCGAGCAATTTGCCGCGATCCTGGTGCGCGTCAGCCCTGATGGTTCGCGCGTCTTCCTGCGCGACGTCGCGCGCGTCGAACTCGGCAGCGAGAGCTACAACGTCTCCGCACGCTTCAACGGCGTGCCCGCCAGCGGCATGGCCATCAGGCCGGCCCTGGGTGCCAATGCGCTCGAAACCGTGGATGTGGTGAAGAAAAAAGTCGCGGAACTCTCCGCGTTCTTCCCACCGGGAGTGAAGGCAATCTTTCCCTACGACACCACGCTCTTCGTGCGCATCTCGGTCGAGGAAGTCGTGAAGACATTGATCGAAGCCATCGTGCTCGTCTTCCTCGTGATGTATCTCTTCCTGCAAAACTGGCGCGCGACGCTCATCCCGACCATCGCCGTGCCCGTCGTGTTGCTGGGCACATTCGGGGTCATGGCCGCCGCGGGATATTCCATCAATACCCTCACGCTCTTCGGCCTCGTGCTCGCGATCGGCCTGCTGGTGGATGACGCCATCGTCGTCGTGGAAAATGTCGAGCGCGTGATGAATGAGGAGGGCCTTCCGCCGAAGGAAGCCACGCGCAAGTCCATGGACCAAATCAGCGGCGCGCTCGTCGGCATCGGGCTGGTGCTCTGCGCGGCCTTCGTGCCCATGGCCTTCTTTACCGGCTCCAGCGGCGTCATCTACCGGCAATTCTCACTCACCATTGCCAGCTCGGTCGCACTCTCCGTGATGGTCGCACTCATCCTCACCCCTGCACTCTGCGCGACACTCCTCAAGCCCATCCCGAAAGGACACCACGTGCGCAAGCGCGGCTTCTTCGGCTGGTTCAATCGCGTCTTCGAGCGCACCGCGGATGGCTACGCCAGCGGGGTCGCCGTCTTCCTGCGGCACAGCACCCTCGCCTTGATTCCCTACATCGGCATCGCTGTCGCGGTCGTCCTGCTCTTCCAGCACGCGCCCACCGGCTTCATGCCCGATGAAGACACCGGCATGCTTTTCGCCATGGCGCAACTCCCGCCTGGCTCCACGCGCGAGCAGTCCGATGAAGTCCTCAAGAAAATGGAGAAGCATTTCTTCGAGGAGGAAAAAGACCTCATCGAGGGCGGCTTCGGCGTGCTCGGCTTCAGCTTCAGCGGCAATGCGCAGAACCAGGTCCTCATGTTCATCAAGCTCAAGGACTGGAAGGAGCGCCGCCAGCCTTCGCAAAAGGTGAAAGCGATCCAGGGCCGCGCGATGGGCAAGTTCATGCAGTTCAAGGAAGCCCTCGCCTTTTCCTTTGCCCCTCCGGCCGTGCTGGAACTCGGCACCGCCACCGGCTTCGATCTGCGGCTCGTGGACCTCGGAGGACTCGGCCACGACGAACTCATGAATGCCCAGGGGCAGCTTCTCGGCATAGCCATGCAGAATCCCGTGCTGGCGACCGTTCGCCCCAACGGCCTGGCCGACACGCCCGTGTTCCAGATCCATGTCGATGAGGAAAAAGCCAGCGCCCTCGGTCTGTCCCTCGCCGACATCAACTCCTCGCTCAGCACCATCTGGGGCTCCACCTACGTCAATGATTTCATCGACAAGAACCGCGTAAAACGAGTCATGCTCCAGGGCGACGCCCCCTTCCGCATGCTGCCCGAGGACGTGAACCGCTGGTATGTCCGCAACGCGCAAGGTGGCATGGTCCCCTTCTCCTCTTTCTCCACCGCCACGTGGAGACTCGGCTCACCGAAACTCGAACGCTTCAACGGCACGCCCTCCGTCTCCATCCTCGGCGAACCCGCGCTCGGCCACAGCTCCGGCGAAGCCATGCGCGAAGTCGCGAAGATGGCCGAGAAGTTGCCCCCCGGCATCGGCATCGCCTGGGGCGGACTTTCCTATGAAGAACAACTCTCCGGCTCCAAGTCCACCGCGCTCTACGCCATCGCGCTCCTCATGGTCTTCCTCTGCCTCGCCGCGCTCTACGAGAGCTGGGCCATTCCCTTCTCCGTCATGATGGACATGCCGCTCGGCGCCCTCGGCGTCGTCGCCGCCACCAGCCTGCGCACCATGCCCAACGACATCTACTTTCAAATCGGTCTCATCACCATCATCGGCCTCTCCGCCAAGAATGCGATCCTCGTCGTCGAGTTTGCCAAGGAGCACTTCGACCGCGGCGCGACGCTCATCGAGGCTGCCCTCCACGCCGTCCGCCAGCGATTGCGTCCCATCCTCATGACCTCCATCGCCTTCGGCCTCGGCGTCCTCCCGCTCGCGCTCAGCAAAGGCGCGGGTTCCGGCAGCCAGAACGCCATCGGCACCGGCATCGTCGGCGGCGCCATCACCACCACCTTGCTCGGACTCTTCTTTGTGCCGCTCTACTTCGTCGTCGTCCTGAAACTCTTCCGCGTGAAACCCCGCCATGCCCCGGAGATCCCCGAAGCCGCGGCCCAGGAAGAGAAAGAAGTCGTGTATCGCTGACGGCAAGTTGGCGTAAGAAATCCGACTGAGGAACAGCACGACGGGCTTCCCCCTCAGCCATTCGTATCATACATGTTGGACAACGCCACGCCCCCCGACGATATGCCGACACTCGAACACTGCGACGACCTGTTTCTGCGATACTTCGACCGTTGGTATTCAGACGATGACCGACGGCGACGTGGCTTTCACGCGACCAAGCCGGACATGTTCTCCGCAGTGCAATTGGTCGGCAAAGGCGGACCGCACGTCAGCCCGCTTACCGGCGAGGGGCAGGATAAGGTGCTCAAGCGCATTGCGAGCATGGTTGATGCAGCGAGAGGCGACTGGCCGCAGTATCTGGGCACTACAGGCGACATTGACCTCGATTGGATTCAGGCCTTCGACGAGCATTACGACCGAGAGCGGGTCGCCGACGTTATTGCTCGTTCGGACCCGGACGATTTCGGCTGCGACTATGTTGTGCTTTGCTGTGAGTTCGGCGCAGTCCTCGGTTACGTCATCCGCGCGATGCAGCCGCAGCTCGGGTGGTATTTGGATTGGCCCTACTGGGAGTCCATGTTGCTTGACCCGAAATCAGGAACGGTCATCCCGGTGTTTCACTGGGCGATCAAGAAGATGAGCGACTACGGTGTTGAGGACGGCTTCGTGCCTAAGCTTCAGCGGTGCCTTGAGATTCTTGAGGAGGAGGCATGAGGATGTGTTCTAACTATGCCATGCAGCGTTCGTATAATACGTGTTGGGCGTCGCTCGCGTAGCCCCAAGAACAAAGCATTGAGACACTGGCATGGCGGTTGGCTTCTACCTCGCAATCGACTGCGGCACTTCACAACAAGCCGCTGACTCCGTTGCGTCCCATTTTCGCACACTCAATCTTCGGTTGCCCGAAATTGGAAAGGTCGATTGTGACGTATCGGCAGGGTCGATCGGAGGGCAGTACATCGTAGCCGTCGTGCCGCTCGGAATGGGGTATGGATTGCCGGGCTATTCCCGTCCCGAACTACTGGTCCACGAAGACGCGATCAGGGAGGCACTGTATGAGCACCTCTCTTTGGCAAGCGGCTTTAGGAGAGCCATCTTCTGTGCCGACCCGTGTGACTGCATTTTCGATAGTCCCAAGGAGAGCATGGACATCGATTACCCCTACATGATCTACGCAAACACCGAGTTCTCGCAGCCACCACAACAGAACATCAAGCCTTTCAGCCGCGGCTACTCCATCGTTTTGCCCTGCAATGACCGCGACGCCTCCCCATGAGCTAGAGTTTCATTTGCTTGGAAACCAACCCTTTGCACCAAAACACGTTTCTCCCAAAGACCTGCCCTAATCCTCTGTGCAGCTCATCGCCACACCACTCCGAGGCCTCGGTTGGGATGCTAACCAGGCGCTGCAGCGAACGGCTCCGGGCGTCGCTGAGCTCGCGGTCGTTATGTGACTTGCGGACGTAATCCATGGATGACGCCGAAGAAATCGAATCCCTCTTGGAAGACATGCGTTCCGGAGACGAGAACCGCCTCATCCGTGCGTCTCCTATGCTCGCGCAGTTTGGGCCTGCGGCAGTCCCGGGCTTGCTCGACACACTTCACAGCATCCATCCGCTTGTGCGTGATTACTCCGCCATGGGCCTGGGTCTCATTGGTGAACCAGCAGAACCTGCCATCCCAGCGTTGTGCATCATCGCAACACACGACGCCGATGATAGTGTCCGATATGCAGCCATCGTTGCCCTTGGCCGAATCGGTAAGCCGACCACCAAGGTCATTTCATGCCTGACCGCAGCCCTAGCCGACCCCGACCCGATGAACCAAAGAGGCGCTCAAAACTCTCTCCGTGAACTTAACATCGCCTAGCACAGCGCTACAGGCTCTTGGCCGTTAGGCGAAATACCCCGCATCGCGTGAAAACAATCTTCGTTACCTCACTCATTTGCGTGGTCATCAGTATTGTTGCCTTGTTGGCTCTTTCAGCGATGACCGTTATACCCGATGCGGAGGCCACACACACGCGATTGATGGCCGCTACCGTTGTATTCTTTTTCGGCTGGAGCGTACTCGCGGTATGGGCCCGCACCCGCCACGCTGCATCGGGGTCTGCCGCTTCAGTTCCAGCATGGGTGCGACGCACATTGGTCTGTGTCGGCGCAGCATACGTGCTGCTTTGTTTGCTTTTCAGTATTGGGTGACGCGGACCTTCATGCACTGTAGCGAACTCCAGGCTTTGGCGTTCAGTTGACGCGCGCGGCGCTAAATCATTGTGCGCACTCTATAACGAGAGCACTTGAGTTTCGCGTCGTATCGATTTGATGCTCGCCATGTCGCGGCCCGCTGCGCTTCATTTCTTTGCCATGCGCATTCCTCTCCTCGCCTCCCTCGCCCTTCTTGGATTCACCTTTTTGCACTCGCTTCCTGCTGAGGAAGCGAAAACCAACCGCTTTGAGAAAGAGATCCTGGCCTATGAGGCGAAGGACAAACAGACCCCGCCGCCACAAGGCGCCATCCTTTTCACCGGCGCTTCCGGCATCCGGACCTGGAACACACTCGCGCAAGATTTCCCGGGGCTCACGGTCCTGAACCGCGGCTTCGGCGGCTCGACCGTGGCGGATTCCGTGCATTTCGCCGAGCGCATCGTCATCCCGTATCACCCCAAGACCATCGTCCTCCAAGCGGGCGGCAATGATATCCATGGCGGCAAGACACCCGAACAGGTGCTCGCGGACTTCAAGGCCTACTTTGAAAAAGTGCGCGCGAAGCTGCCCGAGGTGAAAATCGTCTATTTCGGGATCAACCCAAGCCTGGCCCGTTGGGGGGAGCGCGAGCAGCAGCAGAAAGCCAATGCGCTCATCCGCGAATACCTCGGCACGCAAAAGAACGCCGTCTTCCTCGGAATTTGGGATGAAATCCTCGGCGCGAATGGCGAGCCGCGCCCCGAGCTTTTCGTCGCCGACCGCCTGCACCCGAGCGCCGAAGGCTTCAAGCTGCGAGCGAAATTCATCCGCCCGGTCATCGAGTGACCGGCGTAAGGTGGAGCGGGTCGCTCCGCGCGCGCTTCTGCCGGGATTTGCCAGCGCGGCTTCCAAATCGCGCACACCGAAACGCGCGCGGAGCGACGCGTTCCACCGGCCTTTGTCAACCAATCGGAGGGCACTCCACGTGGGGCGGACACTCCTGTCCGCAAAGTCGGCGGACAAGAGTGTCCGCCTCACGGCTAGGGCGTCGACACCGGCGGGGGCGGGGCCGGTTCTTCTTCCTCATCCGGCGCACTCGTCTCCTCCAGCAGCCGCTGCTGCATGTAAAGATTCAGCTTCTCCGGCTGACGCGCAAACATCTCCGCGAGCTTCAGCAGATTCAGGAAGAGCATCAGTTGCAGGTTCTCATGCGTTATCCCTTTGCCCTAAAGTGGGGGAAACAGGGAGCTACCAAAACAACCACACCCATGAACGCCACGAAATCATCATGAATATCACCGTTGGAAAAAAAATCGGTGCCGGGTTCGCCTTTGCCATCCTGACTTTGGCCATCATCGGTGGCGTCGCCTACCAATCCATCACGCAACTCGTGGAGACAGCCGAGTGGGTCACCCACACGGAGGACGTGTTGCGGAACCTTGCGGCGGTCATTTCTTCGTTGATCGATGTCGAGACGGGCGAGCGGGGTTACGTGATCACCGGCGACGAGACGTATCTCGAACCTTACAAAGCGGCGCTGGAAAAACGCAGCGCCTCCCTGGCGAAAGTGCGCGAACTGACCACGGACAACCCCGGCCAGCAACGCCGGCTCGACGCGCTCGAACTGCTCGTCAACCAGCGGCTCGCCTTTGTAAAAATGGTGATCGCCATGCGAAAGAGCAGCACCTTTGAGGAGGTCGCGAAACTGATCCACGAAGGTCGGGGCAAGCAGATGATGGATCAAATGCGAGATCAGGTCGCGAAAATGGAAGACGAGGAGAATCGACTGATGAACAAACGCCAGTTGGAAGCCGATCGAGCAGTGGCAAGAACGAAGAACGTCATCGTCTTTGGGGGCGCGATGGCGGCGATCGTGCTGGTGATCGTCGGTTGGCTCCTCACGCAAAATATCGCGAAGCCACTGCGCGATGTGACCGCCGCAGCCGCAAAGATCGCTGATGGCGATATCGACGTCGAGCTTTCGGAGATGAACCGCAAGGACGAGGTGGGCATCCTCGTGCGGACATTTCAGCGAATGTGCGGTTCGCTCAACGTCCTCGCGGGCCGCGCACGCCAAATCACCGAGGGCGACCTGACTGCGCAGATCAAGCCGCGCTCCGAACGCGATGTGCTCGGCAATGCTTTTGCCAGCATGACGGTAGAACTGCGCCGTCTTTTGCAGGAACTGAGCGACGCCGTGGGCATTCTCGCTTCCTCCGCGACCGATATCATGGCCTCGACCAGGCAACTCGTCGCGAGCGCGGCGGAGACAGCCACTGCGGTGACGGAAACCACGACTACAGTTGGGGAGGTGAAGCACTCCGCGCAGGCCTCCAGCGAGAGGGCGAGGTTCGTCGCCGACGAATCGCAGAAAGCCGCGCAGGTGGCGAAGGGGGGGCGCACTTCGGTCGAACAGACCATCGAAGGCATGAGCAGCATCCGGCAGCAGATGAACGCGGTCGCCCAGAGCATCCTCCGCCACAGCGCGCAGAGTCAGAAGATTGGCGAGATCATCGCGACAGTGGACGACTTCGCGGCGCAATCGAAGGTGCTCGCGCTGAACGCGGCAATCGAGGCGACGAAGGCGGGCGAGGAGGGAAAGGGCTTCGCCGTGGTGGCTCAGGAGGTGCGCTCGCTGGCCGAACAATCGAAAAATGCCACGCAGCAGGTGCGGACGATTCTGAGCGACATTCAAAATGCAACGAGCAGCGCGGTGCTGGCCACCAAAGAAGGCAGCAACGCAGTCGAGGCCGGCGTGCGGCGGTCCACGGCGTCGGGCGAATCGATCCGCGCCCTCGCCGAGAGCATCGCTCGCGCGGCACAGGCTTCGATGCAGATCGCTGCGACCAGCCAGCAGCAGTTCATCGGGATCGATCAGGTGGCCATGGCGATGGAAAACATCAAGACCGCAAGCACGCAGACCGTCGCGAGCACCAGACAGGCGGAGACTGCCGCGCAACAGCTCCACCAGCTCGGGCAGAAGCTCAAGGCACTCGTCGCGCGATTCAAAATGTGACCGGCACCGCCGCGGTCATCAACTTTTCGCATTCGACCACCTTCTTCTTCGACTCCCTCATCCCCTCCAAGACCCGTCGCACCAGGGTACCATTGGACCCGGTCAACGTGTCTGCGAGATGGCTACCCTGGAAAAATTACAGCTTTTGAAAGGCGACCGCTTCGGATGGTTTGGGGCTCTGAGTTCAAAGTTCAGAGTTCAGAGTTCAAGAACATTGAAACTCAGAACTCAGAAGCGCAGAGGAAAACACTCTGCAGCCACTTTTCCAAAGGGCATGATTTTATGGGCGACTACCTGTCCTCCGTCTCCTATGGTCCCGGCGGCGTGGGCGGCGCCGGGGGCTCTTCTTCCTCCTCTGGCTCGGTGCTTGCCTCCAACAAACTCTGCTGCATGTAGAGATTCAGTTTCTCGGGCTGCCGCGGGAACATCTCCGCGAGCTTCAGCAGATTCAGGAAGAGCATCAGTTGCAGATTCTCGCGCGCCAGCTTCTTGCTCTCCTGCGAAGTCGTCGCCGCGCCGCCCGATGATTCGCTGTTGGCATACACCGCCTGCCATTCGGATAGAAGGCCCGTCACGGTCGTGACCAACGGAGCCCCGAGATCGGCTACATGCGCCGTCACCCCGTTCAAGAGCGTCTGGATGTGCTGTTCGAGTCCGTCATCCGTCGCGCTGGCGAAAATGGATCGCCCCTGCGGAAGACACTCGGCCACCACGGGCGAATTCGGACCGTATTCAGCCACCACCGCGCCATTTACCTTCGCGATTTCCTGCCGCAGCGATTCGCGAAACGCATTCTTCACCTGTTTCTTCGCCTTGCGAATGCCCTTCTTGGTCAGGTCATCCGTGGCGGAGTTTTGCACGAGCGTGAGCGAGCTGGTGGTCGCCGTTATCCGCGCCGTTAATTCGCCACCAGCGTTATTGGCAATCATCCGCGCGAGATGATCGCTGGTGAAGCTGAGCAAGTTATTAAGGCTGACGCCGCGGTCGTCGAACGGGTTTTCGAGGAAACGATGGAGGTCGATCATATGAGTAGGGTGTGCATCCGGCGAATCGAATCGGGCTCCACTGTCCCAGAAGGTGAATCCGTAGCGGGCCAAAGTCGAAGTGCCAAAGGCGTAGTTAAGTTTTCAATTTTAGTTTTCGAGAGATGAAAATAGCAGAGGCTGTACCATCCAGACGGCTGACTTTGGGATATTTTTGCATCGCTTCGAAATGCTTGCCGGCATCGCGATCAGGAGACTTTGGAGACTTACCCAAGCAGATTGGATGTCATTTTACTGCGGCAATCTCTCCACTAAACCTCCAAAACTGGATTATGGGAACCTGTATATTCTCAAAAATATTCATAAAAGCAATCACAAGAATTCGTTCCTGATTTTATGGATTTTATATCCGCCAACAAGAAATTGGAACCCCGCTTTTCGGAGCGTTTTTTAAAAAAAGTAAGAGCTGTATTTGGCTGCAAACTTCTTGAAAGGCACTACGGAATATCGTTGCCTGCTTCCAAGCCTTTAGTTGGCCGATAAGGCAACAGGTATTCCACCTCGTGCCATTTAATTGGTCATTGCAAAGACTTGATCGTCGCCTAGTGGATCTAGTTCGGGACTTATTTCTTCTTTTGCTGCCATCGGATACAGGGCACCGGCTGGATCGATAAAAAGGAGAACGACACAAACTGATCAATCTATTCTGGGAGATTCGCTGTCGGGCTCTCCGAGTGACGGCGTGCGGACACGCCACTGGAAATCCACGGCCTCCAGCCGTTCGCGGCGTCCAGCAGACAGTTTCCCCGAGGCCCCGTCCTTGCGTTGCCTGCGCACCCAGCGGGCAAGTCCCTCGACGCCGGGAAAATTACGAGGCACATTGGTGTGGCCGTGCTCGCGCTGGTATTCGAGGAGATGCGCAAACATCGCCTCCCAGTTCTCCGCACGGACCCGCGGGTGCCTTGTCTTATCGAGCCATTGGAAGCCAATTGCGGTCAGGCGCTCAGAGCGCTCAGGCGACATGGTGCCTTTTTCGTGGCTGCGACGTTGAGTATCCACCCAAATGCCGAGGGCCCTGCCTTCTTTCCATTTGCTGGGGACACGGCAGTGGCCAAATCGCTCGCGGAAATCGAGCAATTCCTGGAAACGCTTCTCCCAGAGCTGCGCCCGCCAGTAGGCATGCGGGTCCCGCGGGATGCCAAGACTCTCGAGCCTTTGCCAACGCTCTGCCGAAAGCTTGCCACGTTCCCAAGCGTTCCGCTGACGACGGATCCATGCGTTGAGATTCAGACAACCGGGATACCTTTCCGGGATTCTGAGATGGCCGTTCTTTTCCCGAAACTCCGCCACCTGCGCAAATGCCATTTCCCAGTTTTCGTCGTCGGGGAAACGGGTCCAGAGAGGCTGCCACTCGAAGCCAATTGATTCGAGACGCTCGATTTGTTCGTGGGACAGCCTTCCCAGATTTTTCTCCACGTGCTGGCGACGGACCCACTGGCCCAGCGATTTGTTCTCCTCCCATTCCAGTGGCACGCGACAATGCCCGAAACGAGAAGCATAGGCGCGCAATTCCCCAAAACGCGTGTCCCATTGTAAACTGAGCCAAATCGGGGATCGCTTCCAGGGGAAACCAATTGTCTCCAGCAGTGCATGGCGGTCGGCGCGCAATTTGCCATGCGCATGTAACGCGCGTTGCGTAGTCATCCAATTGGTCAGACGCGGTCCGTCGCCATCTTTGAGGAAGGGGCCCTTCAAGGTGTCGCATGGCTGTTGATAGGTCTTCAAAAGCGCAAACATCACATCCCAATGGGCGTTCCGGCTGTGGCAGCGCACGGATTTTCTGTGCCAGGCAAAGCCAATGGCCTCAAGCCGCCGGATGCGTTCCGCACTGAGCCTTCCCTTTACTTTTCCAAAGCGCACCTGTTGGAGCCAGTTGGCCAGGCGCGGGTTTTCCGGCCATTTTTTCGGCACGCTGCAATGGCCGAAGCGTTCCCGAAAAGCGCGCATTTCCGCAAAGCGCTCCTCCCAGCGTTGGGTTTCGGTGACGCGCGTGGCATGCCACACAAAACCGATGGCGTCGAGACGCGCACGGCGATCCGCCCGCAATTCGCCGCGACTCGCGAACTCGCGCTGGGCGCGCACCCATCTGCCTAGACCGGGCACGCCTTCGAAAAGGCGCGGCACTTCGAGGTGACCATGCTCACGGCGATATGCTTCCAGCCGCGCGAACATGTAGTCCCATTGGCTGTCGCGAACGAGCCGATCCGCCAGTTGGGCGCTCGACAGGCATCGTTCCGCTTTCGGCTGGCCCTCAGAGTTCTCCACGGAATCCGGCTCGCGAGCCGAGTTGAGCGGTCCCAGGCTTTCGGGGTGAGCCGTCCGTTCATTGCCTTCGGCAACGCAGGGGCTTTCGGAGTGGTTGATTTGCGGGTGTGGCATTTCATCCGCAGGATGAAGGGAGGTGAGATTCATGGCCTCAAATGAGAAAGCAACGCCCGTGCCAGGGTGTTTTTGGCCGTCTATTTCCTCCCGCCCCCGAGCATCTCGACAATCGTGATCTTCTGCCAAATCTTCCGCGAGAAGCCGGTGGTGAGATTCTCCACGTCATCCACCGCATCGAGCAGCGCGGAATCCTCGAAGTTCTGCACGTAGAGCGCCGCGATCTTGCTCAGCACCGAGAGCGCCTCGGAACAATAATCGAGGTAGCGATTCAACTCGAAGGAGGTCATCGCCCGCCGGGGGGAGGATGCCGTGGGAGAATCGCTGCGCAGGCAAGTCTCTGGGTCCTTGGTCAACTGGTGCATGTCCACGATGTGCGCCATGGCGCGAATCTCGTGCAGAGCCTGGATCACGCGGCCCCGCTTGATGCGCACCTCCCAATTGAGCAGAAACAAAATCGCCACGCCGATAAACACGATCGAGCCGATTCCCGCATCCAGCGCCTGGATGGCGCTCGCGAAATCCCCGAAATTTGAAATGCGGAAGGTGCTGCCAAAGGAATGCCGGTAAATCTCCATCGCGCACCACGCGGTGAGTGCGACGATGGCGGTAATGAGCGCCCACACCCCGATGCGAATGGGCACTTGAGGCCGTCGCATCCATGCAATGCGCGCGACCGTCTCATTCGCCAGCACGGCCAGTTCCGCTATCACCCGGCCGAGGTTCGCCTCGGGAAATCGTTCCTGCACCCGTTTGCGCAACACCTCGGCGGTCTCGACAATCTTCGCAGCCTCCAAATGCCGGAAAATCTTGCGTTCGTCGTTCATGCCAACCGCAGGAGGCTAGCGCGACGCCCAGCGCACGCAAGCCGGGACAAGAGATCCTTTAACGCCCAACACCCAGGGAATGGCTCGCCGCGTATTGGCCCGAATTCATACCAGCTTGAGGCAATGCTCCAGGACCGGGACAAAGAGTTGAACAATGACTGAGAGCCCACCCCATGATCCGATGCACCATACGACCGCATGCCGTTCTAACAAGAACGCCGCTGCTGCCATCGTTGGCGGATTCCATCAGACTAAGCCCGCGAAGGAAATTCGGCATAATGCGACTACGGCCGGCAGATGGCAGCGTAAAGCTCGTGGACAAGCTACTCCGGGTGCTACTCGGCGACAATTAGTTTGTCCCTACTCCGATGCTCTACTCCGATGCTCCGACGCAAGGTCCGGGCGGGTCTGATCCCTTCACCACGAATATCGTCTTCCAAATCGCCGACGCGACCATCGCTGATTTGACCGCCCCGAACAACTTGGGGATCGTCTTCGTCGTGGACATCCTCGCGCCGAACGGAAACACCGGGCCAGTAGCCGACGAATGATAGCTTAACGGCTCCAATGTCCCGAAGCGATCCCAACTAGATTGCTGCGGGGCAGAGGTTGTTTGTTGGAAAGTGACCGGGGCTTGAGCCTTGCCCCGGTCACTTTCGTTTTTGGGAGGCGTCGCCGAGGACGCCCGTTGAGATAATTCGTCTGTTCCCTGCCTTCCCTTGGATCAGGAGCGCATTACCGCATTAGTACCGCGGGAGAGGCCCTTTCCAAGATAGAGAGGTCCGGCACAATAATTTTTGCCCGCTCCTCATTATGCAGCGACACCAGCAAACGGGCGTGTGCCACCTTATTCCGCTCAATCGTGGATTCGATCTTTTTCCGTTCCGCAAGTCCCTTCGTAATCTCGTTAGCCTTCACTTCCCATCTTTTAATCAGCTCTTGCGTGGATGTGATAATGATTCTGAGCCCTTCTCGCTTGATTTTGAGCGCTTCGCTCCATTGCTCTTTATACATCTTTGTCAGGGATTCTGTCGTGGCGATTTCCGCGTCGAGCGCCCCAATGGATTGATTCTTCGAATTTCCATCGTCTTTTCGTTCCCGACGCTGATACGTCAGTTCCGCGAGTTTCTTCTTTGCCTTCAGGTAACCCATCGCCGCGGCGGATGATTCCGGGGTCTCCGCCTGCAAATTGACCCCGCTCATCCAAGGTATGAATTGAGGGTTCTCCAGAGCTTGGTCCAAGCTGAGCAATTCCATTGAATTAAATTGCATCTTGAGTTCGCCCAGCTTCTGGTTCATTTGACTGAGATAGGAACCAGTGGCTTTGCCCGCCTCGAGGAGATCTGCATTATCTTTGGTAAGCTCATACAGCTCTTCCCCATTTTGTCTCAATTCCTTTTCCAGGCGAATAAGTTGGTCGGCGATGGTCTGTTCCCGATTTCCCCGTCCGGAGGACATATCCAAGTGGGTGGCCAGGTATTCGTCCATGCACGCATCCAGAAAGGCTTGGACATAGCTTCCGGACTTACCGATAGCCCGCATTAAAAAAACCGATGTCTTCGGTAACTGGACCACTTCCAGTTCCACCCCGCTGTCGGCGACAAGTTCAGGATGAAGCGCATCGACACGAGAGATGGCACGCTTTTTCACCTCGGCACTCTTCAGCAATTCGGCCTGCGTCCCATAAAAGATGGCGATATCCTCACCGGCGGTTGCCTGATTATCGGCTCGCACCGGCCGGCCCACAATGATTCGACTTGTCGAAACGTACTTCGGGGGTTTCTCCGAAACATTCTGTGAGGTCGCCCAGGGAACCGCGCTTACCAGTAGGAGAAGCAAAAGCGCGGGGAGCAACTTGCCTCCGTCGCCGCCGCACTCCTTACGGCCAAAGGATAGAACAATGCCGGCGAGCGACGAACTCTGTTTCATAGAATTGAGAGGGTATTCCATTTGTTCCCATGTGTTGCCCATCGTCAAGCGCTCTCCCCCGTCGTATCGGATAGAATAAAAGGATGAGGATTTTGATTATTAGGAAAAGGACCACCAATTTTCTCCTCAATCCAGCGTTTCTCATCTTCGATGCATTCGTCTGGCGGCATCGCTGACATCGAGGACGATCGCTTCGTAACTCCGCAGGGAAACGGACCTGCTCAAGCGCGACATGCAGTGCTTTTTCGAACGTGGGCGATCCGTTTTACCGAAGCACGCGAGCGGGCTTATAGCTCGCTGAGCAGGCGGCGGATTTCCGTCTGCATCCCGGTGCATCGAGCCATGAGGCGGGTGCGCTCCGGTTCCATGACATCCAGCACGTGGTCGATGGCTTCCTCAGTGAGGGCAAGGCTGCGGCGCAGCATGTCGGCATTATCGCCGAAGTCGTCTTTCTCCATGAGGGCCACGCTTTGTTCGAGTGCCTGTTTGGCTTTCCACGCACCCTGATGATGGCGCAAAGTGCGCAAGGCGGCGTCGGCGGCCTTTTGCATGTCCTCGGTGTCGGCGTTGCGGGGCAGGGCGAGTGCCGCCTCGTAATGGGCCTGCATCTTTTCCGCAAAGCCACGGTCGTGCTTCAGCCGGGCGAGGAATTGCGGCACGTTCAGTGGTGGCTCATCGTCGGGGAGAGGCTTGAAGGAGATTTTCACGGGGGTGCGACACTCCGAATGCGAGGAACAAGCGGCAGACTTTATCGGCCTTCCTGCTGGCAAGCAGCAACGGAGTTGGCCGCTGCCTACGGCTCGTCCTCGTGGGCCGGGGTCACCACCCGAATCTTATCCCTGTTCGAGGGGAGGCAAAACACCACCACCACAAGGACGATCGCGATTCCGCAAGTGATGAGGAGAGTGCGGTTCCATGGCGATGGCTTCTCCGCCAAGGCAGCGGCCACACTGCCGGGAGGAGGGATGTCATTCGAAGGCGGACTCTCGGATTTATCCGGAGCAGCCGGGAGCATTTCGGCGACAGGAATCCCGTTTTTCATTGGCACGGCCTTTCCGCGCTCCCGGTCGATCTCCGCGCGCGCTCTTGCGGCGGCGGCGACCATTTCCTTCTGCGCTGCCGCGTCCTCCACTTTCCGCCTCGCGGCAGCCTCGGCTTCCGCCTTCTCCTTGAGGGCGCGTTCCTTCGCCGCCGCTTCCGCCGCCTCGCGTTTCGGCTCCTCCTCAATCCAGCGCTTCTCATCCTCGATGCGTTTCTTTTCAGCCGCCTTGGCCGCGCGCTCCGCCTTGCGCGCCGCGGATTTCTCGGGAGTCCACCCGTACTGCTGTTGTATCTCCGCAGGGAGGTCGTCGAAATCAATCACCTCTGCGCCTTCGCTGTGAGAAATCCGGACGCCCTCCGCTTCCACACGCATCACGGTTGCGTCGCGGAAGGTCCGGGCCGGGGTGACGATGTCGAGGGCCTGCGCGATAGTGCGCGCGCCCGTGAAGAGGATAAGTGCGAGAAGGAGGGCCTTCATGCGCAAATGCTATGAAAATCTTTGAGAGAAGCACCCATTTTCAATCACGCCCCTCCACTTCGCACGCTGGCGGCGGCACGATCACCGTGAACACGCTTGCTGGCAAACTGGCCGTGATTCTCGGCTATGATCCCAAGATTGGCGGTTGTGTCATCGTCAACAAAGAGCAAGGCCAGATCGCGGCCTCATTGCCCAATCCGGACAAGCTGCGGGAGGAGGAGTAACGGAAACGAGAGCAGACTGCGCATAGACTGCTCATTCCGACGCAGCTCAGTCTTGTCCCCAATCAGCCCCTGCTTCCTCTGCGTGCTTCTTCGAACCGGCGGGCCGGTCGCGGTCGAGCCACAGGCGCGGACCCTGGCACTCAAATAGAGTTCACCGAATCGAAGATCAGATCCTCGCAGTCCCCTTGATCCGACGCGAACCGACCATCAGAGCCATCAGGCTTGCGGCAAGTGCACCAAAGGTGCCTCCCGAGTCAGGGACGGAATTAGCTTCGGCCAACTGAGCTACTTCGCTCGGGCTGAGACCGCGATTGTAGATCACCACGTCGTCGAGCAGGTTGTTGTATCCCAACGCCTCCTGCTGTCCAAACACCAAGGGAGCCGATGGATCGGGGATGATTCCTCCATACGGCTGTGAACCGATCGGATCGCCATTAAGGTAAAAGTCGAATTCTCCGGGATTGCGCACCAGAGTGAATTGATTCCAGCCGGGGGGAATCGGAACAGAATCAGACGGCAGAAACTCTTTTGGGTTTGAGCCGAAGTTATTGAGGTGGATTTCAAATTGGCCGGAATGGCCGTAGCCATAATCGATGAACCATTTGGGAAACTCACCGGCTGATTCGTCCTGCCCCAGAAAAACCCCATTCCCGCCGCCGAGGGCTGTTCCTTCTGTGTTGAACCAAAATCCGACGGTCCAACTGGCATAGCTCTGCAAATTGTATGCGGCGTTGTCAGGAATAACGACCTTGGCCGTTCCCAAGTCGAACGATTGTCCCGCGCCAGGCCGACCCGGCGCATAGGAGCCGGAGAACACCCCGTCATTTTGAACCGGAGACGAATCGGCTGCCGTTCCGTTGGCATTCCAATATCCGATGAGGCCCGGAATGGGGACATCGGCCTGCGCCGTTAACGCGGCGGTGAACAGCATGGATCCGGCAAGCGATAGAAATGAGGATTTCATAGTTGTGGGGGTGGGGGTGTTTGAATGGAGGGATTTATGGGCTCAAGCGTCGCTCTTGAGCGATTATCATCGGCTCCGCTTTGCCAAGCTTTTTTTGTTTCTTTTTGGCAGCCGATTTGGAGGAAGGCTTTGAGGGCTTCCTCGGACTGGAGCGATCGTGTGCTCCTATTCGCACGTTCCGGACTCGATTCGAGGGTGACTACGAAGGACACGAAGGGAGTGCCCGATGAAAGAAGCCCGAAAAAGTCCATCTCTTCGCGCCCTTCGCGGTCTTCGTAGTCACCCTCGAATAGAGCCACTACCCACTTTGCTTTTCATTCGCGTTGAGGGTGGGACTTTGGCTTCGGTTGCGCGTTACTGATGCGAAATTGAATGGACGACGGATTTTTCTCTCGCAGTATTCGCACGTATCCGATGAACGATCTCGACCGGGCAATCAGCGATATGAAGCGCGGGCCGTCGGCACAACCGGAGCTTTACCGGCGGCTCTCGGAAGGGGAACTGTGGACGATCATCCCACGGAGGCCGGCGATTGAGGAAGTCCAGTTCGACTTTTCGCAAGAGACAGAGCTGCCACTCGTCGCGCTCCCGCATGGAAAGCGCAAGGTGATCGCCGTTTATTCCTCCGAAGAGCGACTAATGGAAGGGCTCTCGCGAGGGAAGGCGCCGCCGGAAACGTATGCGGCCCTGGCAGTTCCCGCGAACGTCCTCCTTGAGGCAATCAGCCGGGCCGGACTTGACGCCGCGGTGAATTACTTCTGCCAGACGACCGGCCAGGTCATCGTGCCGCCGGACATCCTGCGGGGACTGGCCGATGGCTCGGCGCTCAAGCCGGCGAAGGTCACAGGGAAAAGGCCGGAAGTCCGGGAATGGCTCAAGGTGGTAAGTCCCGCAGATTACCCGACACGGATGCTGCAGCCGCTATTTGAGCTGTTCAAGCAGGACCGGAGCTTCCGTGCCGCATGGATTTTCGAGGTGCCGAAAACCGCGCCGACGACGGAAAGTGGACGGCATTTCAAGGTGCTGGTCCTGATGGACCCAAGGAACGATGCGATTTACCACGACGTGGAAGTCGTGCTGGATGCGGTGCCAAAAGACGGGAATGTAATCTCCGGGGGCTTGCTGAACGAGAAGGATCGCCGAGCCATCGAACGCACGTTCGGCGTGGCAGAGCCGTTTTTTATGGCGGTGGATTACGAGCGGCCGGCTGGGAAGACGAAATAGCGGCAGCGGGAAAATGGACGTCATCAGCGATGAGACGGCGAAGTTTCTTGCGCTGGTCATTGGGGCGAAGTCCAAACGACACGTGTCCCCGCCAGCTATGAAACACATTCTCACCCTCTGCCTCGCCGGCCTGTGGTTGCTCGGCGCGAACCCCGCCACGACCGCCAGCGCCGCCGATGCTGCGCGTCGCCCGAACATCCTTCTCATCACCGCCGACGACCTCGGCTGCCTGCTCTCGTGCTACGGCGAGAAGCGCATTGTCACTCCGCAACTCGATGCGCTCGCGGCGTCGGGTGTGCGGTTCGCCAACGCCTACGTCGCGGAATCCTCGTGCAGCCAGTCGCGCGCCTCCCTGCTCACCGGGCGCTGGCCGCACCAGTGCGGACAGATCGGTCTCGCGCAGTTGGGTTTTACCATGCACCCCGGCCAGCAAACGCTGCCGGCGCTGCTCAAGACGGCGGGCTATCGCACGGGCATCATTGGCAAACTGCACGTCGAGCCGGCGGCGGCGTTTCCATTCGACTCGGTGGCGGGGCTGAGCACGACCCCGACGCGCAACGTGCGCTGGGTCGCCGAGCAGAGCCGCAAGTTCTTCGCGTCGGCGAAGGCGGCGGGCAAACCGTTCTTCTACTATGTGAACTTCTTCGACCCGCACGTGCCGCTGA
>JADMIO011288126.1_pt1 | contig 37892 bp, 57 predicted proteins | sample 8958161 | NCBI WGS metagenome assembly JADMIO01 (sample SAMN16585339, study PRJNA669376) | soil metagenome | isolation source: Crop rotation soil | place: USA: Cullars Rotation, Alabama | collected 2011 | reverse complement strand
GCCGCGACTTCAAGTCACGTGAATTCCAAGCTTCGGATCCCACTGTGCTGGAAAGGCGGCGTTCCCCCTGACTGTTTTGCCGGGGGTTACCTACACTTAGGTAATTGAATTGATCGTGTGTAGAGTGCACACATCAGAAGCGTGAACCACTTCGGGTAGGTGGGTCGCAGCGCGAGAGCGGTGGTCATAGGGCTGCACCTTGCGAGCTCAGGAAGGTTTCGATGATGCTCTTCGGCGTGTAGAAACTCGCAAGGGTTGCCTTCGTAGACATCGAATGACCGATGCCTATCAGGTCGCCATCGAGGTCGAAGAGCCCGCTACCGCTGCAGCCTGGGCTTGCAGGCGTCGTCGTCTGTATGGCCCATGGGCGCACGGCGGATACGCTGCCCGTTGCGTACGTGAACCACAAGCCCACGGGCATGCCCATGCTCTGCACGGGTAGACCCTGCTCGATCGCGCCTCGACGCGTGCGCGCAACGCCGTGCTTGGGTGCGCTGAGCGCGCGAAGCAACGCAAGATCGTGCTCGCGATCGATCGCGTAGGTCAGCGACGCATGCACCTCATGCCGTCGTCATCGAACCCTTCACGCGTCGCATAGGCGATGACGGTTTCGTCGTCGACGCAGTGCAGCGCCGTCACGATCGACGTCTTCGAGACCCACACGCCCGTGCAGAAGACTTCGCCGTCTTCGTCGACGAGAGCGACGGTTTTCGACTCGAGGGATTTCGCCCTCGTAACAGGATCGGACACTTGAGACGGCGACGCAGCGGCGGGCGAAATGGCCGCGCACACTCCGAAGAGCCCAAGCAGGTACAGCGTTGCTCGTCTCATGGTCCTTATATCCTATGTGCTTTTTTTGGCGCCAGAATCGACTTAGAAGGCCTTCTCTTGATTCTTTATTCTAAGCAATTCCGCGACTTGGATCTGATAGTGGCCTTTTTTCATTCGCGACCGAATTCGACCCTCTCGACACCACCTTTGGAGCGTCCGCATGGGGATCCCGACCTCGAGCTCTGCGAGGGGGATCCACTCACGAGGACGACTCAAAGCGCGGCGCCTTCGCCGCCGAGTGACAGCACGGCGATGAATTCGCGTTGCGCTTCGTTCTCCTGCTCGAGCTCCTCGATGCGCGCGCGTGCCGTCACGAGCTCGAGGCGCACACGGTCGGCCGCGATGCGCGCTTCGCGAAGCTCGGCGACGAGCTCGGGGTGAATGACGCCCTTCATGCTGCCGCCTTTCGCTTTCGGTTGAACACCTGCACGTACGCCGAGAGCACGAGCAGACAGTCGCCGTAGAGCTCGGTCGCGCGCTCGGTCGTCTTGAGGGCGAAGGTGCGCTGCACGGCGTCGACGCCCCGAGGCGCGCGGTACTCACCTATCGCTCGCTGGAATACCTCGCCGCGCCGCGCAGGCGTTGCCTTCTCAGCGCGTTTCGTCGCTCGTTCGATGTCTTCGTCACTCGGCGCCGCGAGCGCCTCTTGAAAGGCGCGCAGCGTCTGCACGACGACACGCCCGACGCTGCAGCCCTGCTCGGCTGCGACGTCGACGAGTGTGCTCGCCGTCTCGATGTCGACTGCGCGAATCCTGCCGAGGTCGGCGATCAGGCGGTAGACAGCGGCATCGCGCAGGATAGCGCCGTCGGGATCCTTCGGCGTCGGGCGCGTGATCTTCGCGTGCGTGCCCCACCCGGGCCCGTTGCGCTTGGCTTCCGACTGCGTCGCGAGTCGCTCGAGCTGCGAGCCCATCGAGCTCGGCGCGTTCGAGCGCCCTGCGAGGTGACAGAGCACTTCGGCGACGTCGACGTGCGTGTGCGGGATCATGTGTCGATTTCTCCGATCAGGTAGGCAGCGAGGATGCAGGCGAGCGCGATCAGCACGAACGTCTCGCGACTCACGTGCGCACGCCCCGACCGACAGCCCAAAGGCCGATGCCGATGGCGTCGAGGATGTTCGCGCGCTTATCCGACTTCGTCAGACCTTCGTGAATGGCCGCATCGATCGGTGCCGACTTCGGGCTGACGCCTGCGCAGCCTCGCACGAGCGCCGCGAGCTCCTCAAACGGCGCAAGGCGCGCAAACGTGCGACGATGATCGATGTCCTTCGGCGTCGTGCCTTTCCAGTCAGCGGGGAGAATGTATTCAGGGCAGTGCGAGTGATAGCGCCCCCACCATTCGCCTGCGACACGCGCCATCAGGAGGATCGAGTTTGGGTTCTTCTCGCCTCTGCCTCGCAGCTCGGCGCATTCGATGACCACCCGCGCGACAGCCATCGGCGGCAGGGGCGATGCCGGGCCGCTGACGAGACCGCAGGCAGTGAGACGACGACAGGAATCGAAAGTGGCCCATCCGGTATTCGCACCGGGGTCGATCGCGAGTAGCATATTCGGATAGGCGAAGGGCCAGACGAACGCCGCAAACACTCACATCAGGCAGGGTTGATCATTCCGCCTGTGCCCGTGGGGGCTATAAGCCCCCCACGGAACGGGCACACGAGTGGCCATTCCGGCTCCTGTGCCCGCGCGGGCACACGCAAAAAACTCGTAACCACTCAACTAATATTCCGGCTGTGCCCGTGTGCCCGATCCGGGAATGGGCCATTCCCGAGCCGTGCCCGGGCACACGTCGGGCACAGCCGGATCAAAACATGAGTGATCACGAGTTTTTTAGAATTACAAACCCGTTTTTACCGCTGTTTATGATGTATCCCGACTGAATTAGTGAATCGACGTCTTGCTCGAGCACCTGAGCGCGGTCAGCGAGGGCCGCTTTCGACCCATTGAACGTCCCCGCGACGGCGAGCACACGAGCCCTTCTAGCGTCGTCATTGTCTAGCTGCACGCCCTTCCGAGGGTCGATGCACACGACCTCTCCTGCCTCGGTGAGCGCCTTCACGGCGTCGACGATGAGCGCGTGTCGCCCGCCGAAACGCTCCTTCAGCGCTGCCATGAGCATAGGCCCGTTCTGCAGTGCGAGCTTGATCGCGCTCTTCAGCTCGTTCGGCTTCTCGGCGTTCCTGATGGCGTCGCCGCCTTCATCCTCGAAGGTCGTCAACCCTTTGTCGGAGAGCTCGACGTTCACGGGTGCGGGTCGCTTCTGCGGCCCGGGCTTGTCGCAGATCATCCGCATTCTCTTGACGCTGTCGGTCTCGCTGACGGGCTCGAATTTGAAGACCACGTCGCTCTGGTCGCGCGCCGCTGACGTGCCTCGCATGCCGCCCGTCTTATTGGCATGGTGCACGAAGAGCACGGTAGGCGGGGACTTCGCGCCGGGGACTTCCGTGAAACGGCCAGCTATCTTCATGCCTGCCGCGAACGCTGTCGTGTTCTCGTCGGCATCGCCGGGCATACCTGCGCCGAGAGAGTCGACGACGACGAAGACGATCCCTTCGTCGAGCACCTTCTTCGCGAGCGCTTTCCAGAGCTCAAGCTGATCGATCGGGGGCCCACCGTAAAGATAGCCGAGGTCGGGCACGTCTTCGCCGCCGTTGAGCATGCGCACGCGGCGCCCGGTCTCGAAGGGCCCGTCTTCGTAATCGAGGTACAGCACCTTCCCCTTCTTCACGTGGTAGCGCCCTAGCCATGGCTTCCCTGATGCGACCGAGATCGCGAGCGCGAGGGCCGACCACGTCTTCACGCTGCCGCCTTCGGCGAAGAACGTCACGATCTTGCCCTCGGGTATGAGCCCGTCGAGCAGATAGACGGGCGGCAAGAGGATCGCATCCCACCCGCCCCACCGCTCGCCAAGTGAGCCCGCGCCGGGCGGGATCGACAGCTCGAAGGAGAGGTCAGGCACGGGTGTGCCGCCTGCGAGGTGCGCGAGGTCGGCAGGCAGCGGCTCGGCGCGAGGTCTCGTCGAGGTCGTCTTCGCATCTCGCGCCTTGTGGTGCACACGTTCCTCGAGCTCGGCGCCCCACTGCGGCGAGCAGCGAGGATCATAGTGCTCTCTGACGAGCTCGAGCACGTCATCGACAGGCAACGCGAGGTCGTATGCGCCTCGCTGCACCACGTCGAAAAGGATCTTATCCCCCTGCCCTCGATGCGCGGGCCCGCGCGGCGTCGCCGTCTCACGCAGGTACGAGGCGTAGAGCTCTCGGCGACGTGCGCGCTCGTCGGGATCGACGACGTCCCCCGGATAGTGCTGCGTCTCGGTCTGCTTCGGCTGACGCTGCAACCACTCGAGGAGCCACGGCGGCGCGTCTGCGAGCTCGTCGACGGAAGAGTCACACACACGATAGACGCCACCGCTGCGATGCGGGCTCCCCTGCGCGACAACGAAGCCCCCTTCGCCTCGTATGTCGATCCCCTTCGCGAGCTCCCCCGCTGACGTCTTCACGGGGAAGCCTGGATGCTTGAAGTAGACGTGCCACCCGCGCGGCGTTGCGATCGTGAAGGTAGGCCACGAGCCGCCGAGCTCCTCGAAGGTCTCGAGGGCTTCTTCGCTGTCGAGGTCGACGACGAAGACATCAGAGCCCTTCGGTGCTGCACCTGTCTTCAGACCCACGCCCGCGCCGGGCTCGGGCAGAGGCACTTCGTCGCCGAGCTTGATGTCTCCCCACGCCACTCGCGGGTGCTTTCCCACGCGCGAGCACGTCTCGACGCCGCATGCACACTTGCCGTCTGCCGTGATGCCGAAGAGAGGGAAGACGACGGGCACGAAAGGGACTTGGGCCATAGGTGGATAGGTGCGTGCGAGAGAAATCGCCGCGACGTTTGCGGCGAAAGTCGTCGAAGACGCCTATCCCTCTCATGCCGAAGCCGCCCACCGAGCTCGAGACGCTCTGCAAAGCGTTCAAGATCCGCCGACACCCCGACACGCTCTTCACGGCGATCGGACCACTCGGATTGTTCTCGCTGAAGATGGAGGCGCAGCGCGCCGGGCTCGTGCAGGTGACGACGTGAAAGGCTGGATCGTCATCTCGTCGTCAGGAAACTTCCTGACGCCGATCGCCGACATCGACGAAGCCGAGCCACTGAGGGAGTGGCGCGGACGCACGCTGCGCTGGACAGATAAGCGCGAAGAAGCGCTGCGCTTCGCCAGCAAGACGCAGGCAATCAAGGCTGCAAGCATCTACCCCGGCGCAGCCGCTGTCGTGCAGAAGGCGTCGGCATGAGCAATCTCAATCGACACGATCGGCGTGCAGAGGCAGCGATCCTTCGTCGGTACGCGACGGCTCTTCGCGTCGTGCGTCGGAAGCGCGTCGTCGATTGGTTGAACGCACGCGAGGCGCGCAAGACGCCGAAGCAGCGGATCGCCGAGCAGCGCGAACAGCGCGCCATGCGAGAGCTCGTCGAGTCGGCAGTCGAAGACGTGGAGGTGATGTCGTGACCGTCGACGATGTGAAGAGCCGCGTCGAAGAGATCGAACGCAAGGGAGACGTCGGAATGCAGCACGCAGCCGAAGATCAGCTGCATTCCGACGTCTTGCAAGCCATCGCGGATGGCGCGCCGAACGGGGCAGAGCTCGCAGCGGAGGCGCTGAAGACACGCGATCTCGACTTTTCGCGCTGGTACGCGTGAGCGCGCTCGATCTCGTCGCCGATGCATTCGGCGTCGTCGGCGAGATCATCGCCGATCTCGAGAGCGCGTCGCAGATCGACAAGTGGGTCGAGTGCGAACGCAAGTGGGGATGGCGATACATCGCGAAGCTTCGAGAGGAGCAAGGGGCTGCAGCTGCGCTCGGTACCGAGTGTGACGAGACGCAGCTGCAGCCTTACCTGAGAGACGACAGGCCGATCGACTACACGCGCCGCAGTGGATACATCGTGCAGCCCGGTCTCGGCTTCCTACCCAAGCCGAAGGCACCGGGGATCGAGCTGCAGAAGCACTTCGTGATCCCGGGCGGGCAGCAGAACGTCTACTCGGGCCTGTCCGACGTTCCTGTCGGGCACACGATGCCGCTCTTCGGCATCCAAGGCTTCGTCGATCTCTGGTGTCCCGACGGCAGCGTGATGCCCGACGTCTCGTACGACCCGACGCAGCTTCGATACGGACGACACGACTCGAGGGGATGGCACCCACCCGTCGTCGTCGACTTCAAAACCACGGGCAACTGGAAATATCAGAAGCACGCGAAGGAGCTATCAACCGACACGCAGGCGCAGCTCTACGCGCGATGGGCTCTTCGAGAGACAGGCGCGCACGTCGTCGATCTGATTTGGATCTACTTCGCCACGAAGGAGCCCTTCAAGTCGAGGCGCTCGCACCTGCGAGTCACGAGGGATCACGTCAATCAGCAATTCGAGCGGATCGACGACATCGCGAAAAAGATCCATCGGCACAAGCGACTTCAGACGCACCCGCTGCAGCTCGAGCCGAACCCTCTCAGTTGCGAGATGTACGGCGGGTGCCCGTACCGCTCGAAATGCAACCTGAGTCCTAGCCAGAAAACAGATGCAACAGCCGCGCAGTACGCGCGCATGAAAGGTCACGACATGTCGAACGCACCCACGAGTACCGCCGAGCTCCTCGCCCGTCTGAAGGCAGGCGAACCCGTCACGCCCGCCGCTGCTGCCGTCATGAGCGCGCCGCCGACCGTCGAAGAGCACGTTGCAGCGAACCCGCGCGCAGCGTTCCTGCTCGGCGGTCAGCCCGCGCTCGGCGTGAACCCACCCGAGAAGGAGCTGCCGCCTGCGCCACCCGTCGGCACGGTCGCTGCGCCGCCGCCCGCCGCCGAACCCGAGAAGAAGAAGGGGCCCGGGCGTCCTCGCAAGGCAGACAAGGATCCGACGGGCGCCGATGCTGCGCTGCACACGCAGGTGAAGAGCGTCGAGGTCTCCGACATGATGGGCTCCATGCTCGAGTCCTTCTCGGTCTCGTGGGCGAAGGAGAAATTCTCTCCCGTCGCCTACAACGATTTCGACATCGGCCCCTTCGAGGCGACGGGCTACGTGCAGGCAGGCGAGACGCTCTCGCAGGCGATGGCGCGCGTGTACGGCGCGCTCGAGGCCTTCGCCGAGGAAGCCCGAGCTCGCAAGGCGGTCTCCTACAAAAAGACGCTCGACGCGATGGGGGCATCACGATGAAGCCAGAGCAGTGGATCCTGCGGTGGTTCGCGGGTGATGAAGGTGAAGACTACCGAGCCGAAGACGGCTGCGGCTTCACCTACGATCAAAAGAAGGCGAAGCGCTTCGGCAGCGCCGCCGAAGCTAAGGCCTGCGTCGATCCTGACGTGCTCTATGGCGCGGGCGGCTCCACCGACAAGGTCGGCATCAAGGCGCTGCGCCTCGTGAAGAAGGGCTCGAAGGGATGAACATCCTCGACTGCGCTTTCGCGTTCGCGCTGCTCGTTCTCTGCGTCATCTGCATGGGCTCGAGCAAGTCATGAGCTCGCACCTCGTGCAGCACATCCATCACACGGCGCTATGCAGCGATAACACGCTGCATGTCGTCGGCGTGATCAGCAACCCCGAACGATATAACTCTCGGTATCGGCTCGCGCGCGAGTGGCTCGAGCGCATGCAGTCGACGCCGAACGTGCAGGTGCATCTCGTCGAAGCCGCCTTCGGCGATCGGCGGCACGAGATCGAGGCGCCGTCGAAGCACTGCCTGCGGGTGCACACGAATGCCTGGATCAAAGAGAACATGATCAATCTCGGCGTGAAGCACCTGCTTCCCGTCGACTGGCGATACCTCGCGTGGGTCGACTGCGATGTCGAGTTTCGGAATCCGACGTGGGCGCAGGAGACGCTGCATCAGCTGCAGCACTTCGCCGTCTTGCAGCCGTGGGCGCATGTCGCCGACCTGACCCATCGAGGGTCGGTGCACTCGTCGACGGCATCCTTCGGCTACACCGACGTCACCGGCAAGCGGCAGACGCAGACGCCGAACGGCTACACGTACGGGCACACGGGCTACGCATGGGCGTGCACCCGCGCGTTCTGGGAACAGGTCGAAGGGCTCGTCGACTTCTGCATCCTCGGCTCGGCGGATCACCACATGGCACTCGGCATGGTCGGCGAGACCGAGCGCACGATCCATACGCAGATGATCGGCCCGTTCTTCCGACGGCTCCTCGAGTGGCAGTCGCGCGCCGTGCGCGTCTCGCACCGAGAGGTCGGCTTCGTCGAGGGCCGCATCGAGCATCACTTCCACGGGCCGAAGAAGCGCCGGTACTACCGCGAGCGGTGGCAGATCCTCGTGGAGCACGGGTTCAACCCTGACACCGACCTGATGCGAGACGCGCAGGGCGTGATCCACATCGTCGGGAAGCCGGCGCTCGAGAGCGCGATCCGAAAGTACAACCGAAGTCGTCACGAAGACTCGATCGAGGATCAATGACTACCGCCGTACCCGCCTGCTCGTTCTGCGGCAAGACACGCAAAGAGGTGCGCGTGCTCGTCGAGGGCAGGGCGGGCTTCATCTGCGACGGCTGCGTGCGCAAGGCGCAGAGTCCCGATGCGCATGTCGCTACCTGCGCCTCGTGCACGCCGCGCGAAGGGAAGCACGCGACGACCTGCGAAGCCGACGACTTGGAGTCGGCGTGAATTCCAAGAACAGACATGGCGTCGGCGGCTATCGGGCGAAGCCGTCGGGTGAAAACCCGCACGACTTCTTCCCGACGCCGCACGGGGTGACGAAGGCGTTCATCGACGCCTGCCCGCTGCCTGACGGCTTGTGGTGCGAGCCCGCCGTGGGGTCAGGGCACATCATCGAAGCCGTCGGGCCGCGCGCAGCGTGGGCTACGTACGACATCCGAGAGGTACCGAAGCCCGAGCTGAGCGCGCATCACGTCGCGCCGTACGACTTCCTGAAGCACGACGAGCGGCTTCGCTTCGACGTCATCATCACGAACCCGCCGTTTTACCTCGCCGAAGAATTCGTGCGCAAGGCGCTCGCCTGTGCCGATCACGTCGCGATGCTGCTGCGCCTCGCGTTCCTCGAGTCGCGGAAGCGCGAGCAGTTTCATCAGCAGCACCGAGCCGACGTCTACGTGCTGTCACGCCGACCTTCCTTCATGGCGAACGGCGCGACCGACTCGTGCGCCTACGGATGGTTCGTGTGGGGCCCAGGTCGCGGGGGACGTTGGGAGATCCTGCGCACGCCCGAGACAGGGAAAGCGAAGTGAGCCGCGCCGAAGTCTGTCACTGCGGGCACGATCAGGCGACCCACTTCAAACACGAAGGCAAGCACCTGACGTGCCTCGGCGTGTCGTGCGACTGCGAGGCGTACCTGCATCGCGACGAGCCGAAGCCCGTATCGCCGAAGCCCGCGCCGCCCGAGTACGTCGACGACGGATGGCCCGACCCTGTCACGCATCGCACGGGTTGTCAGTGCATCGTGTGCGCTTGGAGGTACGGACCGTGAACATCGTCGAGACCCTCATCTTCGCGGCAGCGTGGGACCTGATCACTCGACAGAACGCACGAGGCTTCGCAGGCACGCGCGCTGAGATGCGAGCCGCATACGCCGTCGTCGGAATCCCCTCGGTCACCCGTGAGCGATAACGCCGTCAAGAACAGCGAAGAGCTGCGCCGCATCATCGCGCTGCCTCGGCGCTCGTGCACCGACTCGTACCCCGAGCTCGTGCGCGACCTGACCGCAGCGCTGAAGACGCCGTCGGGCACGATGACGCTCCGATCGGTGCAGGCGCTCGCGCTGCACGACATCGGCGTTTATCGCGGTGGCTTCCTACCCGTCGGCGTCGGCGAGGGCAAGACGCTGATCTTCGCGCTCGCGGCGCTGCTGCTCTTCGCGAAGAAGCCGCTAGGCATCCTACCTGCCGGGCTGATCGAGAACGCCGAGCGCGCGCTGCGCCTGCTCGCGGCGCACTGGCGGATACCGACGAACCTGCGTCTCTTCTCGTACGAAAAGCTCGGGCTCGATCAGTACGCGAAGGAGCTCGACGAATACGACCCTGACGCGCTCATCCTCGACGAAGGGCATCGAGCGAAGAACCTGACCGGCGCGGCGGGAGCTCGGCGCCTCGCGCGCTTCATGGCGAAGAAGCCCTCGACGCCGTTCGTCGTCATGTCGGGCACGATGATGCGCGATACGATCCTCGACTTCGCGCATCTGCTCTTCTGGTCGCTGAAGGAGAACGCGCCGTTACCGCTGAATCCCGACCAGCTGCACATGTGGGCCGGCGCGCTCGACGAGCCGAAGCCGAACAGGTACGGCGCCGATGTTGACCCTGTGCAGCCCGGCGCGCTGCTGCAGCTCTGCTCACCCGAGGACCTGAAGCACGAGCCCGCGAAGGCGGCGCGTCTCGGCTTCCGTCGTCGCATTCACGAGACACCCGGCGTCGTCGCCACTGCCGGCGATGGCGAGACCGTGAACGCATCGATCCGCATCACCGGTCAGGTCTACAAGCTGCACGACGCATCGACCGAAGAGCGCTTCACGAATCTGCGCAAAGCGATGCTGACGCCCGACGGGTACGACCTGATCACGGGCGTCGAGGTGTGGCGGCATGCGAAGGAGCTCGCGCTGGGGTTCCATTCTATCTGGTCCCCTCGCCCGCCGAAGGAATGGCTCGAGCCTCGTAAGAAGTGGGGCGCGTTCGTGCGCGCGTACCTCGGTCACTCGCGCACGCTCGATAGCCCCGATCAGGTGAAGCAGGGCGTGCTCGAGGGCCGCATCGACGACGAAGGCATCCTAGCGAAGTGGCTCGAGGTCGAAGACACATACACGCACGAGACGCTCTCGATCTGGCACGACGACAGCGTCGTGCAGCTCGCGGCTCGATGGGGCAAGACGCCCGGAATCATCTGGACCGATCAGGTCTTCTTCGGCGAGCGGCTCGCCGAGGTGACGGGGCTTCCGTACTACGGCGCAGGCGGTCTCGATGCCTCGGGTCGCTACATCGAAGACGCCGATTGCTCGCGCGCCATCATCGCAAGCCTCGACGCAAACCGAGACGGCAAGAACCTGCAGGGCGATCCCGATCGCAACTGGAAGGGTTTCTCGAGGAATCTCTTCATCGGGCCGCCCGACGGGTGGGACGCACTACAGCAGTCGCTAGCGCGCACGCATCGGCCGAAGCAGCTCGCAGACGAAGTGACCGCCGACATCCTGATCGGATGCCGCGAGCACATCACGGCGTGGGAGCGCAACGTCGCGGGGACGATCGCCGCGCGCGACACGGTCGGCGGCACGCCGAAGCTGATGCTCGCAGATGTCTCGGGTTTCCCGCGACCCGAGGACGTTCGGCGCTTCAACGAAGCGCGCTGGTGAAAGTCAACGGACGCAGGCGCGAGCCCGTGCCTAACCGCTCGACATAACCGACTCACCGCACGGATTACTTTGCTTCTTCAAACACAAACAGAAGGACGAAAGCACATGTCATCGCAAAGCATCGACGATCTCTTCAAGGGTATGGCGACGGCGAAGATCCGAGGCCAGGGCAATCGGCTCGGCGTCGGTCTCTACGTCGTCGAGACGAAGACCGTCACGCGCAAGGTCGGCGAGGATCCATCGAAACCCGGCGACAGCTTCATCTGCGAATTCGAGGTCGTCGAGTCGAACAATCCCGCGAACCCCGTCGGCAGCACTGCCTCGTTCGTCGTGAAATTCAATTCGATCTACGCGATGGGCAACGTCGTCGAATTCGCCATCGCATGCCTCGGCTTCGAGGTGACGAAGGAGACCCAAGCGAACGCAGACATCCGGCAGCAGGCCGACATCATCACGCGCGCGGCGCTCGGCAGCGAGACCGCCGCCGCCGATCTCGCGACGCTGCGAAGCCACTTCGGGCCGCAGTGGGGTTCGATGACCGGCAAGCGACTGAAGGTCGAAGCGACGCAGACCCCGAACAAAAAGAAGCCCGGCGAGTTTTACACGAACCTGAAATGGTCCCCGCTGAAGCCTCCGACGGCCGCACCTGCTGCCGCCTGACCGGTCGGGCGTTACCTTACCGTAACGTCTTCGGTGCTACTCACCCGCGCCGCGTACTCCCTAGGGGGTATGAGCGGCGCGGGTGCGAGTGTGGAGGTGTGGATACGAGAACGACGTATCCACAACCCCCCTCATAACTCCCCCATATTATTGAGTGCGGCAACGAATTCCCCGTTTCGGGTGTTGCACCTGAGGGTAACATCCAGCAACGTGAAGTCGCAGATGCAGTCGTAGTATTGCAGAAATGAAAGCGCCCCCACATCGGCTGGAACCGATGTGAGGGCTGGTGTCGGCCGAAACCCTCGCAAAAAGGATTCAGCACATGTGTCGTAGCACACTGATCGGACTCGATCCCGACGAAACTTATCTAGCTCAGCGAGAAGGCAATTTCGCGGAAGTCCTCGCCTTTGCCGCTGACCGAGCGTGCCGCGTCGCCGCTGTCGAGGATGGTACCTCGAGCGCAGACTGCGGGCCCGAGTCGACCTGCCCGACCGTCAAGGTCTCGGGCTAGTGCCCGCGCGACATAGCTCGGTAGTCGCCTTCGACACCGAGACCGCGTTGATCAGGCCCGCCCTGCTCGCGCCGCCGCTCGTCTGCGTGACGTGGCAGGAGCTCAACCATGCGGCGTGCATCGAGCACCACTCGACAGCCGAGCCGCGCATTCGCGCATGGCTCGAGAACCCGAACGTCCTCATTGTCGGGCACAACGTTGCGTATGACCTCGCCGTAATCATCGAGCGCTTCCCGCACCTGCGCCGACTCGTCTTCGCTGCGTACGCCGCCGATCGCGTGACAGACACGATGATCCGGCAGCAGCTGCTCGATATCGCAGGCGGCTGCTACCGAGGTCGGCTCGTCGGGAAGAACGTGTGGATCCCATACAACTATGGGCTCGAGGATCTCACACGTCGCCTCACCGAGATCCGTCTGCTGAAAGACGGGTGGCGGCTGAGCTACGGCGAATTCATCGACACGCCGCTCGCCGAGTGGCCGCGCCGAGCTCGCGAAGTGCAAGAGGCTGCGAGGCCTCGCATCGCCGAGCTCGAGCTGCAGATCGCCGCCGCTGCCGAGGCGAAGGACGAAGCGCGCGAGAAGGCGCTCTCGAAGGAGCGTGACGGGCTCGTCGAGATGATCAACGGCGATCCCGACCGCGCGAGCTCGTACCCGCTCGACGACGCACGAGGCGCGCTCGCCGTCTTCCTCTCGCAAGAGGAGCACTCCCATTGGCTCGAGGACCAGTATCGGCAGGCGCGAGGCGCATGGGCGCTGCACCTCTCGAGCGCGTGGGGTCTTCGCACCGATGAAGTCGGCGTCGAGATGCTGCGCGAGGCGACGCAGGCGTCGTACGACGAGCTCGAAGACGAGCTGATTCAGCTCGGGCTCGTGCGCGACAATAAGAAGCGCTCGCGAGACACGAAGCTCGCGAAGGCGCGCATGGTTCGCGTCTGCGCCGAGGAAGACCTACCGCTGCGTCGTACCGACGGGCACACGGAATCGAGCACGAAGTGCAAAGACGCAAACGGCAACGCGCTGCCGGGCGGCGATGACGCCTGCGTCGAGCACATCTCTCTCGACGCTGAGGCGTGCACGGCGACGGGCGACGATGTGCTGATTCACTACTCGGAGATCGGCACGCTGAAGAAGCAGCTGTCGAATGACATCCCGATGATGCTGAAGGGCATCGCGTATCCGATTCACACGCGGTACGGGCTCGCCGAGACGGGCCGCAGCACGAGCTCGAAGCCGAACATACAGAATCAGTCGAAGCGCGAAGGCTTCCGAGAGTGCTTCGTCCCGCGCCCCGGGTGGGTCTACTTCGCCGCCGACTACCCGGCGATCGAGATGTACACGTGGGCTCAATGCTGCCTGACGTGGCTCGGTCAATCACGGCTCGCGGCGGCGCTGAACACGGGGATGGATCCGCACATCATCGCCGCCGCCGAGATACTCGGCATCTCATACGAGGAAGCGACGCGTCGATACAAGGCGGGCGATCAAGAGGTCGCCGACATCCGGCAGCTCGCGAAGGTCGGAAACTTCGGATGGCCGGGCGGCATGGGCCCGCCGACCATGGAGACGTCGATCCGAAAGCAGCTGAAGCCTGAGGTCGTCGAGCGCCTGAAGCTCGACACGAAACGGGTCGTTCGACTGCGCGACGAGTGGAAAGGAACATGGCCCGAGGCAGAGCCGCACTTCGCGCGCGTGAAGAGTCTCGGGCCGCCGTACCCGGCACGCTTCAGCGCGACGATCGAGACGCTCTTCACGAAGCGCTTTCGCGGCGGCGCGGGCTACTGCGCTACGGCAAACAACGGGTTTCAGGCGCTCGCGAGCGACATCGGTAAAGAGGCGATGTGGCGCGTGTGCTGCGAGCAATACGACGAGCCGAGCTCGGCGCTGTTCAACACACGCACGGTCGCTTTCGTGCACGACGAGATTATCGGCGAAGCGCCCGAGGAGCGCGCGCACGAGGCAGCGATGCGGCTCGCCGACGTCATGGTCGAAGCCGCAAACAAGTATCTGCCCGACGTGCCCGTGCAGCGCGCGAAGCTCGAGCCCGTGCTGATGCGTCGCTGGTCGAAGAAGGCGAAGCCCGTCATCGGTGCAGATGGGCGGCTCGTGCCGTGGGGGTGATACCTATTTCGTATTTCGGTGCGGCGTCTAATGCCCAATTCGCCTATCCACATATGCAAAATAGCGCGGCAGTCGAGACCGTCAGACCGCAGGTATCTGATGCGTCTCTCATCAAGAATCACGCGCGACTCGTGCGCCATCTCGCACGCAAGTATTCCAACGGGTCGAACATCGACGACCTCGAGCAAGAGGGATATGTCGCGCTCCTCGAAGCTCGGCGTACGTGGCTCGAAGAGTCGCAATTCTGGACGTACGCCCGGCGCTTCGTCCTCGGCGCGATGGTTCGTCACACGACGAGCGAAGGCGAGGAGCCGAGGCCCATCGGTGACGATCGGCAGCTCTTCGAGATCGAATCGAGCGACCCTTCGCCGTACGCACTGCTCGAGCTCGCAGAAGGCGTCTCGCGTCTCTCGGCGTCGATGATCCATCTGTCGGAGATCGAGCGACGGATCATCCGTATGCACGTCGGTGACGATCGGAGTCTCGCGAACATCGCACGCGAGCTCGGTATGTCGAGCGACAAGGTCGAACGCACGTACCGAGGCGCGCTCGAAAAGCTTCGCGAGCTGCAGTCATGAGCCGCCCGGACTTCATCGAGACGCACACGGGCCGCAGCTTCCGACCGCTCGCGCCCGTCGCCGCCGACATTGACGTGCGTGACATCGCTCACGCGCTCTCGCATCAGTGTCGCTTCTCGGGTCACGTGCACGTGCACTACAGCGTTGCCGAGCACTCGGTCAGGGTCAGCGAGCTCCTCGAGCGAGGCGGATTCGCTAACTGGATCCAGCTCTGGGGACTGCTGCACGACGCATCAGAGGCGTATCTCGTTGACATCCCCTCGCCGCTGAAGAGCACGCCCGTCTTCGCGCTCTATCGAGACGCCGAGAAGGCGCTGATGCTCGCCGTCTGCGAGCGCTTCGGTCTTCCGCTCGATGAGCCGCGAGAGGTCGCCATCGCAGACGCCGTGCTTGTCGCGACCGAAGCGCGCGACCTGATGCCGTTCAACCCGCCGCACTGGATCGGACTCGTCGAGGCGCCGCTGCCCGAGACGATCAAGCCGTGGCACTCGTCCGTAGCCAAGCGTGAATTCCTCGCCCGTTTTCAGGAGCTGTCGAAATGAAGATCAAGACCGTCGGAACGATTCAGAGCATCTCGGCGTCGAAGCACGAAGCGACCGTGAAGCTCGCAGGGCAGACGATCTGCGTCGTCATCCCTCCGGGCTCAAAGGAGGGTCTGCTGAAAAACTTCAGTCAAGGGCGCGCCTTCGTCGACATCGAGGTCGAAGTCACGAACCCGGTCGTGGTGTTCCCGTGAGCTCGAATCCGAAGGATGCGATCGGCCTCACGAAGCCGGCGCTGCGCCTCGTGCCGCCTGCGCTCGCGCTGCACGTCTCGCAGGCGATGGCCGACGGCGCCAAAAAGTACGGCGCGTACAACTGGCGCAAGAACGCCGTCAGGCTGACGATCTACATCGAGGCTGCGCTGCGCCACCTGTACTCGCTGCTCGACGGCGAGGACTGCGCGCGCGACTCGGGCCACATGCACGCCGCGCACGTCGCTGCCTGCATGGCGATCATCCTCGACGCGTACGAGACAGGGAACCTGATCGACGACCGAGCCGACGACGGCTGCGCCGCCGACGTGATCGACGGGATGACAGCGAAGCCTGCACCTGCGAAGCCTGCAGGCGAGACCCTCGACATGAAGGTCGAAGTCACTGTCTCGCCGTACATCACGTTCGAGCAGGTGACAGAGTCGTTTCGCAAGTCCGTCGAAAATCTCGTCGGTGCGCCCGTTCGGATGTTCAAGCCCGAGCCGCTGATGATTGACGTCGAGGCAGAGGCGCCCGAGACCGAGCGCGATCGGAACGTCGACGTCATCCTGAAGAGCCTCGACGCGCCGCCGCGACCCGAGCCCCGCCCGATCAAGGTCGGCGACATCCTCTGCCCGAACGGCCCAAACAGCTCGGGTCGCGTCGGGCCCGTCGAGCGAATCGAGGGTACTACGTTCTACGCGCAGTACATTCGTGACGGCGTCATCATCTCACGTGTCGGCGGCTACCGCGGCGAGGTCGCTGCGAAGATCGGATACACGCACGAAGACGGCGCGCCCGTGCTGCCCCCGTCTCAAGTCGTCGAGATCCAAATCCCCGAAGGCGGGCGTGGCATTCCCATCGACGTCGACCTCGACGAAGCCTCGAAGTCGTTCACGCCCTATTGGGAGACGAAGACGAGCGGCGCCGTATGAGCAAGCCCAAGTACGAGCACATCAAAGACGGCGAATGGGTCAACGTCGTCGCCCGAGGTCATAAGAACGCCTGCTGCGACTGCGGGCTCGTACACACGATCGACTATCGCCTCGCGGGGGACGGGGCCTTTGAGATCCGCTTCGTGCGCGACACGAGGGCTACGAACGCTTTGCGTCGCAAGATGAAGAAGGACGGGGGTGCAGCATGAAATACGAAGGCCACAACGTGATCCCGGAACCCGGCGATCCGTCGCCGAAGACCGACGGCCCGTCAAACGTCGCCTTCTTCGTCGGGCTCGAGGCGCTGCCTCTGGCAATGGAGGCAGGGCTCGGGCTCTTCAATCGTGCCGTCAAAGTGCTCTGCGCCGAGGCGTACATGCGCGGCTTCACCGACGGAAGGGCATCGAAGTGAATCTGAACGGCCGCACGCACATCGTTATCGGCGACACGCAGATCAAGCCCGGCGTTCCGACGCAGCACCTGACTTGGATCGGGCGCTACATCGTCGACAAGTTTGCCGGGCGCGACGTCTCGCTGATTCACATTGGCGATCACGCCGACATGCCGTCACTCTCGTCGTACGACAAGGGCAAGAAGGAGATGGAGGGCCGGCGCTACCGGGCCGACATCGACGCGTCGAATCGCGGCTTCGACCTGCTGAATGCGCCGATCCATCGGTACAACGCGAATCGCCGAGCTCGCGACCGTTGGAAGCCCGACATGCGGATCTTCCTCGGAAACCACGAGCACCGCATCAGCCGAGCGATCGAAGACGATCCGCAGCTCGAGGGCGCGATCAGCCTCGACGATCTGAACTACGCCAAGCACGGGTGGAAGGTCGTGCCGTTCCTGAAGCCTGAGACGATCGACGGCGTCACATACGCGCACTACTTCTACAACCCGCAGACGGGCCGACCGTACGGAGGTCAGAACCTGGACACCCGGCTGAAGACGATCGGGCACTCCTTCACGATGGGGCATCAGCAGGGGCTGAAGTTTTCCGTGCGTGAGGTCGGCTCGCGGCGGCATCACGGGCTCGTGAATGGGTCGTGCTACCTGCACGATGAAAAGTACCTCGGGCCGCAGAGCACGCGTTACTGGCGCGGGATCGTCGTCTGCTACCACGTCGAGCGCGGCGAGTACGACGCCAAGTTCGTGTCGCTCGATTCGCTCTGCCGTCGATACACGCGCAAGACGCTCGCGCAATTCATGAAGGAGTGGAAGCCGTGAGTGACGACGAGCTCGAAGACTTCCTGCTCGAGCACGTGTCGGTCAGCGACGTGATCGACTTCATCCTCGCGCGCGACGACGTGCGACGCATGGGACGACAGACGCTCGCCGAGCGTGTCGCACTCGAGGATGCGCCCATTCCTACCCTGAGGTCAGCATGATCATTCTGCAGCACATTCATTGGTGGTCTTTCGCGGCGGGTCTCGTCTGCGGTCTCATCGGCCACGTGGGCTTCATCCTCGTTTTGAGCGATGACTGACCCCGAGCTCTACACGCCCGAGGAAGCCGCCGCGCTGCTGCGCACGAGCGTGAAGGCGATCTACGCGCAGGTCGAGCGCGGACTGCTGCCGGGCGTGACGCGCCTCGGGCGGCGCCTGCTCTTCCGTCGAGACGAGCTGCGGGCGCACGTCGGGCTCGGCGTAGCCAAGAAAGGCAAGGACAGATGACCGACGAGAAGGAATGCCCACACGGAAAGGGCGTCTATCGATGCGACGACTCGGACGAGTGCCGAGACAAACAGGTTCGAGCATCACTGCCTAACGCGTCTGCGGATAGCTCGTGCCAGGCCGGTCCGGGTGACTGGCGCGTGCTCAATCGCAAGGAGTCGAAGTAGATGGCTCACGAGCGCCTCGTTCAGCAGCGCTGGCACCTCTCGACCCGCGGCGATGTTCGTGCCCGTCCTTTGGCGGACCGTCATTACAACCGCCAGAAGATCGGAAGCCCGCAGTTTGCCCCGCCGGGGAGTTGCGTCGTTTTTCTGACGGAAGCCGCAGACGCCCTCTGGATCACGTCGTGGCCCAAGGGTGAATACGTCCAGCACGGTTGGCCAGGTGCGTGGGTCAATTCGTGTTTTCGGAACGAGAACCAGGCCGCCTACCTCTCGTCTGACCTCATCCGCGAGGCTGTCGCGGCCACGCGCGCCTTCTACGGCAAACCGCCGAAGCAAGGAATGATCACGATGGTCGACCCCGAGAAGACGCACCACAAGCGGGACCCCGGGCGCTGCTACCTGAAAGCGGGGTTCAAGCGCGTCGGTGTCACGAACGCCGGGCTGATCGTTTTCCAGATGGCGCCGGCAGACATGCCGATGGCGCTCGGAGCGATGCCCATGGTCCGAGAGGCGGGTGCAGCGTGAAGTTTTGCCGACGCTGCCGCAGGTTTCACCGAGTGATCTGCGCACCGTTCTCGGCCTGGTGGCCAGACGGCCACTGGTACTTCGAGGACATCGTCAGGTGTCCGCGCGAGCCGCACGGCGATCGTCTCGTCGGGCTGAGGTTGGACCACTTCGCCCGTGCAGGATTCGATCGGCTGCATGGGATCGAATCTGGCAACGGCAGTCATCGGAAACGCGCAGAGCTTCACGCTGACGTTTCCTGACGGGTTCGAGCTCTCGGGCACGAATGAAATCTGCGGATGGCTCTAGCGCCGCCACGGCAACGAACGAGAAAGGCACATCCAAGTGAAGACCCGAGACGACGTGCTGCACGCGCGCGAGATGCTGGAATTCGAGGTCGACGACTATCTGCGCTCGAAGGGCTGGAAGCACACGAGCACGACGCCGGGTTGCTTCTGGCTCTGGTGCAAGGACGTCGAGTGGACGACCACGCAACGCATCTTCCCCGCCCCGTCCACCGGCGTCGAGCCGCACTGGGAGACGACCACGCACAAGCGCTCGGTGATGACCGACAAGGATACCGCGCTCGCGATTCAGGGGCACTTCGACGATGAAGAGGCCGAGGCCGCTGAGGACGCGGAAGCGCTGAAGGGAGGCGCCGATGGCGGGTAAGCAAGACTGCCGACCAGTGCCCTGCGTTCGAGGATGCGGGCGCGACGCCTGGGAGATCGAGCCCGACGGGCGCCTCCATTTCGCCGCCTGCCGATACGGCGACGCGATCGAGGGAGCGCGACCCGTCATGGGATTTCTCTACGACGTGTGGCGCGCCATCAAACGGGCGTGGCCGTGCATGAGCGCTGACACGGCAACGAACGCGAGAAGCAAGGACGGCGGTTGACCCTCGCGCGGTGGATGCTAGCGTCCTCGCAGTCGAGTGGTCCGCCCGAAAGGCGTTGACCATGGCTGTAACGATCCGTCCAGCGCGCGGGGGCAAAGGTTGGGAGTACGACATCCTCTTTCGCTGGCCCGACGGCGAGCGATTCCGCGAGCGCGCGAACGCACCCGTGCCGTCGAAGTCGGCGGCGCTTCGATGGGCGCAGGCGCGCGAAGGCGCTCTTCTCGCCGACGGGAAACCCTCGAAGCCCGTCGAGGCTGCGCCGACGCTCGCCGTCTTCTGGCCTCGCTTCGTGCAGGATCACTATCGAGCGAATCGCATGAAGCCGTCGACGATCGACGCCGCCGACGATTCACCGGGTGCACCTCGCGCACTTGGACTCTAGAACGCTGGATCGGATAACAACGTCCGACGTCGCAGGCATCAAGGGCCGGCTGCAAGAGCGCGAGCCGAAGACGGTAAACAACGTGCTGTCCGTGCTCTCGGCGTGTCTCGGCGCCGCCGTCGAGTGGGAAGTGCTTCCCTCGATGCCGTGCAAGATCGAGCTCCTGCCGACGCAGCAGCGAAAGATGAAGTGGTACGAGCGGCACGAGTACAGGCGGCTCATCGAGGCAGCGGCGAAGCTCTCGTCGACGCACCTAGTGCTCGTGCTACTTGCCGGATCCGGGGGTCTGCGTCGCGGCGAGATCATCGCGCTGAAGTGGTCTGATCTTGACATCCCTCGCCGAGCCATCGCCGTCGACCGCGCGATGTGGCGCACGCACGAGGAGTCCCCGAAAGGCGGGCGAGGTCGCCCCCTGCCGATGACTGAGGAGCTCGCGGCAGCGCTGACGGCGCATCGGCATCTTCGCGGCGAGCGCGTGCTGTACTCGGCGAAGGGCCGCGTGCTGTCGAACAGGTCGATCCGAAACATGCTCGGGCAGGCGCAGCGGCGCGCCGGGCTCGAGGCGAACGGCGGCATCCACATCCTGCGTCACACCTTCTGCAGTCACCTCGCCATCGCGGGCGTGCCTGCTCGAGCCATTCAGGAGCTCGCGGGCCACGCCGACCTGAAGACGACGCAGCGGTACATGCATCTTGCGCCGAGCAATCGCAGCGACGCCATCGATGCGCTCGCGCGATACCACGCCGAGCCCGAGACGACCCTGCACGCCGTGGAGACAGGGTAGGAGCGATCTTTGACGAATTCACCGGGTCGCGTTGCGCACTGTATGTACAGTGCTAGATCAAATCGATGCACACCTCCATGAAGCCGACCTACTTCGCTTCGGGCTCGAATCGCGCCGCTGACATCCGAGGCTTCGCCGCCGTCGGTCACGCCATCGGCGTCGCCGCCCCCGAGGTGTCGCCCGCCGCAGAGCGCGAGCTCGTCGCCCTCGCAGGCAAGGGAATCCCCGTCTTCGTCGATTCGGGCGCCTTCAGCGAGGTCGAATTCGGCGCGACGGGCGTTACGGTCGTCGCCGAGATCACGGACGCAGAGTGGCGCATCAGGCTTGACCTGTACCGCCGCCTTGCCGTCGCGCTCGGCTCGCAGGTGCACGTTGTCGCGCCCGACATGGTCGGCAATCAGGAAGAGACGCTACGCCGCCTGACGAAGTATGCGCCCGAGCTCGCTTACCTTCGCGCGCTCGGCGCTAACGTCCTCGTGCCGATCCAGAAGGGCACGAAGACGCAGGCCGAATTCGTCGTCGATGTGATCGAAGCGCTCGGCTTCGACGACTTCGTGCACGCGATTCCGTCCAGGAAGAAGGCGACGACGCTAGCCGAGCTGAAGGCTTACTGCACCGCGGTGCAGCCGAAACGCATCCACTTGCTCGGTATGGGGATCAAGAACGCTAACGCGCGGGCCGCGTTGGCTGCGATTGAATCCTGCTCGCCGGGCTGCGTCGTGTCTCTCGATTCCAACGCCATCGCGGCGAGCGTCGGCCGCGGTGGCGTGAGCAAGAGCGGCAAAAAGAAGAGCCCTCGCAAGCTCACGATCGCGCGCGTCGAAGCTGCCCGCATGATCGCGGCGGGTGAGACGTCGATCAAGTCGAAGCAGGAGCTCGGAATCATCCTCGTCTTCGGTACGCCCGAAGACATCGCACGCGCTACGGCGCAGAAAGTGAGTGCAGCATGAGGGTTTATCTCGGCGGCCCGATCAACGGGTGCAGCGATGCAGAAGCGAAGGATTGGCGGGCGACAATGACGGCGCTGCTCGAGGGCGTCGGCTACGTCGCCGTCGACCCGATGCGGCGCGATTATCGCGGGCTCGAGGAAGTGCCCGGCGTCGCCGATCGGATCGTAGCGGGCGACCTCGCAGACATCGACTCGTGCGACGTCCTCTTTTTCAATTGCCCAAAACCGAGCTACGGCACGGCTATGGAGGTCTTCTACGGGCGGCGCTCGGGCAAGACCGTGATCGTGCTGCTGCCTGACGACGGCAAGCCGGCATCGCCATGGCTCCTCGTGCACTCGTCGGCGATCGTGCGTCGGATGCGCGAGGCGTTCGACCTGATCGTCATGGCAGACGGGCGGGCAGCATGACGATCATGGCCGTTCGACTGCGTGAGATCGCGCATGGGTGCGGCGCGCACGCCTCTGAAGTCCGCGCCATGGCGCAGGAGCTCCTGCGGCTGCGGGATGAAGTCGTCGCCTTGAAGGTCGCCGCGACGTGCTGCCCGCACTGCAGGCAGACGCCCGATAAGTGCTCGGCTTCGCGTTGCGGGAATCGGCGTTAGAATGCGGCGCATGCCCGGCAACCCCAAGGATTCGGAGTGGTACGCGACATCGCAGGAGAACAGGGCTCGGAAGCTGGTCAGCTTCACACTCTCGGATGAAGCCCGCGAGCGGCTCGAGCGGCTCGCGAAGAAGCGCAAGGCGTCGAAGTCGAGCGTCGTCGAGGCGCTGATCATGGAGGCGAAGTGACGAAGCACGTGCTTAGCGCTAACCCACACCCCGTCGGCAGTGTTGCTGCTCGCGCATGGGAGGACGGATACTGGACAGGTCGACGAGACGTCGTCGAGCAGCAAGGCGGCGCGTGTATCTGCACACTGCACGTCGACGGTGCGATCGAGGTCGCTACTGACTGCTCTGTTCATACGAAGAAAGGACACGCCAGATGATCCGCGTGTGGGGATTCACTCGCGAGCTGCATGCCGAGAGCTGCGCCGCAGCCATGCGGAAGTGGAACGACAAGTGCCTCGCCGACGTCACGCACGAGGGGAGCACCTTCGACGTGCGCGTCAGCGACGCCTTCGCCGAGCCCGCGCAGGCCTTCGCCATCGGCTATGCGACGTCTAGCGACGGCGGCGCCTGCGGCGGTCTCTAACGGATGCGGAAGATTCGAGATGACGGGCCCGTCGCTCATCGCTCGACACTCCCGTCACCGCAGGCGTACGCGAGAGCATCGGTTACGCCTGCTTCGTACGTGAAAGCCGCATCGGTGGCCCTCGATACGAATGGGTCGTGCGTGATTGGGGGCGAGGACTCGTCTTCGCTAGTGAGTGGGAATTCAGCGATGTCGAGATGAGCCACTCAATCGTAGATCCACGCCCGTATCGGGACGAAGGCGTCGTCGCAGGCCTATGGACGCACATCAAGCGTTCGTCACCGGGTACGTACCTCGACGCGAAGGCGCTCGGGTGGGTGCCCGAGGTCGTCGCGAAGCTTGACCGCTAGCGTTACTATTCCGAGGATGAGAACACCGATCCTCTCGCTGATGCTCCTAGCTGCCTGCTCGTCGCCCAAACCCGAGCCCGTATCGACGCCGCAGCAAGATCCCGATGCCATCGCGAGCGCCGCCGTCGCGAAGATGCAAAGCCCGCTGCCGAGTCAGGCGCAGGTAGATGCGACGAAAGCTGCGGCTGCGCCGACGCCGAGCCCACCCGACGATCGGCAGAAGTGCGCCGACACGCGAGCGACGCGCGCGAGGAACGCGATCGGCTCGGCGAAGGCCGAAACGGATTTGATCTTGAAAGTGCTGCAGCGCTGCAAACTCACGAAGACGAATACGGGAGCCGTCAACGTACAGAAGACGGGCAGCGGTGCTCGAGTCGCGCCCGAAGTGCGCGAGGGCGTCTCCTGCCCCAAGGGGCTACCTGCAGGCGTCTCAGAGGAGCAAGCCGCGATTATCGTCTCGCAGATGCAGCCCGGCGCCGTACGCCCTGCAGTCGCGCAGCTCAGCGACGAAGACGAGAACACCCGATGTCAGCGATTCGATCGCGATGCGGGTTTGAACCTGCAAGTGCTCTCTACCGACGTCGCAGGCATCACGAAGATCGCAGAGTGGAAGCCCTGAGCTCGTGGAGCAATGATGGAGCACGCCCTTGCGTGCCCTCGATGATCTGCTAATTCTCCCGTGGTATCGACTCGTTATGCAGTGGAGGCGCCGGGAATCGAACCCTGTTCTACATCGGCGAAACCACTCGACTATCCGCCATTCACGGCGTTTCTGCTGCGTAACGAGTCCCCTCTAGTCCCCTCGAATCGACCCGAATCAACCCCCATCGTGGAGCAGGCATGGAGCAAGAAACCCCCGCGACCCTTTCGGGTGCGGGGGGTCAGAATCACATCGCGGCGGCGCACTGCTCGGACGAGATGGAGCCGTCAGGTAGAGGGCCGTCACCTTGAAGCCCTTCGTCGAAACGCATCACACCGAAGTCCGAATGAGGGAGCCCGAGCGCGTGTCCAAACTCGTGTGCCATGATCCCGACGAAAGAGAATTCGCTCGTTCGGTCGAATCGGATCCGCACGGGCCTGCCGAGCTCGTCTCGATACACTTTGCCGGCCCGACCCTCGACGCCGTCGACCGGCCCGTCGACGCCTCGCATGTCGATGCCGTCGCCCTCGCCTCGATGAACGGCGACGAGCTCGAAGCCGCACGTCGAATTCCAGGCGTCAGCGGCGCGCAGGGCATAGGAGTATTCGAGATCGCTGCCGACGAAGTCGACATCAACGGGGCCCGTCGGTCTGCAGCCGAGCAGCAGAAGCGCGAGCGCGACGAGTAGTTTTCGCACACGAGAAAACCCCCGCGACCCTTTCGAGTGCGGGGGCTATCTCAGTATTCGTAACCGGTGACGTGAACGTCGATGGTTGCGCCCGTCGCCGAGAAGAGCTGCGTAAGGCCAAATTGCATCGTGCCGGCAAGCGGCTGCGGATCCAGAAGATTACGGTGACCGTTCGGTGCACGGGTACCGCGAACGTCGGCGGCATCGTTCGTTTCCGCATGCTCGCAGGTGTCGTGCTCGTCACAGTGACTGCGAACGTCGTCGCAGGGCTACTCGCGACGATATCGGCGTAAGGCGTCAGCGAGATCAGCGCTTCCGTCGTCACCGTTGCGAGCGCCGACACGGTGTACGTCTTGAGGACGCGCCCGGCGTCCTTCAGATCCTGCGTCGAGAAACCCGTTGCGCCCTGCGTGCCCTTCGTCAGCGTCGGCGGCGTGATCGCCGCGACAGTGACCGCACCCGTGTTGCACGCCGTGACCTTTCCGTTCAGGGTCGAGAGCGTCGTTTCCGTCGATGCGCCCGATGGCAGCGGCAGCGCTGCAGCCGAGACAGGCTGAGTCGCCTGCCAGAAGGTACCTGTCACCGGCGTCGACGGCATCGACGCGATTGATACGGGCTGCGTCGCCTGCCAGAAGGTGCCGCTTACCGGAACGGCGGTAGCTCGAAGCTGCGTATCGGTCAGGGGACCCGAGACGGGCTGAGTCGCCTGCCAGAAGGTGCCCGTGACCGCGACACTTGCAGCGATCGAAACCGGCTGCGTGGCTTGCCAGAAGGTACCTGTCACCGGCGTCGACGGCATCGAGGCGATCGAAACCGGCTGCGTCGCCTGATAGAACGTGCCCGAGACGGGGACAGGCGTAGCTCGAAGCTGCGTGTCGGTCAGACCCGTGACGGCTCGAGTCGAGAGCGCGACGTCCAGGTTGTCGGTCTTCGCCTTGATGAGCGCGAGCGTCGCCTCTGTCGAAGCGCCCGACGGGAGCGGCAGAGCTGCGGCGCTGACAGGCTGCGTAGCTTGCCAGAAGGTGCCCGTCACAGGTGTCGACGGCATCGAGGCAATCGAAACCGGCTGCGTCGCTTGATAGAACGTGCCGGTTACGGCGACGCTCGCGGCGATCGATACGGGCTGCGTTGCCTGCCAGAAGGTACCTGTCACCGGCGTCGACGGCATCGATGCAATCGAGACGGGTTGAGTCGCTTGCCAGAACGTGCCCGAGACAGGAACGGCGACGGCGCGCAGCTGCGCATCGGTCAGAGGACCTGAGACGGGCTGCGTCGCTTGCCAGAACGTTCCCGTTACGGGTGTCGTCGGCATCGACGCGATCGATACAGGCTGCGTCGCCGGATAGAACGCACCCGTTACGGCGACGCTCGAGGGGAAGTTATCCACCGCGACGTGCTGCGAGCCGTCCGCCTGTCGCGCGAAGATCGCTGCAAGGCCTGCGTCCGTTGCAGCACCTGACGGCAGAGGAAGAGCTGCAGCGCTCACGGGCTGCGTTGCCTGCCAGAAGGTGCCCGTCACGGGGACGCTCGAGGCGATCGAAACCGGCTGCGTAGACTGCCAGAAGGTGCCCGAGACGGCGACAGGCGATGCGCGAAGCTCGGTATCGGTGATCGCCGCTGCGCCCGCAGGCATCGAGTCGACGACGACGTGAACGGATCCGTCGCCGAGTCGCGTCCACACCGACTCGAGCCCCGCATCGCTCGCGAGCGCGTACGGCAGAGTGAGGACGTCGACGCCGACGCGCCCTAGAATCCTGTTTGCCCTGTCGACGATGTCGAGACCGCTCAGCGTCGTAACGTTGACCGTAACGTCGGCGCCGACGATGTCAACGGGCATCGGATTAGCGACTGAGATGTAACCGCCCGTGCCAACGACGAGCCGCATCGGCTGAACATAGGCGCCGTCAAATACTTCTCTTTCGGACACACGTCGAAGACCCCGCGACCCTCTCGGGTGCGGGGTCATTCGTCAGGCTAATAAAGCGGAAGTATCTGCAGGGCAGATGTCAGAACGCGACGAAGTAGAAGACGTCGATCGTGACGCTGCCAGCGCTCGAGTCGGTCTTCAGCTTCTTGCCGCTCGCGGGCGTGAAGACCGCCGTGAGCTGCGCGCCGCTGTACTTTGCAGCCGTCGGCGGCTTGAAATACTTGCCCGTCGCGCCTGCCGTGTTGAATTGGTTTGCGAGCTCGGTACCGCTGGCGATGCCGACGTCCAGCTTGGGAGCCGCGAGCCCGACGAACGCCGTCGCAAGGTTCACCTGCGCGCCGACGGGGATTGCGCCTGCCGGCAGCACCGTGCCGATGTTGAACGACTGCGCAAGATCGGCCGTGTCTGCCGTGAAGTCGCCGAAGGCGACCGTGACCGTCTTCTTCGTGTAGAGCGCGCCACCTGCGTTTACGGTCGCCGTCAGGGCGTCGAGGTCACCGCGTAGCTGATTGATCATGTCGTCGAATCCTCTCGGCTCTGCGCCGCTGCAGCCAGATCCTCTGGCATGGGATGAATGATGGGGCCCGAGCCCGTGTCGATTTCGTTCGCGGGCTGCGAGGGTCGCTTACGGCAGAATGCCGCGAGCGCCTCGGCGTCGCCCTGAAACCAATTGAAGTCGGCGTCGCCGCCGTTCGGCATCTTCTCGCCGCCGTTGCCGTCGTACTGCCAAAGCGTCGACGTCAGCCACGGCTTCGGGATCGTCGCCTGCTTCGCGTAGCTCGCGATCCAGAGCGGATAATCTTGCATCCAAGAGACGTCGGCGCCGCCGCTGATCAGCTTTTGCTCGAAATACGGATAGATGTAGATTACAGGCCGCTTGCCGTAGAGCACGGTCTCGCGCTCTGCCGTCTTGCGAGCGAATTCGCTGACCTGAGGCGCCGTGCAGCCCCACTTCACGAAGCCTGCGTCGGGATCGGGCCACTCGAGATCGATGACAGGAGGGAGCTCGTCATCGGCGGCGCCGAGGTGCGACGCCTTGAAGAACCCTTCGGCCTGGATCTCGGGGTTCAGGTGCGGCAGCGGATAGAGGAAGTCGTATTTGCCCGTGGTCCACCCGAAGGCCTTCGCGGCGGCGATGTTCCTCTCGAAGAAAGGGTCTTTCCCGTCATTGCCTTGCTGGCACTTGTGGATGAGCCCCTTGCAGCCCGCCGCGTCGAGCGCAGTGATATCGAGGAGCCCCTGCACCGACGACGCGTCGATCAGCTTGATCATGGCGCGTCGGGCCCGAGCTCGCGAAGCATCTCGGCATCGCTTGCGGCGACCATGGATGCCTCGATCGTCTTCTCGACGTCTTCGCGGGTCGCGCCCTTCGAGAGCGCGTCTCGAATCAGCGGCACGAGAGCGGCGCCGAGCGCTTCGAGGATTTCAACCATCAGAGACCTCCATCCGCCATGCACGCCCGATACGCGCCGTAGCAGCGCGTGCCGCCGTCTGCCTCGCACGCGCGCCCGACGACCTGACACTTCGCGATCGTCGTCGCGGTCTCGCCGAGGTGCTGCGTCTCGGCAGGAGTGAGACCCCCGCACGAGACGACAGCGACGCACGCCGAGATTAGGAGTGCGCCGAACGCGACCAGCGCGGCGGCTCTCACGAAGCGCCGTCTTTCGGCGATGCAGGATTTTCACGCGGGGGTGAAGAATCCGTATTGCTGGGGCGCCCGAGCAGGAACGCGATGATCGATGTCACGACGCCCGCCGTCATGCCTTCGGTAACGCCGAGGTACTTGTGTGCCGCGAACGCCGCCGCGAGGCAGACGACGAGCACTGCGAGCTGCTGCCATGTAACGCTTCTGATGCTCATTCTCGGTTCCTTCGCGCTGCTCGCGCTTCCTCGATGTTGATGACGCGAGCTCGCAGCGCCTCGTGGTCTGCGGTCGATCGTGCGATGTGCGTTTTCAGCTCGTGCTCGATGTCGCTGAGCTTCGATCGCAGAACCCACGTAGCGCCGACGATCGAGCCGACGAGCGCGGCCGCGTGCCAAAAAGAATCCGGCATCAGAGACCCCATCGATGTTTCAGCGATGCGAAGATCGCGTCGCAGGTTGCGTCGTCGTATCGGTGCCCGTAATCGGCTAGGAAAGTCCCGGCATCCCCGTTGAAAAGGACGTTGTTCGTCGAGCGCCCCATCTTGGGAGCTACGCTCGTCGAGAACGCGCCGCCTACGTCGGTCGTCCACGCGCCGCCGCCGACTCGGATCTCCTGCGTGCCGACGCCGTCGCAGCGACCCATGATGATCGCGATCGTGCCTTGCGTGTACGCGACCTCGACGCCGGCAAAGCTGCCGATGAAGAGACCTTGCTGCACGAACCCGTTGCGAAACGACAGGTTGAAACGGTGCTGCCCGGCGTCGCCGAAGAAGCCTGAGTTATTGAATGCGTGATCCTTGTCATTCGCGGGGGAGCCTGCAAAGTCGAGCCATTGCCCGACCCACGCCCACGTGAAGACGCCACCGTTAGGCAGCGTCGCGGGCGTCGTCTCCTGCAGTGGTACGAAGCCCGTAACGACGCGGTCGAAGTGCACGAGGGGAACGCCGTTCAGCGTCGGGCCGGAAACATCCGGGCCCGGGTTCGCTGCCGTCGTTAGAACCTTCGCAGCGCTGCCACTAGAGCCCGCGCTAGCTCGCCCGGGCCACGTCGGATTCGTGACGCTGTTTACGTAGACGTAATCGGCGGCGTCGTACCAGTAGTCGAGCGTCAGCGTCGACAGGTCGAGCAGCGGAGGACCGCTCGGGCCCGCGTTGAACGCAGGAGGAAACTTCACGCGAACGCCTGCGCGCCGCCCATAACGTAGACAGACGTGCCGTCATACATGAGCGTGTAGACGTCCTCCCCTGACGGGGATTGCGTCGGCGGCGTGCCGCCCGGGAAGAGGATCGGCGGGCCTGCGCCCGGATCCCACGTGAGCGTGCTTGCAGCGCCTGTGACGCGCACCGACACGACCTTCCGCTTCGTGCCGACGTTCGACATCGTGAAGACGTTCGCGCCCGCCGCGAGCGTCTTCGTGTGGATGTCACCGGCATTCCAATCGATGTTGAGCGCACCCATGGCGACGACTGCCGGATTGATGAGATCCGTCGAAGAGCCCGTGCCGCCGTTCGCGATCGGCAGCACGCCCGTGACGTCGGCCGTTAGGTCGACGCTGCCTGCGCCGCCTGCGATCGTGACGACGGTTTTGTCGTTCGACGCGTCGTCGATGACGACGACGCCATCACCTGCAAATTCGATCGTGCCTCGCTGCGAGAAGTCCGTACCGAGGTATCGGATGATCGCGCCCGAAAGACGATCCAGCCAGCTGATCGCGCTCATGTAACTACCGCCTGTCGACCGACGTAAGAGGCTGCAAGCTGACCCGTGCCGCCTGCGCCGCCTGCGCCGCCTGCGCCACCTGCAACGGTCCCATGACCGCCTGCGCCGCCGCCGCCGCCGCCTGCACCCGTGTTTGCGGCTGCGTTAGCGCCCGCAGTGCCTGCAGTGCCCGTCGCGCCGCCATTGCCGCCGTTGCCGCCTGCGCCGCCGTCGCCGCCCGGGCCAGCGCCGCCGCCGCCACCTGCGCCGCCGCCGCGCGTGCTGCCGCTGTTCGTGCCGCGCGTACCTGCTGCGCCGCCCGCGAAGCCCTGAGGCGAGCCCGCGCCTGCCGCTGAGAGGACATGGTTCGTCGTGCCGTTGCCGCCGCCACCCGGAGGAACGGGCAGAGCGTAGACGGCGTTCAGCGCGTAGATCGGGTACGTGCCGTGATCGACGGCCTGCACGTGCGCCTTCGGAGAGCCCGCAACGGATGTACCGCCCGGCGTCGCGTAGAAGATGTTCGCGTCGCTCGTCAGGCCTGCGAATTTGCCGCCCTGACCGCCCTTGAAGGTCGCGAGCGTCGCGCCGCCACTGATCTTGAAGATCGTATCGGCGCCGTCGTCGCCGTCGGCAGGAGTGACGCCGCCTGCGCCGCCCGCGCCTGCGCTAGCTCCGATGATGACTTCGTAGACTGTGCCCGGAGTAACGGGGACGTAGACCCACGAAGCAGATGCAGAGCCGCCCGCGCCGCCACCTGCGCCCCACTCGTCATTGGCGACGAGCCCGAGGGGAGCTCCTGCGCCGCCGCCGCCCTGACCCCAGCCCCAGAGCCAAAGCCCGACGACCGTGTCAGGGCACGTCCATGTGCCGTCGACGAGAAAGACATCCGTGCGCGCGACCGAGCACGTCTTGAGGAATGCGAGATCATCGATGATGCCCTCGAAGGGCACGTTGACGCTTGCGGCGTCCTCGGCGTCGCCGTCGTCGGGCAGCGTCTGCGTCGGCGAGAAACTCGCATCGTTTCCCGTGTACGGACTTCCCATTATTCAGACTCCCAATAGCGACAGGTCGTGCGGACACGGCCGCCGGGCACACGCGGATCGGTGCCAGGTATAGACCACTGACCCCACGTGCCGTCAGGGCACGATGCGGGCGTCAGCGGATCGAAGAGCGTCGCGTCGGTCGTCCAGATGACGACGCGCACCTTCGAATGAGCGCTCTTCCAGATGGAGAGCAGATGAAGCAGCGCGCTGCGCTCTTCGCGTGTGACGACGTGCCCGATCCCGGAGTCTCGAGCTCCCCAAAGGCGCCCGTCACCCCACGTACCGGAGTGCGTGTAATCGTAGTAAACGATGACGAAGAGCTCCGACCAGTAGCCGGCGCGCTCGGGGTTCGAGACCGAATCCCAATCCCACGCGACGTCGTTCGTCGTCACCGTGCCGTCGGTGTCCATCGTCACCCAATGACCGGCGCGATTGATCACGCGCACCTTCGGGCGAGTCGCTAAGAATTCGTGAATCTCACGCGCGAGCGCGAATTGCGTACCCGCGCTGCGCCACCTGTCGAGCCACGTGATCAGCTTCGCGGCGTACTGATCGTCGGTGTCATTGTGCCCGCGCTGAATCACGCGCGAGCGACCGATCAGCTCGAGGGCCGTTGGCGTTCCCTTGCCGGGCCACGCCGCTTGCAGACCCTGCACGATCCACTCGGCGATCAGGTCGAGCGCCTTGATCATCGCCCAAAGGAATCGAAACCCGACGGTCTTACCCGACGAGAAGAATCGATCCGAGAGCCACCACGGGACCCACGTACGAAGCTGCGTGCGAAGCTGAGTAGGTGAGCTCATTCGTTCACTAGGTGGACGATTACGGTTGTGGCGAGCGTCGCGACTTTGCCGCCGCCACCGCTCAGGAGCATGTCGGGCCCTGCGCCATCGATCGCGAAGATGCTCGGGTGCGCAGCCTTCGCCGTGCCTTCGATCGTCGTCGCGAACAGGTATCGATTCGGGCCCGTCTTCTTCAGACCGCTGATCGGGTAGTTCGTGATCAGGTCGAGCAGCGCGGCAGAGACTGCATCGGAGATCGCAGAGCTCGTGACGCCGTCGGTAACTCGGGCCCACACATCTAGCGTGCGGGAGAACGCGATCGGCGTAGCTGCCTGCAGATCCACCGTGACCGTGTCGGGCCGCGCGTACGTCTCGATCGAATCGACGATGAACGGGAAGTCAGACAGGGTCGGCGCGCCGCTCGGCGACGCGACATAGATCGTCACGATGCCCGTCGAAGAGCTCGGCGAGATGAAGTAACGATTGACGTCGACCGAGCTCCCGTCGGCGCGCTTCGCCGAGCGAATGGCGAAGGCATAGGCGCCGCGCGGGCCCTTGCCAGAGAGGATGCCGAGCTTGTCTTTGCAGCGCTGCCGAAGGTCGGGATCCTTCTCGGCGTCCTCGCCGACGATCGCGGCAGGGTTCGTGACCGTGACGCCCGGCAGCGACGTCTCGAGCCGCGTGACGGTGACAGGTGTTGCGTTGCTGTCGGCGCCGAGCTCGATCGCGACGACGTCAATCAGAAGGACGTCGCCCGGGTTCAGCGCGAACGCATTTACGTTCGTGTACGCCTTGCCAGTGCTTGCGTTGATTACGTTGAACGAACGCGCAGGGACGGGATCGTAGATGCCCGCACCGCTGTTCGTGACCTGCACCTGACCGGTCGCGAAGGTCGCGTCGATACGCTCGACGCCGTAGACGTAATACGCGAGGAGCGTCAGCCACCCGGCCGTTGCGGTCTCGAGGAAGCCCGCGCGCACGAAGCCAAGCATCGAGACGATAAACGCCGCGAGCGCGTCAGCGACGATGCGCAGGATCGTGCGAAGCGAGCCACCTTCGCGCCAAGAGCGCGCCTTCAGCCCGAGGGACTCGAGCGTCGAGAGGAATTTCTCGAGCATCTGATCGCCCGTGATGGGGGTCAGGAGCTCTTCGATCGTGGGACGGCTCATAGAACCCTCGTGACGTTTCCCGCGCCGTCGAACGTGAGAGTCACGCCGAGCTCGGTTTGATTCGCCTGCAGCTTCAGCTCGATGCGCGTGATGCCGTTGCCTTCGTCGGTCATCGTCGCTTGCGCGGCGTCGATACGAGGATCGTCGGTCAGCTTCGTTTCGATGCGGTGACGCAGGCCTGGATCAAGAGGACCCGAGAGCGCGTCTTCGAGCGCGATGCTTCGATCAGGTGCGTCGGCATTCGTGCCGAACGACTCGAAGAGCATATGGACGACGTCTTGCCAAAGCTCTTCGAGTGGGTCGTCGAGGTCTCGGCCGAATTCGTCGAGATCGTCGAAGCACACGACGTCCATGCAGCACCTCAGTCGGTGAAAGTTTTCGGCGATGGGATCTGCGGCTCGGCGGCGGCGATTGCCGCTGCAGCCGTTCCTGCGCCTGTCGCTGCTGCGCCGCACGCCGCTGCTGCGGGTGAGACGGCAGCGATCACGGGTACGGCAGCGAGCTGCGTCATCGCCGTTGCGATCAGCCCGAGCTCCGTTGCGATGGCAGTCAGCGCTGACACGACGCCCGGCGCTTTCGCGACGGGTTCGGCCGCTACGCTGCCGAGCGCGATCCGCACGGCCTCGATCTTCGTCTCGAGCGGTGGCGGCGCGCCGACATCGAAGCCGACGACGACGGGTCGCGGTGGCACGCCGTCGAGAAACTCGACGACGACGACCGTACCCGGAACGAACATCGTGCTAGCGCCGCAAAGCCCGGGCCACACCTCGATCATCTGCAGGAAGAGCGGCGCCGTCGACTCGAGGTCGACATTCTGCAGCGTCAGGCGCTTATCGCCGCCTTGCAGCGCGATCCGATAGCGGTATCGCTTCAGGAACGAGACGCCTGCGCTCTCGCGAGCGTGCGCGCCGATCGCTCGAGCGAGCCGCGTACCTGCCGTCTCCTTTGGCGCGCCGGGTACGACGCTCGGCAGCGTTGAGACGTCGCACCAGCATACGGCGCGGGTGCCTTCGGGCCCGAAAGTCTGCTCTACGTCGCGAACAATCGCGGTACCGAAGCGCAGATCGAGTAGCACTGTCCCGGGCAGCACGAGCTCGTCAGAGGCGAGCACGGCGCGCTTCGTCAGCGGATCCCACTCGAGGATGTCTGCCGTCAGCGGGTTGAACGGGATCGGCACACGGGGGCCAACGATCGTGACGCCTTGCGGGTTCACGTACCACTCGACGCCTGCGAACACTCGCGAGGCAGGGCCCGCGCAGCGAACGAAGTCCTTACCGAGCGGCTTCGGGATCGCGTCGACGACGACTTCACCGACGCTCGCGCCCGTGACCGAGTAGACCGCTGACGAGAGCACGCCGAAGTCGTTATGCAGGTGCAGTGCGGGGACGATTGTGTCCCACCCGCCGCCACCACCGACGAGCTGCACGTGCGCGTGCGTCGCGGGCGTCCCGAATTTGCCCGAGGCACGATCATCGATCGTGCCCTTCATCAGGGTGCTGCCGATCGTCAGGATCGCCGGTCCGACAGGAACGACGCCTGACACATCGAGGTCGACGTCGAGATCAGCAATCCATACGCCGTTGCCGGGCGTCGTGATGCGCGCCTTGATGACGCTGAGCTGATTCAGGAACATCGGCAGCATGGGTCACCCCGAGAGCTTGGCAATGGCTGCGCTGTTCGCTTGAATCTGCAGGAGCTCGGGATCGACGGGCGGCGGCACGACGACGGGAGACCCGGGCGGGCCCTCGAACGGCTTCACGAGCGCAGGTCGCGGCTTGCGGTATTGCAGGAAGCTGATCGTGCGAGCCCAGAGCCCGCCGCCGTCAGGATCCTGCTCCCACCCGGTTACGTTCGTGACGACGACCTGATCGATCTTCAGCGGCGGATCCTGAAGGATCGGATGCTGGATCGACATGCTCGTCGGACGTGCGCCGATCGGCGGATTCACGAGGCAGAGGCGAGCCCAGATAGGCCACGCAACGAAGTGCGCATCTTTCCAGCAGAAGATGTCGCAGTCGAACGCCGCGAGACCTTCACCCATGAAGACGCAGACGGCGCCCGTGATGCCGTAGCCGTCGCGCACGTCCCACTTTCGGGGGGAGCCCGGCTGCTTCAGCACGGCGAGACCCGGGCTCGGCGCCCCCGCAAGGACGATGAAATCCTGATGCGGGGGGCCGGGGAGAATCTGCGTCATGCGGGTACCGGGTTGCCGCTGCCGTGCAGTGCATCGACGACGGCCTTCGTGATCTGCTCGAGGATCGATTCCGTCGAGACAGCAGCAGCGACGGCCTTCGCGTCTCCGCCGCTCGCGTTGATCGTCACGTTGACGACGACGGGTGCCGCGCCTGCGCGCGAGCTACCGCCGCCCGACCTCGGGACGTCGACCATTGCCGAGACCTTGCGATCGAGCTCGGGCTTCCCTTCGTCGATGCCTCGCTCGGTGCCCTCGGCGATGTTCTTGCCGTACCCGGCGAAGACCTTCGACGGCGACTGAATCCCGAGGACGTCTTTGAAGGTCTGCTTCGTGCCATTCGCGAGACCCATCACGGCGGTCTTCAGCGCAGTCGCGCCGAGCTTCAGACCCTTGACGAGCCCGTCGACGATGTTCGTTCCGAGCCCTGACCAGTCAGTCTCTCGGAACCACTTACCGACCGACTCGCCTGCGGATTGAAACGCAGTGACGGCGGCGTAGATCGCGACGAACGGCGCGACGGCGAGGGCGACGGCGCCCGCAACGATCGTCATCGCAGCCGCGACGCCGTACGCTGCGTACTTGCCCGCCGTGAGCGCGAGCTTCAGCGTGTCGACGTTCTTCAGCATCTCGGAATCCCCGAAGGTCTTCCGAAGGCTGTTACGCACCTGCAGGTAGCCGATGATCAGCTCCTGCGTTCCGATGATCGCGCCGTAGATGAATTTCTTCGCGATCGGCGTCGCCGACGTGAAGCCGCCGACGAGCTCTTTGCCGAAGACTTCGACGATCTGCTTCAGCGCCTGACCGCTCGTCGTCGTGATGCTGAAGGTGTTCGCGATTTCCTTGAAGCCCTTCAGCATCGGCTCGAGGTCGATGCCCTTCGTCAGCTCGTCGAACGACTCGCCGAGTTTCTTCGACAGGTTCTCGAGGCTGAGCATCTGGCGAAGGTTGACGCCGCCGACCTTCTTTTCGACCGCTGCACGCAGCGCGGCCGCGCCGTCTGCGAGCTTCACGCGGCCCTCGAAGAGCGCTTGCTGCGCTTCCTTCACGCCGACGTGCATCGAGCTCGAGAGAGCTTCGGCAACGTCCTTGAAGTCGATTCCCGTGCCGACCATTTCCAGCGGATTCAGCTGGAATCGGTTGAATTGTCGCCCGCGCTCGATGAAGCCCTTCAGCGCGTTGCCCGCATCGTTACCGAGCGCGGCGCTCGCCTGCGTGACAGCGTTCAGCGTGTCGACCCAGATTTGCCCGCCGATGCGAGACTTCGCGAGGCTGATGCCGAGCGCGTCGATCTCTGCCTTCGACGTCGGCACCTTGCGCGCGAGCGCGTCTACCTGCTCGCCGAAATTCTTACCCCATTGGGCATTGCCGTTCATCGCGGCTTCGCGCAGGAGCCCGATGCTTCGAGCGGCGTCGGCGCCGTGCAGCACGAATTTCGCGGCGGCGATGCCTGCTGCGATGAAGCCGAGCGCGAGCGATGCGAGCACGCCGACGACGCCGAGCACGACGCCGTTCATCGCCTGAAGCGACTCGGCATCCTTCTTCATCTTCTCGGCGAAGGCGTCTTCTTTCGCCTTCTTCCGCGCCTCGAGCACCTTCGCGTATTCGGCGGTCGTCTTCTTCATCGCAGCCTGCAGCTCGGCGGTTACCGTCTTCTGCTGCTTCGCTGCTGCGCTCGACGCCTTGTAAGCCGTCTGCTGACTCTTCAGCGCGGTGTTGTTCGCGTTGACCGTGTCTTTCAGCGCGTCCATGCGGCCCTTTAGAGCCGCCTTCGCTGCCTTGATTTCGTCGGTCGAACCCTTCAGGGTTTTGTATGCACTCTGCAGGTTGTTCAGGGCGCCTCGCTGCGCGTCGATCCGCTTGCGCAGATCCTCCATCGCCGTCGAAGTCGTCTTCGCGACGTCGGCAGCGTTGCCTGCAAGGTTGACCGTAAAGGTCGCTGTCTCACTACCCGCCGCCATTGGTCAGCCTTTCGAGAGCCTGCAGGCCCTTGAAGAGCAGCTGCGCGCCGGCCTTCGCCTTCTGCAGCTGCTCTTCGTCTTCGTCCTTGCCGCGCGGAATCAGCGCGAAGAGACATTCGCCGCCGAACGATGGGTCACGCGTGTTCGTGGCTCGGCTGACCAGGCCCTTTATTTTCCCGCAGCTTCGTCTGCCTTCACGCCATAGAGCGTCGCGAGGGCAGTGGCGCAGCGGTCAGCGAGGAACGCGCGGCGCTTCGTCAGCTTGCGGTAGTCGTCGACCGACGGATACACGACGCAAGGTGTGACGAAGATGTCGATGTCCATTGCCGTCTGCTTCGACTTCATGAAGGCGGTCCAAAGGACGTCCTCGCCGAGCTTCACGACGACGAACCCTTCGCCGAGGTCGGAAGCGTCGACGATCATGAAGGCCTGACCCTTGCGGCCGTTCAGCTCTTTCTCGAAGCGCTCTTCGAGCTCGAGCTGAACGAGCTCTTTCCAGCACATTGGGATCCTAAGCTTAGAATTCCACGTGGACAAGTTGTCGCG
>JADMIO011200148.1_pt1 | contig 37896 bp, 31 predicted proteins | sample 8958161 | NCBI WGS metagenome assembly JADMIO01 (sample SAMN16585339, study PRJNA669376) | soil metagenome | isolation source: Crop rotation soil | place: USA: Cullars Rotation, Alabama | collected 2011 | reverse complement strand
GTGAAAGTGCGGAGGACGTCGCTCCTCCGTTGCCTCGATCACTCCACGACGCTCCGCCGCCAGCAACGTCCGCCGCAACCACGTTAGGCATCGCCCCGTAGGCCTGCGAAGATCGACGGCGATCCCCGTCGGGTGAACCGTCAATGATGACCCATTGACCAGCTTGCGGGACATCGGGCGCGTTGCGCTCGTGACCACCATTGGCTTCCCGCACGACCGATGATACGCGACGGCGAGCTCGTTCACGAACGCTCGCGTCTCACGACGCACATACGGCATGCGGATGTTTGAGACCACGTAATGTGCGCTTCCGTTCAACCGGACCAACTCGCCCCGCACCACCGCCCGACGCACCTGCGACGGCGTCTCATAGAAATCGAGCCCGCCGCGTACAGCGCGTCGATGCACGAGCTCAACGCTCGCCGTCGACCCTCGAAGCGATTGGGCGCCCGCGGCCATCGTCCACGAGAGGGAAAGAGCGGGAATGACACCAACCACCTTCAACAGCGACTGCTTCACTCCGATCCCCCTCAACGACTCGTGAATACCTTGGTCTTCCCTGACTTGTCGAACGCAACGACGTCGTACTTGTCCACGCGACCCGTCTCCATACCCGGCGTTCCGCTTGGCATGCCGGGAACCGCGAGTCCCACGACGTTGGCCGGGTGCTGTGATACGAGCTTGTCGATCACATCGGACGGCACGTGCCCCTCGATGACGTAGCCGCTCGAGACAATCGCGGTGTGACACGAGACGAGCGATTCGGGGACGCCGTACTTCTTCTTGTACACGTCCACATCGGGAACGTCGTGCGCCGTGACGGTCCAGCCGTTCTTCTGCATGTGCTCCACCCATTTCTTGCAGCAGCCGCATCCGGCGTCCTTGTACACGGTGGCTTCCTTCGCCGGTGCGTGCGCAAGGAGCCGCGACGCGGCCGTGGTGCCGAGTGCGAGAGTACCTGCAGTGATGCGCAGCCATTCGCGGCGCGAGATCATCGGGCCTCCAGGAGATGAAGCACAACGCCACGGGCGAGCGGTCTGCCCGTGGTTATGGACCTGCACAATAAACGCGGTCGCTCGAGAGAGCTACCCGTGATACCGCGGTGAGTTCAACGAAGGTCCGAGCAACCCCAGCCGTGCAGCTATGCGGCCTCGGCTCCGTTGGGCGAGGCGACTTTCCCGAGATGGCGATTCTGCAGGAAGTACGCGTACCCGGCGAACAGAAACCGCTTCCGGTCTCGATCCACGCCGAACTCGGGGATGTACGCGGCTCGCACTGTCGACACGCGTCGAACTGCGAGTGCGCGATCGCGAAAGACGGGTTCGAACAGGAATTCGTCACTCCCGTCGCGGAACTGAATCCATGCGTGACGGCTGTTTTCGGCGCCGGGCGGAACGCGTCGGCCGATCACGAGATCGGCGTCGATGCCTAACTCGACGAGCTTGCGCCAGGCCCAGAGCGCAAAGTCCTCGCAGTCGCCGCGACGGAGTTGCTCGAAGGTGTGTGGGTGCTGCCAATAGTCCGATTCGCGGAAGAGGCTCGCGTCGGTCTCGTACTGACACTGGGCGAGCCAGTCGAGAATCCCCTCGAGGTTGGCGACGGCAATCTCACTCGCGCCGTCGAAAACCCAATCGAAGCCGTGGCGGGCGCCGTCGCCGAACATGACAAGCGGCGCCTCGTAAGCGAGACGCTGCCACGGATCACGAACTGGAAAGAGGCGCAGCCGCAGCTCTTGCAGTGCGCGACGCACCGTGCCTAACAAGTCGCTGCGCCTCCGCTGCTCACCTCGCGCCGGCGCTCGCGACCGCGTCGGACCGCCGCAACTGCTCGCGAAGATCCCAGACTGTGGAATCGCGCGCGTCCTTCGGGGCGAACGTATAGCGTTTCTGTTCGCCCTTGTCGCTCACGAATGAGCGATAGTGGACGGTGCTGCCGGTGGGGGAGGTTTCGGTGGAGTCTTTGTGCTTCCACCGGTCGCCGGATTCGGTGTGGAATGCGACCCACCCATCGGCCAATGGCTCGAGCTTGTCTCGCTTGTTCATGCCGTTCCCTCCGAGCATGAAGGACGTGATGACGTCGGCGCCACCGTCTGACGATAACCATGTGAGGAACCGGTGGCCAGCCGGGCTGGTATTGACTTGTCAGTACAAAGTACTTAACAAGTAGAAGCACTCGTCGCTGTTTGCCCACTTCGTCTCGCCCCATGCCCGCTCTCGATGAGGTCCGGTACGCGGCGCGCGCACTCCGCCGCTCCCCGACGTTCGCGCTCGTGTCCGTCCTGTCGCTCGCGGTGGGAATCGGCGCAAACGTCACTGTCTTCAGCCTCGCCAACACGCTGCTCTTCCGGCCGCTGCCAGTCCCGGTCGCGGACCATCTCGTTCGCATCGGCCGGACAACGCGCGACACCCGGTTCGGCGCGGTCTCGTTCGCCGAGTATCGTGATCTGGCCGCGGCGCTCGGGTCGACGGCGGAGCTCGTGGCGCACTTTCCGAACAGCGCCATCCTTACCGCGCCAGACGGCCCCCAGCCCGCCTGGCTCGAGCTGGTGTCACCGAACTACTTCTCGGCGTTAGGCATCCGGCCGGCGTTAGGTGTCCCGTTCACGGAGACGAACGACGAGGCGCCACTGATGGTCATTTCGGATCGCCTCTGGCGATCGCGCTTTGCCGCCGATCCCCGGGTAGTCGGCCGCGGCGTGCGGCTCAATGGCCGGCTCTTCACGGTGGCGGCCGTTGCGCCACCGGAGTTCCTCGGCACGTTCACCGGGTTCGCGATCGATGGCTGGGTCCCGGTCTCCATGCAAAGGATCGTGTCGCCGAGCTCCGGGTCGATCGATCGGAGGGACGATCGGTTTCTGATGGTGATGGCAGCACGGCGTCCAGGCGTCGGCGATGACGCCGTGCGCGCCATTCTGCCTGTCGTTGCGCGTCGGCTACAGGCCGCGCAGGCTAATCCACGCGAGGTCGTTAGGCTCGAGCTCGCGGGCGCTGGCGGCGTGCACCCGTTCGTCGCGGGCCTCATTCGCGCGTTCGTGGGTCTGCTGCAGGCAATCGTGTTGCTCGTGCTCGTCATTGCCTGCGTGAACCTCGCCAACGTTCTGCTCGTGCGTGCGTCCGCGCGCCAGCGCGAGCTCGCGCTGCGAGCGGCGCTCGGCGCGTCACGATGGGGTCTCGGCCGGCTGGCATTGATCGAGGCTGGGCTGATCGCGTTAGGCGGCGGAGTGATCGGGACACTGCTCGCCGTGGTGGCCACACACCTGCTCGAGCGCATCAATCTCCCTGTGGGGCTCCCGCTCGGGCTGACGCTGAGCGTCGACACCACTGTCCTGGGCATTGCGGTCGGTGTGACGGCGGTGACCGCGCTTGTGTTCGGCGTCGGTCCTGCGCTGGCATCGTCGCGAGTGTCGGCGTTGGCGAATCTGCGCGTAAGTGGGGCGACTGCAGATCGACGTAGGAGTCGGGTGCGCTCTGCCCTCGTGGCCGTTCAGGTGGCCGTCGCCACCGTGCTGGTGGCGGGATCCGGGCTGGCCATTCGAAGCCTCACGGCGAGCGCGTTGCTGGATCCGGGATTCTCGTCGACACGTGTTCATGTCATGGCTGCGTCGCCCGATTTGCTCGGCTACGACGAGGATCGTGGTCGCGCGTTGTGGAACGACATCGTCACGCGCGTGACTCGTGTGCGTGGGGTTGAAAGTGCTTCCCTCGCGTTGTTCGTTCCGCTCGGTGCACGAGGCGATCAGCTCGAGATGGGCGTAGCTGACCGGGGCAGGTCGCAGCGTCCGTTCGCGTACAACATCGTGCGACCGGGGTATTTCGAGATGCTCGGCGTGCGTCTTCTTGCGGGCCGAGACTTCGTTCCTGACGACGATAAGCGGTCACCGGACGTGGTGGTGGTGAGTCAGGCGATGGCCCGGCAATTCTTCAATACCGACAAGGCCGTCGGCCAGTCGGTTCGGATCGTCGATCGGGCTGGTCGTGCGCGGAACGCTACGGTTGTCGGCGTCGTGCGCGACATCAAGTTGCGGTCGTTAGGCGAGGCCCCGGCGCCCATAGCATACCTCCCGTTCGGCCAGTGGTATCGCTCCGACATGGTGCTGCACGTCCGCGTTGCTGCTGAGGGCAATCGTGTGATTCCGGCGGTGGAGGAAGCGATTCACGCGGCGGAGCCGGATCTCGCGCTCGACGTCCAATCGATGGTTCAGGCGACGGAGTTCTCGATGATTCCGTTGCGCGTGGCGAGTGTGGTGCTCGGATTCTGTGGCGCAGTCGGAGCGCTGCTCGCCGCGCTCGGCGTGTTTGGGCTCGTGGCGTACGCGGTGTCGCTGCGCACGCGCGAGATCGGTATTCGCGTAGCACTCGGCGCGGGGCAGGGCGCCCTAACGAGGTTGATCGGTCGGCAGGCACTCGGCCCGGTGTGCGTTGGGCTCGTGGCGGGGCTGGCGCTCGCGATCGCGCTTGGTGGGGTGATTCGCGGAATTCTTGTTGGTGTCGAGCCGGTGGATCCGGTATCGCTGGTTGCCGCTGCAGGTCTCTTGCTAGTGGCTGCGGCGGCTGCGCTGGTAACACCGCTGCGACGCGCGCTGGCGGTCGATCCGGTGGGTGTGTTGCGAAGCGAGTAATCGGATTCGCCGGATGCAACGCGCGACACGCTCGGTGCAGTCACCCCGGTCCTGCGGGACACGCCCGACGCAGAGCCGGCATCGAGTCATTCCTAAACGGATTGAACGGAAACGGCACTGATCGAACGAATCGGTTTGGGGTCAGGACGCTGGCGTTGCGCAACGAGCGAGATTGAGAACGCACCGGCATCTCGAGGTTCCTACACGCTCGGTGTTGGGCCGGCATCCAGTCACTGGGACGCAGAACGCGCAAACCGCGCTGAAAACGCAACTGCTAAAGGCGAAACAGCTTCGTTTTTTCGCTGTTCGTAGTTCAGCGGTTTCAGCGCGTTCTGCGCGTTCTGCGTTTCGAATTCTCGCGATATGTCCCGTTCGAGGTCGCCGCCCGCCCGCGACAATCCCCGATTCCAAGCAATCAAAGAATCACGGCTCGCTGCGAGGGCAGCCATACCTAACGCTGAGCAATCCCGTGCAATCAGCCAAAATCCGCTTCAATCCGCCCAGGGATGACTCGATGCCAGCTTTACACCGGGCGTGTCCCGCCGGAGCGAGACGCCTGCGCCGGACGTCTCCCGCAGAACCGAGATGCCCCTGCGGGTCGCGATGCGTGCCTCAGCGAAGATCGAGGTCCGTGAAGGAGCCGTCCTTCGCCTCCAGACGAGCGTACGTGATCGCGGCCTCGCCCGGAAAACCAAGCCACAGCGTCCGACTCCCCTCCACGCGATACTTGTAGATCAGGAGCCCACTCCCCGTAACCTCGTCCGGCGCCCCGAACTGCGTGCGCGCGACCGACGGCGTGAGCTGGCGCGTCAGGTAGGGTTGGAACACCGCCAACGCCCGATCCTCACGCGAGGACGTCGGCGTCTTGCTGCACGCCTCACTCGAGGCGGCGACGAACACGAGGCACAGCGCGAACAGGATTCGTCTCATGGTGTCCCTCCTTTCTGCACTATACCCGCCGGACCCGCGAGTGGTCACACCAGTTGACACGGAACCGGTGGGTCCACCGAGTGATCATAGAATCCGCGCCCCGTTTTTCGTCCCAGGTGCCCGGCCAGAACGAGTCGACGCAGCAATGGCGGCGGCGCGAAGCGCTGCTCCCGGTACTCATCGAACATCACCTCCGCCACGCGAACCACCGTGTCGAGCCCGACGAAATCCAGCAGCGTAAATGGTCCCATCGGATAGCCGGCGCCCAGCTGCATGCCAGCGTCGATGTCGGTCACGGTGCCCACACCATTCTCGAGCGCTCGAATCGCGTCCAGCATGTAGGGAATGAGGAGCCGATTGACAATGAACCCCGATTGATCGCGCGCCACGATCGGCTGCTTCCCGATGCGCCGAACGAACGCCATCGCGCGGTCGAACGTCTCGGGGCTCGTCGTCAGCGTGCGCACCACCTCCACCAGTCGCATGAGCGGGACTGGGTTGAAGAAGTGCAGTCCGATCAACCGATCGGCGCGGCCGCTGGCTGACGCCATGGCGGCGATCGTGAGACTCGACGTGTTCGACGCGAAGATCGCGTCCGCCTTGGCGATCGCGTTCAACTCGCGCCACACGGCGTTCTTGACATCGATATCCTCGACCACGGCTTCCACGATCAGATCACACTCGCGGAGCTCACCGGCCTCCGTCGTAAACGTTAGGCAATCGAGTGCCGCATCGCGGGCGTCGGCGGTGAGCTTTCCTTTGTCAATGGCCTTGCCAAGCGACTTCGCGATCGAGTCGCGCGCCCGAGCGCACAACGCGCCGCTCACTTCGCGGACGATCGTCGTTAGGCCGGCCTGCGCGGATACCTGAGCGATGCCGCTGCCCATGAGGCCACCGCCAAGCACGCCGACGCGCGAGACCGCGGTCGCGGCGGAGCCCCCGCTCGAGGGCGTCGTCACCGGATGACGGACGACAGCACGTCGAACAGCGTTCCCTGACGCGGCGGCTCAGGATGCTCCAGGCGATCGAGCGCCTGCTCGAGCGCGAGTTGCGCCCGTTCGACCGCGGAGCGATAGGATCGCGCGACCGCGGCAAAGCCCACGCCACCAACGGCTGCCCATACCCCGCCAACGAGCAGTGCGACGGGAATCGACGCGCCGGGCAAGGACGCGGCGAGCGCGATCACGCCGCCCGCGCCAACAATGCCGGTGCCGGCGAGCACGCTCCCACCGGTCACACTTCTGCGGCGCGACTCACCGAATGTTGCATCCAGCCTAACGAGCACGCGCGCGGTGTCCACCGGGACCACCGTGGCGCCGACTTCGTCCGCCTTCGTCAGGGCAAACGCGCGACCTCCGCCGCCAAAACCACGCTTGATCTGCCCCAGAAAGTCGCGGCGCGGTTCCCACGTGAGACGATCGGTGAAGCGACGTCGAAGCGTCATGCTCTCGACGTCCTGCATATACCGATCAATGCGCGCGAGGACATCGGCCGGCGTGCCGCCGATCACACGCTGGGTCCATGCCGTGTTCGGCCCAAACACACCGGCACCGCGTCCTTCCGCGGTCGGCACAGCTACGCGCGTCTGCTCCTCGGCGATGGCCTGCCTAACGTGTTCCGGCGAAAGCCCCACTTCCTTTCCGAGCTCGACCAACTGCTCCTCGGTCATATGCTCGGCCGTCTCACCCGTGCCCGCTTGGAGCTCGCTCGCGCGTGCGAACACACGCTCCAACGCGGAGCGGTCGAGCGTGCGCCCGACCGGTGCGATGGGTTTCTCGGGAACGTCAGCCATGACGTGCCCCGCTGATGGCTAATGGCTGAAGGCTGAAGGCTGTCATATCCCGCCCAGCACTACGTCGATTTGCCGTTGAACTGCATCGCGAATTGCGTCCGGCAGTGGAAACGCCGTGGCTAACGCTGCCATCGGATCACCGGTGAAATTCACACGCGCCGAGCGGAGGTAGTACCTGGCATATCCGTCGACGAGCTCCGGCGCGACCTTCTGCAGCAACATCGCGCCACCACGCACCAGCGCAGTCCCTGCATAACGATCGCCAAGGCCGCTTCGTTTCTCGGCCGGACTCGTGTTGTCCTCGATCGCGATTGCGGTCACCGAGCTCACGACCTCGTGGGCGAACGCGTACAACGCTTCACGCGCGTCGTTCGGGCTGTCGGGAAAATTCACCGTCACGAGTCGCGTGCGCTGGCCAACATCCAGTGTGCGCCCTTCGCCGTCCAACGGCAACGACAGCAGAATCGTCCCGCGGTCGCCGCTGGAGTTCGTCAGGAATCGCGCGAACTTCGCGCGGTACGTCGTCCGCCACAGCGAATCGACGCTGGCACGAACGCCCGAACGCCGTTGCACCTGCTCCCGGTAGTAACTCGAAAAGAACTTCCCGCGCTCGTCGTCGACTGCCTGAATGAACAGTCGAAGCCACTCGCGATCAGGTTGCGTCGGGAAATAGCCCGCGAACAACTGAATGATCTGCTGCGATCTCAGATCACCAGCCTGATTCGGATTGCCTTGCGTGCGCAGGAAAAGTTCTGCGTTCTGTCGTGTCTCGTCCCAACTGCTGAAGTACAGCGGAATGAACTGCGCTGAGACGAGATTGGGAAACGCGAGGAAGCGCGACGAGAGCTTGTCGCGATTCACATCGATCATCGACGTGACGTTCCCCCGTTTGCGTGCGGCCACGACCGTATCCCTATAGCCACGCCGAAAGAACGGGACGCGAGTCGAGTCTGCCTGAAGCAACGCAAACGCGTGGAGCCACAGGTCCACGTGCTCGCGCGAATCGACCGTCCACTGTCCCTGCGTCGGTTGTTGTGTCGGTGCAGGCTGCGATACGGGTACGCCGCCTCCGCCAATTCCTGTGCATGCGACGACCGTAGTGAGCACAACCGAGCTCGCGGCGACACGAAACACGGAACGCACTACTCGCTCACCCCGCGGCGCGTCCGCATGTCGTACAGAACTTCCACCCAACATCGAGCTCGGTTCCACACGCCGGGCAATTGAGGACAGTGAGGTTCTGACCGCAGTGCGGGCAAAACGTGATGTTGCGACCTTCCGGTAGCGACCCTCCGCAGTAGCGGCAGTTCCCTGACGCAACGATCGAGCGCTGGCCTGTTGCGGACAGCGTTGGCCCCGGTGCGATCGGCGCCGGTGCCGCGGGTGCCGGTGCAGGCGCTGGCCGTGGGGCCGCGGCCCGTGCGGTCGACTGTTCAGGCACGCCTAACGTGGGGCGATCAGCCATCGCCGCTGCGCTGGCGGCCACCGGCGCCGCCGGGGCGGCGGCAGGGGCAGGCGCAGGAGCGGGTGCCGGCGGAATAGCCGCCGTGCCTCCACTCCCTGGCCGCCTGAGCGCGGGCGGCTCCATAGTGCGCGCGCCATCCGGCGCGATCGAGACCATGGTCGTCGAGAACGCTCGGAACTTCGTGAGGTCTGGATTCGGCGAATCGAGCTCGGAGCGCAACTCCGTCTGCATTTGTGGGTCGCCGATCAGGTAGCCGCGCTCGCCCGATAGCAGGCGGAGGAGCGTGTGCTCGTAATCCTGATTCGTGTCGAGCTCGAGCTCGCGGCGATTATGCCGATACGGAATCAGCGTCGTGTAGAGCTCGGCCACTTCGAATGGCCGGCCGAGCAGGTCAGGGAAGCCCGTGCGAACGTTTTGCACGAGGCGTCGATACATGCGGTCGAGTTCGTCCATGCCTCGAAAACAGGGGACCACTTTCACGAAAGGCAAGATCGCGACCGGCTGAACGCCGTCTGCCGAATCAGTGGCCGCGTCCGACCTCAATCGTACAAACGAACAAGGGACGCCGTTCCATCGTGCGGAATCGGAGTCCCTTGCTCAAAGCCGGCGGGCCGGTGCCGGCGTGGTCGCGCAGGTGGCGCGACCGAGGTCCTGCGTTGCGCCCCGAGGCCTACCGCTTCTCGAGGTTCTCCATCTGCTTGTCGACGTCGTTGTTGTACTTGCCGCGACTGCTGCCACCCACGCGGTCCACGACGCGCGTGACGACGTTGTCGTCGTGCTTCTTCGCATCATCGAAGCCGTAGAAGTAGCCGATCGAAATCCCAACAACGAGGGCGAACACGAACTTCATCATGGAGAGGCGGTCCGTAAGGGTCTGTTCCTAGTGACGCCCTGTCGAGACCGGCGGTAACGCTGCTCCAGGCTTGAATGACTCGGCGTTTGGGAATGGATCGACATCCGTGCGAATGGCACCACGCGCTCGTTGTGATCCAAGCCACGTTTCGAACTGCGACGTCACGAGCCCGTCGGATGCGGTCTGATTCGCGGCGGCCGATGTCGCGAGGTGATTGGCATACTCGTTTTGCGGATGGCCGCGATGCCCGCGCACCCAGCGCATCTGCAACTGATGCCCCTCCACGACGTCGACGGCCGTTTGCCACAGTGCGAGATTCTCGATCGGTCCACTCTTTCTCGTCCAGCCGCGGCGAATCCAATCGCGAACCCACGACTCCATTCCATCGACGAGATACCGCGAGTCGCTTGTGAATACGACGCTGAACTGCTGGCCCTTCCGCGACAACGATCGGAACGTCTCGATGAGCGACCGAAGCGCCATACGATTGTTCGTCGTCGCCGGCTCCGAGACCCAGAGATCTCGGCGCACGATTTCGTCCGAGTTCGGGCGCATGTACTCGATGAGCGCGCCTGCGCCGCCAGGGTTGTCGCCCTCACGGCCATTGCCGAGACACGACTCGTCGGCGTAGACAGCAATGAGCGGATGCTTCGCTTTGCCTGGCGTCACTGTACAACCTCGATCGACTGAACCTCGTCGAGGTAAAACGTCATTACACTGCCGCTTGGATGTTGTGCTTGAATTGCCTCACGACCGCGCTCGACAGCGAGTCTCGATGGGACAACGACGTATTCCGTGCCGCGTCGCATCAACGCAATCCGTCGGCGATCGGTGATGGCGCGCTCGAGAAGGTCATACTGCTCATGTGTCAGTTGCACTCCGTTACGACTCCTGCCTGCACGTGAGACCTGCTTCATCGATCTGAACTGGAACAGTGTGCGGCGCGAGCTCGGTGACCGCAGCGGTGACTTGCTCGACGTTGTCGTCTCCCGCGATGATGAGCACGCACCCTCCGCCCGAAGCGCCCAATGCTTTCCCGCCACGAGCGCCTGCGACACGCGCCCGCTCGAGAATCGAATCAATGAGCGGTGTCGGGATCGACGGATGAAGAGAGCGCTGGTGCTGCCAGTGTTCCCACACCAACTCTCCAAGCTCGTCGATGTCCTGCTCGCAGAGCTCATCGGCCATGGCGCGCGCCAACGCTTTCATTCGGGCGAGTGCGTGAATGACGCGCGGCTCGCGCGCGCGATAGGCGCTGAGTACCGCGGTGATCGTGTCGCCGGAGATGCGGGACTGTCCGGTGTAGACGACAATGCATCGTCGCTCGAGCGAAGCCTTGAGCGATGCGGGAAGTGGCAGCCGCCTGACGCGAGTTTCCTCGCCGAACGTGAGCGCGAGTGCGCCGCCGTATGCGGCCGCGTAATGATCTTGCCGTCCGCCTGGAACGCCAAGGTCTTCGACTTCGATGGCACGACTCTGTTCGGCGAGTCGTGTGCGATCCAAAGTATCGCCGCGCCAGGTGGCGAGCGCTCCGTTGACTGCGACGCCGGCTGCTGACGATCCTCCGAGTCCGGCGCCGAGCGGAAAGTCGCTGACAATTTCGACGGCGATGTCGCTCACGCGGGCGCGCCGTACGGCAGCTTCCGCGAGTGCACTGTCCATCGCGCGCTTTGTGTCAACAGTGGTTGCGCTGGCGCCTGAGACGCGGACAGTTGCATAGCGCGCGATCGCCAGGTTGCAGACGAATCCCCCTTCCTCGTCGCTATACGGCGGGACGTCCGTCCAGCCGCCGCCAAAGTCGAGGCGAGTGGGGGCACGCGCGACGAGGACCGTCATCGCGACTTCGCGGGTTCGCGGGGAGCCATAGGGCCCGAAAGCTACCGCGTCCGTTTGATCCTTGGCCAGGAAGCTCATAACCTCCTCCGAAGCCATAGCGTCGCGACAAGCGTTCGGCGGAGTCACAAAACAATGGGTCCCCTCTGCGGCAGTTTCAATCGGCAATGAAAACAAAAGCGTGCGACTTTGCGAAGATGCCGTTAGGCGGGGCGCGATTGGGGCGCGGCCGACGACTTTCCTTTGCCGGGACGGAAACGGCAGGACGCAGACAGACGCAGGCGCTGCTGGCGCAGCGCAACGCAGACTGACGCGGTAAGAGCCGCTCGGGACGCTTCTACCCAGAATTTTTTTTCTTGGGAACTGCCGCGGGACGCTTCGCGGGCAATAGAAGCGCACCGAGGTCGGTCCCCCTTTCAAACGGCTCTGGTGCGAGGAACTCTCGCTGCGCTCGGAGCGCAACTGCGTCAGTCTGCGTTGCCGCGCGTAGCGCAGCCTGCGTCTGTCTGCGTCCTGCCGTTTCCGTCCCGGCAAGAAGAGCCAGCAATTGTGCAATCGCGTGCGAACGTATTGGCTCGTTAGGTACTAGCAGCGTTGTCGTCGGCCGGCGACAACCGCCGCCTCGTGTACCGGTCGAAGTACTCGTCAGCCTTAGCCAGGTCCGCCGCCGAGACAAACGCGGAGCCTAACGCCTCGCAGCCAGCGAGCGCGAGATCGCCGAGCACCATCGCCCGCTCACCGATGATCCCATCACCCAGCCCGGCGCGCCCCGCACTGACCAGCAGCGCCGGGTCCGGCGCGCCGAGCAGATCGGCGGCGATCTCCAGCGTCGGCCGGTGATACACGAGCCCCGCCACGAGTACGAGCGGCACCACATACCACTCCGGCGCCACGACGTCCGCCGAACGGAGCTCGAAGTATCCGCGCGGCCGCACCTCCGGAAAGAGCGTCGACAGATGCGTACACCAGTCACTTGGCGTCGCCTCTCCGCGCGAGAGCCAGTAGCTGAACGGCACCGCCGCGCCGTTCACATCCGGCTTGAGAAACGCCTGGGCATCCAGCGCGAACTGCAAATACTCCGCGATCGGATCGTCCTGCAACCCAAGCAGGCCGGTTCGATACGGATCGAGCGTGCCCCAGATGTAGCGACGATAGCTCTTGTGTCCCGTGTCGACACCGTCGTACCGCGGCGAGTTCGCGAAGATCGCGACCATGTACGGCGCCAACGCGTTCAGGGTTTTCCAGGTCAGCTCCGGAGTCTCGCCGCCGTCGACACACACCTGGAACGACGCCGTCTGTCGCATCATCCGCGCGCCCGACGGACCGACCTGCTCGAAATGCCGGAGCATGCGGCGATAGCGCTCCGCGTCGAGTTGCGGCGCAACATCCTCCACGCGCGAGCGTGGGTCGATGCCGCGCGACAGCAGTTCCACGCCGTTAGGCGCCGCCGTGCCAATTGCGGCAACCGTCGAACGCAGACGGGCGACCAACGCGCTCACACTGACGTTAGGCGCGGAACTGATCTCGATTTGCCCGCCGGGCTCGAATGTGATGCGACCGCCGTCCGCCAACTCGACCTCCGGAACATTGGCCTTGGCGGACCGCCGTTCTCGCCACCCGAGACTCGCGCCGGCAGCTCGAAGAATGGCGAGCGTCGACTCCGCGCCCGCTGCCTCGAGTGGCAACGGACGCCCCGATCGCGTCCGAATCGGAATGATCTCGACCTCGGCGCCTATGCGCGGCACGCAGCCGCTGCCGCCTGGCTGCGGAAAGACTCGTTGACGCAAGTCCTCCGCGAGCATGTCGCGGTCGAGGGCTGGAGAGTCGGCGGAAGAGTCGGCGAAGCCACCGCTCGCGTTGGCCAGATGCGGAGCAATCGTCACGCGCTTGCTCGCTCCTCCCCAAGCGACGCGACCACGAGTGCGTACGTCTGCGCAGCATCTGTGATCCAGCGATCGATCTGCATTCCAGCATTGGCGAGCATCGAGCGGAGCGATGCCCGATCATACTTGCAGCTGATCTCCGTGCGAATCGATTCGCCTCCAGCAAACCGAATGACACCAACGCCGGGAACAGCTACGACCTGATCGTCCGTCGCGACCAGGTGCATCTCGATGCGATGCAGCGTGCGATCGTAGAATGCGCGATGCTCGAATTGCGACAGATCGAAATCGGCGCCAAGCTCGCGGTTGAGCACGCGCAGCACGTTGAGGTTGAACTCCGCCGTCACTCCCTGGCGATCGTTATACGCTGCCTCGATGATGCCCGGATCCTTCCGCAGGTCGGCGCCGAGGAGGAAGCGGTCACCCGGACGCATGGCCTGCGCGACGTTGCACAGTAAATCGTTCGCGCCTACCTGATCGAAGTTGCCGATCGTACTGCCCAGGAACGCGACGATGGCCGGTTCTGGGATCTCTGGGCCAAGCTCGAGCGGATCAACGATATCGCCGACCCTCGGCTCGATGCCTAACGTTGGATACTCTTCGCGCAAACGACCCGCTGCTTCGTCGAGGAACTCCGCACTGACGTCGATGGGCACATAGACTTCTCCGCGCTCCGCGTCCACCATCGCGTCGAGCAAGAGCCGTGTCTTCTCGGCGTTGCCAGCGCCGAGCTCCACGAGCGCGGCCGGCCGGATGGCCGCCATGAGCGGTCCACTCCAGCAGTCAAGAAGTGCGCGCTCCGTCCGCGTCAGATAGTACTCCGGCAACCGTGTGATCTCGTCGAACAACTCCGAGCCACGCCGATCGTAGAAATACTTCGGCGGAAGTTCCTTCTGGGCCCGCGAAAGCCCCCATGCGACGTCCTCGAGGAGCTGGCGGTGGAGCGCGGCGTCGTGCCGGCCGGCAATACTAGTCATCTGATGCACACCGGAAGCCGCTGAAGATCTGGCGGCGGATAGGGTAATCCCAGTTACGGAACGTGTTGCGGATGGCGCCGGGCCTCGTCGCAAACGAGCCGCCGCGCAGCACCTTGTAGTCCGTGCCGAAGAACACCTCCGAGTATTCAGCGTACGGGAACGTTGCGTATCCCGGATAGCGGTTGAAATCACTCGACGTCCACTCCCACACGTCGCCGATCATTCCGTAGCACCCTAACGGCGACACGTTGCGTGGGTAGGCACCGACCGGCGCCGTCTCGAACGATAGCTGGTCGAGATTGGCGAGCGCCGGCGACCATGGATCGTTGCCCCACGGGAACAGCCGCTGCTCGCCGGTTGCTGGGTCGAATGACGCCGCGGCCTCCCACTCGAACTCGTTAGGCAGCCGTTTGCCTGCCCAGCGGGCGTAGGCCTCGGCCTCGTGATAGGTCACGTGGCACACGGGACGCTGCGGGTCCACCGGGCCCGATTTGTCGAACACTCTCGCGTGCCACGCCGACCCGTCATGCGTCCAATACTTGGGCGACGTCGCGCCATCGGTCTCCTTCCATGCCCAACCCGCGTCGGTCCACAGCTCGCGACGCTCATAGCCGCCGTCGCTCATGAACTCGAGGTACTGTCCGTTCGTGACCGGTGCTACGTCGATGCGGAATGATCGGAGCTGGACCATGTGACGTGGGCGCTCGTTGTCGTACGCCGCGCGCCGATCGTTCGTCCCGATTGGTACCGCACCGCCGGGAAATTTCACCATGCTCCCAATCCGAACATCAAGCGCTGCTTCCGGGATGCGGAGCGCTCGAGGCGCGCGGTATGGCTCTCCCTTTTTCAGCTGCAGCGTTTGGAGGATGGTCTCGTTATGCTGATACTCGTGCTGCGCGACCATTGCGTACACGTAGCCATCGCGAAGCAACGCATCACCCGCCTCGAGGTCGAGTGTCTCGAGCTTCGCGAGAACACGTTGTCGAATCTCGTCGAGGATCTCTAGCACTTCCTCGCGTCCCGGAAGCTCGAGCGCACCGCGCACGCGTCGCGGATGCTCGAACGGATTGTAGATCCCAGGCATCTCGCCGAATTCGACCGTGCCGTGCACGTTCCGATTCAGCCAGAGCTCCTCGAAGTGCGCGATGTGGCCGAGGTCCCAGACTATCGGGCTCATGAGCGGATCGTGCTGGATCCGGAGATCCTCATCCGACACGGGCCCGATCAGGCGAATGGTTCTCGCTCGCGCTTCGGAGAGAAGCTGCGTAATACGGGCGACGTCTGCATCGACGCTAACGCGGGTTTGTATGGATTCGGCCATCGCTTATCCTCGAATAGGGGTGTCGAGACGGAAGTCCGCCGTCGACCTCGCCATGCCGTGGGAGCAATCGGTGGAGCACAAATGCACGGCAACGCAATCCGGTTCCATGGCAGAAAGAGGGAACCCTTGGGCAACATGTGCGATTTGTGCCCGCGCGGGTTGGTTCGCTAGGGGTGTACGTCCTGTGTTTCGGAGCAGTTACCGGTAGGCTCTCGTTGGAGAACCCATCATGTCCTCGACTGGGATTGTGAGTGGTCCGTGGGTACGACTTGGAGAGGTCCCGCCAGGTTCGCTCGTCGATGCTCGATTGCAGCTGCATCACGCGGCGCAAATCGTCGTGTCGGCTGCGATCTCGCATATCCCGGCGCGGTCAGACGATAGCCATACCGCGCTGACTTGGAGCTCACGCCAGCGCGCACTCACCTCCGAGCGGATCTCGGCGGCTCACGAGCTTCGGATTGCGATCCGCATGGAGGACCTCACGCTCCAGGCGCTCGACGGCAATGGAGTGGCAACGGACTCGTTCGCTCTACCCGGTCGAACGATCGCGGAAGGCCACGCCTGGCTCGGCGACACTTTGGCTGAGGCTGGCCTGGACCGCGCGCGGCTCACGTCACGCAAGCACTACACCATACCCTCGCACCCCGTTGCAACAGGTGGCGAGTTTTCGGTTGGATCTCGTGCAGAATTCACCGAGCTCGCGCACTACTGGGCCGACGCGGCGTCCATCCTCGATGAAATCGCCCGGACCACACCAGGCGCGCAACCAGTGCGTACATGGCCTCACCATTTCGACATCGCGACGCTCATCGAGCTGCCAGGCACGCCGCGACGCACCATTGGGATCGGGCAGTCACCGGGAGATGAGTCGTATGCTGAGCCGTATTGGTACGTAGGTCCGTACCCGTACCCGTCAATGACGAACCCGCCTGCGCTCGCAGGTTCTGGTCATTGGCATACGAAAGGTTGGGTTGGCGCGGCGCTGCCGGCGAGCGATTTCGTTGGCGCGCCGGATCAACGCGCGCAGCTCGGCTCGTTCATCGAGTCGGCCGTTGCGGCATGTCGTCAACTTCTCGGGGCGTAGCGGGATAGCTCGCTCGCTCACGGGACGATTCGTAGCTCGCGCGGGACGGGAGAAGATCGCATCTTTCGCGCTCTACACCCTCCTCGAGCAGAGTCCATGTCTGTATCCCGTCGGGATTTCCTGGCCGCTGGTGCCACCGCCGCAGCTGGAGTCGCACTCGGAAATCCGCTATTAGCCGAGCCTGCTGCGTGCGTCGGTGGGGCATTGTCTGGTGGGGCTACGAGCGCATTCGCACGCCCCGTCGTGATTGCGTCCGACAATGGTATTCGTGGCGTGAAGAAGGCCTACGATATGATCGTCGCCGGAGCCGACACGCTCGACGCCATCATTGCGGGCGTCAACATCCAGGAGCTCGATCCGGAGGATATGTCGGTCGGCCTCGGCGGCCTGCCTAACGAGGACGGCGTGGTCCAGCTCGATGCGAGCTGCATGCACGGTCCAACGAAGCGTGCCGGCGCCGTTGGCTGTCTCGAAGACATCGCCACGCCGTCGCTCGTGGCGAAAGCGGTGATGGACTACACCGACCACATCATGCTGGTCGGCCGGGATGCAAAGCGATTCGCGCTGAAGATGGGGTTCAAGGAGCAGAACCTGCTCACCGACAAAGCGCGTGAGGAGTGGATCAAGTGGAAGACTCGACTCAATCCGGGTGACTCGTGGATCGAGCCGCCTGCCGGAAAGCCGGGAGCGCCGGCGTCGCCGCCGCCCGTACGTCGCAATCCATCGAATGGAACGAAGGACATCGAGTACGACGAGGACGGCGTCGCGCACACGTGGGGGACGTGCAACATGAATGCGGTGGATGCGAACGGCGACATGAGCTCGGTCACGACAACGAGCGGGATTGCGTGGAAGGTTGCTGGTCGTGTCGGAGACTCGCCTATCATTGGAGCAGGGCAGTACTGCGACAACACGGTTGGCGCTGCCGGCTCGACGGGTCGCGGTGAGTCGAACATCAAGGTTTGCGGCGCGTTCCTCACCGTTGAGCTCATGCGCAATGGCATGAGCCCGGAGCAGGCGATCATGAAAGTCATGGAACGCGTACTCGCGCTGACGGAGAAGCGATTGCTGGATGATCGCGGCAGACCGTACTTCGATCTGCAATTCTATGCGCTGGCGAAGGATGGTCGATTCGCTGCGGCGACGGCGTACGAGGGCTCGCAATTCGCAGTGTGCGATGCGCAGGGCGCACGTCACGTCGATTGCGCGTACATGTTCAAATCGACCGAGCGTCCGAAGCCGCGCTGACGTTGCGTTAGGCGACTCGCGGTCCACGCTGGGCTTCGCTGTCTTCGTTCATCATCCCGCGGCGACCGACATCTCGACCACGCCGACATCTCGAGAATGGGATCGCGTTCTGCGATCCAGTTGACTAGATGCTGACTCACACTGGATGCCTGACGCGGGGAACCCAGAGCCAGCTTCGCACGTATTGCTTCCCGATGCGTATCCTAGCTCGGTCCCGTTTCGCCATCCTTTTAGCGGCGCTCGCGCTCACAGGCACAGGGTGCAGAGATCTACCGATATTCGAGCCACCGCCGCCACCGAGCGCACACGAGCGCTACGCCGCTGGGCTCACTCGCGCCGGGCTCGATAGCACCGCGCTCGGCCGCGACTGGCTCGCGGCTGCGCGAGCGTCCATACAGAAGCCGCTCACTGTTTCGCTGCCGTTTCGCGAAGCCGGATACTTCGGCGCGACCGAAGCGCGCGCGGTCGGCTATGCGATGTCGCTGCGCGAGGGACAACGGCTCTCCGTCGTCACCGAGTCGACTGGCGCATCGCTCACGATCTTTCTCGATCTCTACCAGCAGACCGGCGATACCGCGAATCCACTCGATCTCGTTGCGAGCATCGACACAGGCCTAACGCGGGCGAGAGCGCATCTCATCCACGAAGTTCGGCGCGATGGCGTCTACGTGCTGCGCGTCCAACCCGAGTTGCTGCGCAGCGGCGCGTACACCCTCACCGTATCCACCACCCCTTCGCTCGCGTTTCCGGTTTCCGGGCGCGACAGTCGGGCTGTCCAGAGCTTCTTTGGTGCCGATCGAGACGCCGGCGCGCGACAGCACCACGGCATCGACATCTTTGCACCGCGAGGGACGCCGGCGCTTGCCGCAGCTCGTGGCATCGTTCGGTCGATCGCGCCTAACAACCTCGGCGGCAATGTTGTGTGGCTGTCGGACACCGATCACGGCCAGACGCTGTATTACGCGCATCTCGATCGCCACAACGTGGTGGCCGGTCAGGAGGTCAACGCCGGCGACACCGTTGGCTTCATCGGCAACACTGGCAATGCACGCACGACGCCACCGCACCTGCACTTTGGCGTCTATCGACGCGGACGCGGGCCTGTGGACCCCTATCCGTTCGTCTATCGCACCGCCGCGAAGCCGGCGACCATCTCGGCGGACACGACTGAGCTCGGTCGTCTCGGCCGCTCACGCGCGAAAGCCACCTTGGTCGCGTCGCCGGAACCCAAGGCAGCGACCCTAACGACGCTGACCGCTGCGACGCCACTTCAAATCGATGGAGCGGTGGGCAGCTGGTTCCGCGTTCGACTGCCGGACGGAACCGCGGGCTACGTGACTGCAACGCTCGTCGAGACCATGCAACGCCCCGTTCGACGAACCACGGTCGCCAACGGAACGCCGCTACGAGATCGACCTGCCTCAGACGCTGCGATCATCACGACCGCAGCCGGAGCACTCCCGGTGATCGGCGAGTTTGCCGACTATGCGTTGGTGGAAGCGGGCGACGGCCTCACGGGTTGGGTCCCGTCAGGCCGGCTGAAATGACGGAGCCGTGCCGAGCGATGCGTTAGGCGCCGGTGCGTCGTTGGATGGGCTGCGCTGAATTGGCAACTCGCCTGTGTTTGTCTCCAGCCTGAACCCGCCCACGAGGCCCGCCATATGTGCCGCGGCTGCGGACAGCGTCGACGCCGCAGCGGCGATCTGTTCCGTGCTCGCGCTCTGTTCCTGACTCGACGCGGCCACCTCCTGCATCGCGGAAGCATACGACTCCGTTGCCTTCGCGACTTCGTCGAGTCGCGCCGTCACGTCCGAGACCAGCTCGCGCGACGTGCGCGCAGCGTCTTCGATAGTGGCCATCCACGCCTCGGATCCGCGCACTGCGTCCTCCACCTGCGCGAACGAGTGCAGACCGAGCTGCGTCGTCTCGAGCACACCGATCACGGTGTCCATGGTCCGAGCGCTCAACGCGCGTGATTCCTGGACCTTCCCGAGCACGCCACGCACGAGCGTTTCCGTGCGCTGGGCGGCGTCAGCCGAGTTGGCGGCAAGTCGGCGCACCTCGCTTGCGACGACGGCGAATCCTTGGCCGTGCTCGCCTGCGCGCGCCGCTTCCATGGCGGCGTTGAGCGCGAGCAGCTTCGACTGCTTGGCCATCTTCTGCACGAGCGTCACGAACGCGCCGAACTCCTCGGACGCTTCGGCGAGCGCTTTCACTGCGTCGGCGCTGGCGCGCGCGTCGCTCGCGAGATGCTCGAGCGCCATTGCACTCGCATCGAATCGAGCGCGGTTGTCCTTCGCGAGCACGGTGAGCGCCGCGTTTCGCTCGACGCCGTCATGTGCGCCTGTCGCGAGTTGATCGGCGATGCTCTGCAAGCGTGCGGCGTCCGTCGCCATGCGCTGAATCGCATCGGCCATCTCGGTCGACTGGCGGCTCAATTCGCCGGACGTGACGGCCATTTCCTCTGCTGCCGCCGCCATGTTCTCACTGCCACCAGTAATCTCCGCGGCCCGCGCGCTCGTTTCGCGTGCGGAGTCTCGCAGCGTCGAAACGACGCGCCGCAGATCTTCCATCATCGCGCTCATGGCGCGCGTCAACCGTCCGACTTCGTCATTCGCGTTCGACGCGGTCAGCTGCGTCGACAGATCGCCTGACGCGACCGCTTCGGCGACCGTCGCGAGCTCGGTGACCGGTGCGCTGATGCGTCGATCGAGGAATCGGCTGATCATCCAGAGCGTCGCGACGATGAACACGAGAATTGCCAGCAACGCGAAGGCAATGAGCGGCCGCGCCTGACGCAGCGCTTTGAGCACGCTGGCTTCGTCGATTCGCGCGACGACGCGCCACGATCCGCCGTTCGCGCCGAACAACATCGCGCGTTGCGCACTGTCGCCTGCGCCGAAATGCACGATCGTGTCACCTGGCGTGTTAGGCAGCTGGTCCGCGCCGGCGAGCGGCTTCATGCGCTCCGTGTTGCGAACAGAGCTGGCGATCACGCGTCCGCGCGCGTCGACGACGTCGAGGCGGACGTCGTCGCTCGTCGCGCGCGACAGCGCCGCGTCGAGACTCGTTATGCCGAACGCGATCTTGATGACACCTTCGGCGCGCTCACGATCGCCATCGCGAATCGCGGCGGCCAACGACACTACGGTCTGTCGCGCGGACTCATCGTACTCGGCTTCGGCTGTCGTTAGGCCCTTGCGCACGGCGTCGCGCCACCAGGCCTCGTCGCTCTGAACGAAATCCGACGTCATTTCGGTCGTCACGGCATTGAAGCCGTTGGCGTCCGTGACAAACATCTCCGCAATACCGAGCGGCGCGAGTTGGCGCTCGAGGAATCGCGTAGCCGTCTGGCTAACCGCGAGATTTTTCGTCGCTGCCATCTGCCGTTCGAGCTCGTCGATCGGCTTGCCCACGAGGCCCATCTGCGCGGCTCGCGCCGCGCCAGCACGCGCGGCCTCGACAACCGTGGGTGAGGCGCCGATCAGTTCCACCTGACGAGCGCGCTCGAGCAACGCTTGCTCGGTCACGAGCTCGCCGCGCCGGGCAACATCGCGGAGTCGAGTGTCGGCGCGGTCCGACATGAAGTTCGCGGCGGTGCGCATCGCGACGAGCGTGGCGACGCCGAGGATTGCGACTGCGACGATCGCCGCAACGAAGACAATCGCCCGCTGAAGCGACTTCGATTGCGCCCTCGGGGAAGGCGTCCCCTGTGGTCGCCCCGCGTGAAGACGAGGCGAGCGGGGAATGGAGTGTGTGGACGTGATTGAGGAGAGCGTCATCGTGCGCGCGTAGTCCGGCTTGTTCAGCCTCCGACCGTCGCTAAATTGCTACAGGTCAAACCCTTCCGAAGTCGGGCGCGCCTGACGACTCATGACGCGACGCCCGCGGCCCAACACATGACTGCACCCAATCCGCACGAGCCCACACCAGTGAGCGCTCCCGTCGACTACGACCCGAGCACCGTCGAGGCCAAATGGCAGCGTCGGTGGACCGAGCGCGGCACAAATCACACTGATCTGGCCAACGGTGAACGGCCGTTCTACGCCCTCATGATGTTTCCGTACCCGTCCGCAGAGGGGCTGCATGTCGGCAACCTCTTTGCCTTCACGGGAAACGACATCTATGGACGATTCCAGCGGCTACAGGGGCACACCGTCTTCGAGCCGCTTGGCTATGACGCGTTCGGAATCCACTCCGAGAACTACGCGCTCAAGATCGGTGAGCATCCGATGCGCCTCATCCCGCGGAACATCGCGAACTTCCGTCGGCAGCTCGAGCGCGGTGGCTTGATGGTCGATTGGCGCTATTCGGTCGCCACGACAGACCCGCGCTACTACAAGTGGACCCAGTGGATCTTCCTCAAGCTGTATGAGAAGGGTCTGGCGTACAAAAAGAAGGCGGCGGTCAACTGGTGCCCGAACGACAAGACTGTGCTCGCGAACGAGCAGGTCATCAACGGCGCATGTGAGCGGTGCGGCGCGACGGTCGAGCAGCGGTTCCTGGAACAGTGGTTCTTCCGCATCAGCGACTATGCGGAGCGCCTGCTCAACAACCTGGATCACATCGACTGGTCGGAGAGCACGAAAACCGCCCAGCGAAACTGGATCGGCAAGTCCGAGGGCGCCGAACTGGAGTTCGAGGTCGTCGCGCCAACGTCACCGAGTCTCACGCCGCAGCCGAAGATCAAAGTCTTCACGACGCGGCCCGACACGGTGTTCGGGGCGACGTACATGGTGCTCGCCCCCGAGCATCCGCTCGTCATGCAACTGACGACGAACGAGCGTCGCGCCGACGTGGATGCCTATCGCGAGCGAACGAAGAAGCAGGATCTCGTCTCGCGGAAGGTGACGAAGGAGAAAACCGGCGTCTTTACCGGAAGCCACGCGAGAAACCCGGCGACGGGTTCGCCTATCCCGATCTGGATCGCGGACTACGTGCTGATGGAGTACGGCACCGGCGCAATCATGGCTGTGCCGGGGCACGATGAGCGCGACTTCGAGTTCGCGACCGTGTTCTCGCTGCCGATCGTGCGCGTCGTGGCCGGCGAAGGCGACAACGAGCACACGCCGCTCAGCGAACCGTTCGTCGAGAACATCGCCGGCCGGATGGTGAACTCGGGTCAGTTCGACGGGATGTCGGTTCCTGAAGGGAAGAAGGCAATCACCGAATGGCTTGCCTCACGAGGCGCAGGGCGCGCGGTCGTCAACTATCGGCTGCACGACTGGTGTATCTCGCGACAGCGCTACTGGGGTCCACCAATCCCGGTGATCTATTGCGATGCCTGCGGCCCGCAGCCGGTACCGGAGAAGGATCTCCCCGTGATGCTGCCGGACATCGAGGACTTCCGTCCTGACGATTCCGGTGTGTCGCCGCTGGCACGTCACGAGAGTTGGTACCTGGTGTCGTGTCCCAAGTGCGGAGGCAAAGCGCGGCGCGAGACCGACGTGTCGGATACGTTCCTGGACAGCGCCTGGTATTTCCTGCGCTACCCGTCGGCGGACCGTGACGATGTGCCGTTCGATGCGGACCTAACGCGAAAGTGGCTGCCGGTCACGTCGTACATCGGTGGCAACGAGCACGCGGTGTTGCACCTCATGTACTCGCGCTTCATCACGATGGTGTTGCACGACATGGGAATCCTGGACTTCGAGGAGCCGTTCACGCGCTTCCGCGCGCACGGCCACATCATTCGCGAAGGGGCGAAGATGTCCAAGACGAAGGGCAACATCGTCAACCCCGACCAGTACTACGAGGAATGGGGCGCGGACACGTTCCGCACATACCTCATGTTCCTCGGGCCATACGAGGAGGGCGGGGACTTCCGCGACGCGTCGATCTCTGGCGTTAGGCGATTCCTGGACCGTCTGTGGGCATCGGTCTCCGAGGCGACGTCGGAAGGCTCGCCAGACCCGGAAGTGATGCGCAAGCTGCATCAGACCATCGCCAAGGTCGGCGACGACATTCCGCGGCTTGCCTACAACACCGCCATCGCGGCGATGATGTCCTACATCAACGTCGTCAGGCAGGGCGAGCGCACGCCCCATCGCGATGAGCTCGAGCCGCTGGTGCAGCTCGTGTCGCCGTTCGCGCCTCACATGGCCGAGGAGCTCTGGGAGCAGCTCGGTCACAAGGAGAGCGTGTTCGACGGGGGGTGGCCCAGGTACGACGCCGATCTCGCGCGCGAGCAGCTCATCGACCTGGCCGTGCAGGTGCAGGGGAAGATGCGCGGCACAATTCGCGTGAAGCCGGATGTCACGAAGGACGAGGCGCTCGCCGTCGCGCAGGCCGCGCCCGCCATCGCGCGGTTCGTGACTGGGGACATCAAGAAGGTGATTTTCGTGCCGGGGCGGCTTCTCAACATCGTGATCTAGCGTTAGGCGACAATGCGCTGGAACATGCTGCTGGCGGGCGCCATGGTGCTGGCGATGCAGGCGGCGCAATCGGGCAACCCGCCGTCGCCTGCCGGCCGGGCTACGCTTGTCGTCCTCGGGACCGGAACGCCGAACGCCGACCCGGATCGGTCCGGTCCGGCGTTGGCAGTCATCGTCAACCGGACGCCGTATCTGGTAGACGCGGGCCCGGGCATCGTTCGTCGTGCCGCCGCCGCCGAGCGTGCGGGAGTAGAGGCGCTGGCCCCAAAGCGACTCGACCGCGTGTTCATCACGCATCTGCACAGCGACCACACCGTCGGCCTGCCGGACCTGATCTTCACGCCATGGGTGCTCGAACGACACGTCCCGTTGTCAGTGTATGGACCGCCGGGGATCAAGGCGATGACGGATCATCTCGAGCAGGCGTACGCTGAGGATATTCGCGTCCGCATCGATGGCGCGGAGCCGGCGAACGAGACTGGTTACAAGGTCAGCGCCCACGAAGTCGACACGGGCGTCGTCTATCGGGACAGCAATGTCGTCGTTCGCGCGTTTGCCGTGCCGCACGGGGATTGGCGCGTCGCCTACGGTTTCCGGTTCGACGGCGGCGGTCGATCGATCGTTGTGTCAGGCGATACGCACGCGAGCGACGCCGTCATTCGCGCGTGCAACGGCTGCGATGTGCTCGTCCACGAGGTGTATTCGTCAGAGATGTTCGTTAGGCGCCCGCCGGACTGGCAGAAATATCATGCGGCCGCGCACACCTCCACGAAGGAGCTGGCTGCACTTGCCACCCGCGCCCGTCCCAAGCTGCTGGTGATGTATCACCAGCTCTACTGGGGAACAGACGACGCCGGGCTTCTTCGGGAGATACGGGCGGCGGGCTATAAGGGCGCAGTCGTCTCGGCGCGCGACCTGGCGAGGTATTGAGGAGCTGGAAGCTGGAAGCTTGAGCTGGAAGCTGGAAGCATAAGGAGCGAGCAGGTGCCGCCCTGGCCGTATGGCAGCGTGCTTCCAGCTTCCAGCTCAAGCTTCCAGCTTCCAGCTCACTTCCCGTCTGTGAGTTTCCGCGTAGCCCGTCGGCGAAGATCTTCGTCCGGATCTCCCGTCGCGATCGACTTGAGTTTATCCCGGGCTACACGATCGCCACGGTCCGCGAGCAAGTTCACGAGCCGATCGCGCACCTGGCGATCAGGCACCGCGTCATAGAGAGACACCAGCTCCGACGTCTGCGCGCCGCCATCAGCGAGCAATCGCACGGCGCGATCGCGAAGCCCTGAGCTCTCCTTCGAGTCACGCACGATCTCGCGCAACCACGACATCGTCTCCGCACCGTCACTCTCGGCGGCCGATCGCATTGCACGCTCGCGGAGGCCCTCGTCATCCAGCGTTCGATACGCCGACCGGAGATAGGCCACGTCACCCTGCTCGGCCAATGAGCGAAGCGCCCGCTCGCGCACCGACGTCGACTCGCTGCGACGCTCGACGATCTCATGTAACCAACGCTTACTGTCTGCATCGCCGATATCAGCCAGCGTTCTGATCACTCGCTCGCGTAACGATGGATCGTCGAGCCGATCGTACAGCTCGCGCAGCGTGCGCGTGTCGCTCGACTCGCCTAACGAACGGACTGCGCGCTCGCGAATCGAAACGCGCTCATTGCGATCGAGTGCGACGCCGCGCACCCAATCCATGTCGGACGTGGTCCCGTTCTCCGCCACGACGCGGACGACGCGTTCGCGCAGCGCGAGGTCCTGCAGTTTCGGATACAGTGTTCGCAGGTACGCCGAGCCGTCTACATCTTCGCCGAGGACTCGAATTGCGCGCTCGCGGACTTCGATGTCATCGTCGCCATCTTCGGCGATCGTGCGTGCAACACGCATTGCGTCGCGATTCCCCTCGCGGACCGCGACCCGGCCAACCCACCGCAGTGCGGCTTCGCGAACCGACGGCACCAGCGACTTGTTGCGCGCGATCGTCGCGAGTGGCTCGGCGATGCGAACGCTATCGGCCAGGCTTGCAGCGAGGATTGCGTTGCGCGCGTTGTCGTCGCGGCCGTGTGTCGCCAGATCGAGCATGTAGCGCGAGATATCTGCTACGGAGACAGTGCCAAGCTCGGTGCCTGGCCGTTCGGTCGCGACACTCGATGGCCCAACGAACGGCTGCACATCGACCACGCGATGATCCCGTACCACGAGCAACAGCCTAACGGGACCGCGAACACAACGGGTGGTGAAATCGCCCATGTTGCCGGTCATGGACATGCCGTCGGTGAACCAGACGTCATAGCCGCGACCCGCGGCCGCACCGTCGGCGATGAAGCTTCGGCCGTCGCCACAGATGCCATCGCGTGAGGCATACATCATCTTCACGAGGCCGTCAGGCGCGCCCGTGACTCGGCGAGCGAGATCGCCGCCCTGGAAGAGGCGCTTTGATAGGTCCCTGCTGTGGAACGCGGGCGGTGGGGCGAACAGCGCAGTGATGAGCGCCGAGCTTATGACAACGATGCCGGTACGAATCATTGGCTTTGTCCTCGAAGCGGCCGCGACCCTTCGACGCGCTGGGAACGCGCGTCGTAGTCTCCAATCCGACACCCGTCCCGGCCAGACCGTTGGCAGTTCAGAACAGCTTGCCGACCCAGTCTCCCACGAAGTAGCCCACCACGGCTACGCCAAGACCAACTACGAACATGTCGAGTCCCGATCGAAAGAGTCCGCGCCCGGTAAAAACCGAGCGAGCGGCCCCAACGAGAAAGTGGGACGCCATCGACAGGATGAAGGACAGAGCGACGGCAGGCGTCCCTGCAAGTATGAAGAACGGGAAAACAGGAATCACCGCGCCGAACGCCGTCGCCAATCCGGTTACCCAGCCCTCTCGAAGTGGTGACATGTGGGGATCAGAGATCCCCAGCTCTTCCTGTACCTGCTCCTGGAGCATCCGCTGCGGATCTGCCATGACCTCCGTCGCAAGCGCCATCGCTGACTGCGGCTCCATGCCCTTGGACTCATAGATCAGCGCGAGCTCGTCCCGCTCGACTTCCGGCATCAGCGCAATCTCATCGCGCTCCATGGCGATCTCGTGGGCGTATACCTCCTGCTCGCTCTTTGCGGCGAGGTATCCGCTCGATCCCATCGAGAGCGCATCGGCGATGAGGCCAGCAACACCGGCGACCACCACCGCCGAATGCTGGGCGGCGGCGGTCGCGCCGATCACGCCGGCGACGAGACCGAAGTTCGCCGTCAGACCGTCATTGAATCCGTAGACCACGTTCCGCAGGAACCCGCCCGACTCCGTTCGATGCCAGGGCTCGGAGCTCTTGCCGCTGATTCCCGCGAGCTCACTCGCATGCTCCGCTGATTCTCTCGCGAGCAGGAGCGCCTCACCTCCACCCGGCGCGCCTGAAGGAGTTTTCTGGTGAAGGTCGAGGTAGCCCTTCACCTCGCGACCCTCCTCACGAAGGAGATGCGGCAGCAGGAACCCTGGACCAAACCGGCGGCCGAGCCACGCGAGCAACCGCGCACGAGCGGTTGGGCGGAAGGGTGGTGGAGGATGCCCATGCTCCTTCAGCAGATTCGCCCAGATCTCGACGTGGCGGTCTTCGACCGCAGCGAGACGGGTGTAGACGTCGCGCTTCTTCGCATCGGGCTCGACGGATGCCAGGGCCCGGTAGAGGAATGCGGCGTCAGCCTCGTCCTGCCAGTGGTGCTCGAAGGTGTGGAAATCGGGGGTCGCGGGCGACATGAAGAGAAAATATGACCGGCAGCGGAAGGACGGAAACCGTCGGCACGTCGTAGCGTGTCAGACGGCATAGATGGCACACCCGACTTCACGAGGTTCTATGCGACGGTCTTTCTACCTTGCCGGCGCGGTTGCCCTTACAGCCAGCGCTCTCCAGGCACAAGGGTCCACGCGGTCTCGCTCGCGCAGCGATGACGCTCCGGTTCGAGTCTACTCCTACGACAATAATCGTTACGACGATCGCGATCGCGCCGCGATCGGTGTGACGACGAGCTCGGGCGGCATGCGCGACACGCTTGGACTACTGGTGTCGAGCGTGACGGCCGGTGGTCCCGCTGACAAGGCGGGGATCGAGGAAGGCAATCGGCTCGTCTCGATCAATGGCGTGAACCTGCGCCTCTCCGCATCGGATGCGAGTGAGGGCGACATGGACGGCATCGTCCAGCGCCGTCTCATTCGCGAGTTGGAGAAAGTCAAAGCCGGTGACGACGTCGAGCTTCGCATCTGGGCTGGTGGCCAGACGAAGTCGGTGAAGGTCAAGACGGTGGCTATGGAAGATCTCCCGAGTCGCACCCGCTCGGTGCGCCGCGAGCTCGAGGATCGCCCGGCGTTAGGCCTCGGCCTCAGTGCCACGGGCAGCCGCCGTGACACGTTAGGCATGCTCGTGGTCCGTGTGACGACGGACGGGCCGGCGGAGAAAGCTGGCCTCATCGAAGGCGATCGCATTGCGGCCATCAACGGCGTGAGCCTGAAGGTCGCTGCCGAGGACGCGGGCGATGGCTACATGAGCAGCGCGCGGATGAATCGCTATCGTCGCGAGCTCGCGAAAGTGACCATCGGTGAGGATGTCGAGCTGCGCGTCATCTCGAATGGTCAGGCGAAGACGGTTCGCATCAAGCCGGTTCGCGCCGCCGATCTCCCTCGCGATCGTGGCGGCGTCATGATCATCGGTGATGGCGCATTCGGTATCAGCGACATCGTGCCGCCCATGCCGGCAATCGCGATTCCTCCGATCGCACCTCGGTCGCCTCGGATCTTCCAGTTCGATGGAAATCTGAATGATGGGCTCCGCATTCGTCTCGACCCGCGCGCGCGGATGGAGATCGAAGAGCAGGCCCAGGACGCAGCTCAGCGTGCACGCGACGCAACTCGCGACGTGATGGAACGGCTTCGCAACCTGCAGTTCGACATCGATCGGCGCGCAGACGAGGCAGCTGAAGCCGCGGAGGCCATCGCCGCGCCGCGCGCCGCGCGTGCGCGCGCCACCGGCAAGATCGCATCGGCCGGCCGCGGTACGGGCTACGGCTACAGCGTCGGCTCGGGCGAAGGCGCAGTCGCCTACACGATTGCGCCAGAAGCACGCGTGGCTGCCACTCCGGTTGCAGGTGGCGTGTACTTCGCGTCGCCCGCGGACGCGAGCACCGCCTCGCGCGTGGCAACCTGGGATGGTGACGATGCGACGTTCGTCCTCGACGGTCTTCGCCTCGCTCGCGTCAACGACGATCTGGCCGAGAACCTCGGTCGAGGCAGCGAGCGTGGTTTCCTGATTCTCGACGCGGGCCGCCGTTGGAGTGGGCTTCGCGCAGGCGACGTGTTGCTCGAGCTGGACGGCAAGCCGGTTCGCGATGGCAACTCCGCGCGCATAACGCTGAGTGCCGGCGATGACCACAAGGCCGAGGTGATTCGCGAAGGCCGTCAGCGCAGCGTGTCGGTCGACGTGCGGTGACGACACGATCGTTCTCCTGACCCTCGAGACGGGGCGAGCGATGAGCTCGCCCCGTTCGTCATCTCGGACGCTGCTACGTCAGCGTACGTATGGGGCGGTGTTCAGCGCGACCTCAGATTGGCCTTCGTCGCAGAGCGCCGATGCCGGGCGCGATGGCGGACTTCCACTCGAGGTCTTCAATGCAGAACTCCGCGCGCTGGACTCGCAAGACGATGGTCGTCGTGACGCTGGCTGTCGGCAGCTCCGCCCTACGCGCGCAGTCTGTCGCCAGCGATTCCGACATGGCGCAGCGCACGAAGTCGAATCACGAGCGTACGACGTCGTTGCGGGTGTTGCCCGTCATCGGCTCAGCGCCGGAAACGGGATTCGTCGGCGGAGCAACGGCGCTCCGCGTGTCGAGTGCGATGGGCGATACGATCACGCGCGCCTCGACCGAACAGCTGTATGCCGCCTATACCGCGAAGCAGCAATTCCGCGCATTCGTTTCGACGGATCGTTGGTCGACCGACAACAAGTGGGGCGTGACCGCGCAGATCGAATATCAGCGCTTCCCACAGCCATTCTTCGGCATTGGCATCGATGCACCGGAAGAGGGTGAGGAGTGGTACGAGGCGCGTTCGTTGATCGCGAGTGGCGTTGTCCGGCGAAAGATTTCTGGAGCAGTGTACGCACAGCTCGGATATCGATACGTCGATACGAAAGTTCGCGATCCTGAAGACGGTGGGGTGATCGAGCGTGGCGAGTTACTCGGCAGCCAGGGCGGCGTGGTTTCGCAAGCCATCGGCGGCGCTGCCTGGGACACTCGTGACAACGTGTTCGGGCCGCGCTCCGGGTTGTTCGTGCAGACGACCGCGGCGTATAGCGCGAGCGGACTCGGTTCTGACTATCGGTTCGGTCGTTACACGGTCGACGCGCGGCGGTATCTCGCGTTAGGCCGCGGCGTGCTCGCCGGTCAGGCGTACGCGGAGGCCACGGCGGGAAACGCGCCGTTCGATGAGTTGTCGCTCGCCGGGAGTGGAATGATCATGCGCGGCTATGCGCGTGGACGGTATCGCGATCGTGATTTAGCGGCGGCGCAGCTGGAGTATCGTGTGCCGATCGTGGGCCGATTGGGTGCAGCGATGTTTGCCGGCGCCGGGACCGTGGCGCCGAGCTTTGGAGACCTCGGCGCGAGTACGCTGCTGCCGTCGGTTGGCGCTGGTGCGCGCTGGCTGCTGTTGCCGAAGCAGCGGACGACGATTCGCGTGGACTACGGGGTTGGTCGATCCTCGTCGGGGCTCTACATCGCGTTCAATGAGGCATTCTAGAGGAGACGTTAGGCGCGGCCCGCCCTTTCGCCAGCGAGCGTCTCCACCGAGATTCCCGGCTCCAGTGACGAGAGTCGGCGATGCTGAGAGCAAATCGCGCGGTGGTTCTTCTATTGGCCCTGATCGTAAGTACCGCCGCGCGGGCGCAGACGCCCGAGCGCCTGTTCTACTATGTCGATCGCGAGGACAGCTATCGCTCGCTCGTGGCGCATATCGACCAGATCAGCGTCCTCGGCCCGCAGGTGTACACGGTCGACAGTCTGGGGCTCGTGTACGGATCACTCGATTCGCGCGTGTTGACGTTGGCGAAGGCGAAGGGAGTGAAGGTGATGCCGCTCGTCGTGAACGAGGGCTTCAATCAAGCGGCACTGCGCCGATTGCTTGCCGACACCACCGCGCGATCGCGCGCGATCGCGTCGCTCGTTGAGCTCTGCCGTCGGAATGGTTACTGGGGCATTCAGTTCGACATCGAGAACATCAACATCCAGGACCGCGATCGATTCTCCGCCTGGTTCTCCGACGCCGCCCGTGCGCTTCACGCGGCCGGGTTCACGATCAGCGCGGCGATCGTCCACCAGACCGACGATCTTCCCGGGCCGACCGGCTACCATCGCTTTCTCGCCGACAGCTGGCGCACGTTCGACCTCGCGGCGTTAGGCAAGGCGGCGGACTTTCTCAGCGTGATGAGCTACGACCAGCATACGCGCCGAACGCCGCCTGGCCCGGTGGCTGGCATGCCGTGGGTGCGATCGGTTGTCGATCATTTCCTCAAGTACGTCCCGCCTGACAAGTTGTCGCTCGGCATTCCGCTGTACGGTGACTACTGGTCGGCGCGTCCCGATCCCTCGCCAGATCGAGTCCGCACCACCGCGAATTCGGTGAGTTGGTCGTGGGGCTCAGGGCTCGCCGAACGGAACGGCGCGACGGTCAAATGGGACGATGTGCAGCAGGTCCCGTACGCGTCGTTCGAGGTCGGTGGCACGTTCGAGTGGGTGTTTCTCGAGAACGCGCGCAGCTTCAACGCGAAGCTGGCGCTCATGCGAGAGAAGCGGTTGCGCGGATTTTCCGCGTGGGTGCTTGGTCCGGAAGATCCGAGTATCTGGAAATAGCAGTGCGCTATCAGCTATCAGCTATCAGCTATCAGCAAAGCCAACCCTCAGGACGCTTCGATTGCCAAAAGAAGCATCCCGAGGGTTTCCGTTTTGCTGATAGCTGATAGCTGTTAGCTCAAAACTCTATTTGCGTCCCCAACTCCACCACTCTGTTAGGCGGAATGCCGAAGAATTCCGTCGCCCCACGCGCGTTCTGCGACATGAGAACGAACAGCTTCTTCCGCCACCGAGCCATCGCACCAATATCGGGATCCTTCGACCGACGCGGCAGATTCGGCAACAGTCGTTCGCGCCCGAGGTAGTAGGAGACGTCGGTCTTCTTCGCGTTGATGCCGTGCCGCCCACAGTAGTGCATCACGTTAGGCACGCTCGGCGTCTCCATGAAGCCGTAGGATGCCTGCACGCGGAAGAAGCCCTGGCCTAACGGCTCGATCTGAATCCGCTCGGCGGATGAGACCTCCGGTACTTCCGCCGTCACGACCGAGAGCAGAACGACCTGCTCGTGTAAAACCTTGTTGTGCTTCAGGTGGTGCAGCAACACGACCGGCGCACCCTCCGGATCCGACGTCATGAACACCGCGGTGCCCTTCACCCGCACTGGCTTTCGACGCTCCACATCCGCGAGGAACATGTCGATCGGAATCGTACCCCGCTGAAGGATCACGCGCAAAATCGCGCGCCCGCGCTTCCACGTCGTCATCAGCGTGAACACGAACAACGCGACGCCAAGCGGAACCCAGCCGCCATGCGGGACCTTGGCCAGGTTAGCCGTGAAGAACGCGAGATCGATCGTCAGGAAGAACACGAGAAACGCGCCAGCCTTGAGCTGCGACCAACCCCACTGATGACGCACGACCATGTAAAACAGGATGCTCGTGATCGCCATCGTCCCGCTCACAGCGACGCCATACGCGGCGCCAAGACGCGTTGCCGTCTGAAAGCCGAGCACGAGCAGCAGCGTGCCGGCAGCGAGTGCCTTGTTCACCTCGGGAATGTAGATCTGCCCGGCTTCCTGCTTGGAGGTGTGAATGATCCGCATCCGCGGGCAGTAGCCAAGTTGAATCGCCTGCTGCGTGAGCGAGAATGCGCCGGAAATGAGCGCCTGCGACGCGACGATCGCAGCCGACGTCGCAATGACCAGCAGCGGATAGACGAACCACGACGGCGCCAGCAGGTAGAACGGATTCGCAACGGCCTCCGGCGAACGGAGGAGCAGGGCACCCTGGCCAAAATAGTTCAGGAGCAGCGCCGGCAGGACGAAGTAGTACCACACGAGCCGAATCGGCTTCGAGCCGAAATGCCCCATGTCGGCGTACAGCGCTTCGCCGCCCGTTACAACGAGGACGACGGCACCTAACGCGATGAACGACTGCCACGGATGCATCAGAAAGAACTGGACGGCATGCCATGGGTTCAGCGCGGTGAGCACGACCGGATAGGACATGATGCCCCGAACGCCAAGCGCAGCAATGCTTGCAAACCACACGAGCATGACCCAGCCAAACAGTCCGCCAACACGCGCCGTTCCGTGTCGCTGAAATGCGAACAGCAGCGCGATGATGATGAACGAGATCGGAATGACGAATCGGCTCAGCGCCGGCGAGGCAACCTCGAGACCCTCGACTGCGCCGAGGACGGAGATGGCTGGTGTGATCGCGCCGTCTCCATAGAGAAACGCACCGCCAAACAGTCCGAGCGCAATGAGCCACCCGCGACGTCGACGTTCGCCCTCGCGATGCTGCCGTTGCAGGATCAACGCGAGCAGGGCGAGCACGCCGCCCTCGCCGCGATTGTCCGCGCGAAGGATGAATGCGACGTACTTCACGCTGACGATCAGCACGAGCACCCACGAGATCAGCGAGAGCAGACCGTAGACATTCGGCACGTTGACCGCGAGCCCGTAGGACGGCTTGAACGCTTCCTTGACCGAGTACAGAGGGCTCGTGCCGATGTCGCCGTACACGACGCCGAGCGCCGTGAGGGAAAGGACGAGCAGCCGTTTGCCGCGCGGATTTTCCTCGGCGTGGTGCCGATGTAAGGGCTCGTCGCCGTCGGCGACCGCCGGTGAAGGCTGAGGGTCGCCCGCTGGAAGCGGGGCCGGGTTGGCGCTCATACGATGAGGAACAGGCGGGACTCGCCCGTTGAAATCAAAACAGTACGTCGCGAACGAACCGCAACGAAAAACGGGCCGCGGAAAATCCGCGACCCGTGTGTAAATGTAGCCGCCGGGGTGACGGCGTAAAGCGATGTCAGGCGGTGGTAGACTGGCCGCGCTCGCCGCTCGCGCGGACGATGTCATCGATCTCCTTCGCCGCCTTCTCGAGCGTCTCGCGAATTTTCGCGAGCGCTTCCTTGTCGCGAAATACGCGTGGCGCACCACGATACGTGGCCTGGGCAACGTCCTTGATGGCGCGATTCACCTCCATGACGGCGTCGCTCAGAAACGTGGATCCGAGCTCGGTGATACGGTCGAAGATGTCATCCACGGCAGACTTGTTCTGAGCGAGATACGCTCGACCTTCGTCGGTGATGGAGTAGATCTTCTTACCACCTTCCTCGACCGTAACCCGGGCGTAGCCGAGGTCTTCGAGCAGCGTCAGGGTAGGGTAGACAGTTCCGGCGCTTGGCGAGTACATGCCGCCGAACCGCTCTTCGAGGGCTTTGATGATTTCGTACCCGTGGCGGGGCTTTTCTTCGAGCAGCTGGAGGATGACGTACTTGAGGTCGCCCTGCTCGAACATGCGTCCGCCGCGGAACGGCCCGCGGCCGCGCCGGCCGCCACCGAACCAGCCCATGAAATCGGGGTCAAATCCGCTCCATCCGCCGCGTCCGGAGCCAGGGCTGCAGCCGATCCAGATCCCCTTCTCGTGCCACATGGTGCTATCCTCTATTCCGATATATCGGAAGATATATCGTCAGTACCGATATATCGCAATGGTCAGTTTGGCTCGGATCTAGGGGCCAGATGCAGCCGGCATCTCGGTCCTGCGGGACGCCTCCGACTCAGAGCCGGCATCGAGTCATCTGCGACACGGATTCCACGGAAACCGCACTGATTGAACGAATCGCTCCACGTTAGGTACGGCCCCTCTCGCGACCGTGATTCTTTGGTGGCTTCGAATCGGGATCGTCGTTCAGCGACCCGATGACTGGATGCCGGCCCAACACCGGATCTGTAGGACGCGCTGAGGTGCAGGTTCATTCTCAATCCAGCTCGTTGCTCAACGCCACTGTCTCGCTCACGGAACGATTCGTCAGATCAGCGCCGTTTCCGTTCAATCCGTGTCGCAGATGACTCGATGCCAGCCTTCGGCCGGGCGCGTCCCGCGGCGCGTGGATCCGACAGCGAGATGCCTGAGCTCGGCTGCCTAACGGGCACAGCCCTTGCCTTCACTCTGACCGCCTCAGCGGGAACGGGGCAAGCGAAGCGATCAGTGCAGCCAAAGCGAGTTCATGTATCAGAGGAGGCAGCAATGTCGGAAGATCTCCGCTCGAAAGGCGTTCGGAACGAAGTCACCGGCGCAGCAAAGGAAGCAGAGGGCAAGATTCGCGATGCCGCCGCTGACATCACGGGCGACACCAGCGAGAACCTGAAAGCCAAAGCGAAGACGGCCGAAGGCAAGATCCAGAAGAACATCGGCAAGTCCGAGCAGGATCTCGACGACTAATTGCCAGCCCGAAGCTGGTAGTCGAGCGAAACCCCCGGAACCTAACGGTTCCGGGGGTTCTTGTTTCGACTCGCGACTCGCGTCTTACTCGTAGCGCAGCGCCTGAATCGGATCGAGCATCGCCGCCCGTCGAGCTGGCCACACGCCGAACACGACGCCAACGGCAGCCGAAAACATGAACGCCATGACGACCGCCGACGAGGAGATCTGCGTGTTCCATTGGAAGCTCCGGCTCAGCATGTACGCCGTGCCCGAGCCAAGCACGATTCCGACGATGCCGCCCATGATGCAGAGCACGATCGCCTCGATCAGGAATTGCGACAAGATGTTGACCCGTGTCGCGCCTAACGCCTTGCGAACGCCGATCTCTCGTGTCCGCTCGGTGACAGACACCAGCATGATGTTCATGATGCCGATGCCGCCAACCACGAGGCTGACCGTTGCAATGCCCGCCAATAGCAGACCGAACACGGCCGTCGTCTCGCCTAACGTGCTCAGGAAGTCCGACTGATTGCGAATGTTGAAGTCGTCTTCCTTGCCCGGCCGCAGCCGATGCTCGCGACGCAGCACCTTCTGGATCTCGGCCATCGCCAGCGGAATGTCGTCCTCGCTGCTCGCCAGGACGTTGATGGAACGAAGCCGGTCGGTGCCCATCGCGCGGAAGCGCGCCGTATTGATCGGGATCAGCACCTGCTCGTCAGGGTTGCCAAACCCTGCGCCCTGACCCTTGCTCTTGAGCACGCCGATCACGTCGAACTGAATGCCACGAATGCGCACCTGCTCACCGACCAGTGCAATCGGATTGTCGAACCCGAGCAGGGTTGCAACGGCGGGACCGACTACCGCGACACGCGCGCGCGCCGCGTCGTGCGCTGGCGTGAACATCTTCCCGGCGTCGAGCTCGTACTTTCGAACCTCGAGGTAGTTCGCCGTCGTGCCGATGATCGACGTGTTCGCATTGCGGTTGTTGTACTGGATCTGCAGCTGACGCTGCATCTCCGGCTGCACGGCGATGACGTGCTCGGCGTGATCCTCGAGCGCCCTCGCATCGTCCATCGTCATCTTCGTCTGGTCGCCCTGACGAATGCCACCCATGCCGAAGGCCTGCCCCGGCATGACGGTCAGCAGCGTCGTGCCTAACGCGGAGATGCGGTCCTTCACGGCCTTCTGCGCGCCGTTGCCAAGCGCGATCATGGCGATCACGGCGGCAACGCCGATGACGATGCCGAGCATCGTCAACAAGGAGCGCAGCTTGTTTGCCCTGAGCGCGCCAAGCGCGACGCTGATGATCTCACCGATGAGCATCGACGGCCTCGTTAGGGACGTGCCTGTCCGCCACCACCGCCCTGACGGCCGGCACCACCGCCAGCGCCACCCGCTCCGCCCGGACGCGGCTGCGAGATACCGGGCAGCCCACCCATACCGCGCATGCGGTTGTTCTGTTCCTCACGCTTTGCCTGCATCGCTGCGGCCGCCAGCAACGCCACCTGTTCGCCCTCCTTGAGCCCGCTCACGACCTCGGTGTAATCGAAGTTCGCGACGCCGAGTCGGACGATACGTGGCTTGTAGGTGCCGTTCTCGGCGACGAACACGAGGCTCGGACGCGCCCGACGCGACGGGAACTCACCCGCCTGTACGGGAGTGGAGACGCCACCCCCACGTTCAGGAACGAAGCTACGGTCGCCCTGGCCCCCAACGTTGCCGCGTTGCGCATTGTCGCCAAACTGACGGCCTCCGCGCCGGCTCGTATCACCACCCGCACGCTGACGGTCACGCATGCGGCACGCGCCCGCGACACGCGCGTCGAGACCAATCGACTCGTAGATCTTCTGCGACTCGGCACGCACCGCCTGGAAATCGAGCTCACCACTCTGCACGCGTCCGCGGAGACCCGTCAGCTTCTGTTCGGCATCAGGGTGTTTGGTGAACGCGGCCTTCACGGCATCGCAGTCCTTATCGCTCACTTC
>JADMIO011167777.1_pt1 | contig 37898 bp, 39 predicted proteins | sample 8958161 | NCBI WGS metagenome assembly JADMIO01 (sample SAMN16585339, study PRJNA669376) | soil metagenome | isolation source: Crop rotation soil | place: USA: Cullars Rotation, Alabama | collected 2011 | reverse complement strand
CGACAACTTGTCCACGTGGAATTCTAAGCTTAGGATCCCAATGTGCTGGAAAGACCTGCTCGCCAGACAGCGCCTTCTTCGATGAGGCCGGATGCCGCCGCATGCCGGCGCGGGAAGCCCCCAGTCATTCCCGAGCCTGCCCGGCTCTGGCCGGAGCGCAAGCAGGGAAACGCCCCAGCCTTGCAGCGATCCTTCGCCAGGCCCTGCTCCGAGAGGACGCGGCCCACGAGCGCCTCGCCAATGAAATCCAGCTCGGCCTACGGGTTTTGCTGCGAAGTGCGATTAGGCTAAGGAGACAGGTAGATACGCCCTCGGGATGTCTTCCTACGCGGCGACGCGCTGAGCGAGGAGAAAGCGCCCGCGGCAATGGACGTCGCGCCGTCCTCGCTGGCTACGCCGGATCAGGCCACCGAACGCATCACCGCTGTTCGCGGGAGGTAAGGTCAGTGAGTAGTGGATACAAACATCCTGAATTTCTGAGCCGACGGCACGCGCTGACAGCACGCGCCGCCGGCTCCGCTGCACCGTAGCGTTCCTCGCCGGGCGCCCATCGCGACGCTGCGAGCGGAGCCGGTGGACCCCGAGAGATACGCGACGCGATCCGAAGCGAAGGCATCGATCGGAGAATACATCGTGGGCTTTTACAACCTGCAGCGGAGTGACTCGACCTTAGGCTACCTCAGCCCCCTCGAGTTTGAATTGAGGAGACAAGTCGAGGCCATGGCTGCGTAGTCTAACTGTCCACGGAATCGGGGCAGGATCACTGAGCAGATCGCGCTCCTCCAGGGACACGACGGTCACCGCTCTGGCCCCAACCCTCCAGAGCTCCAGCGGCTGAGGGCATCCTGCTCCCGCGTGCCAGACTTCCGTGATGCTCTCCCGGGTCGGCGGCTCTACTCTCGAACCTCGTCCCCCTCGCGACTCTTGACGGCGACCTCTCGGGTCTCAGCGCTGGTGTCGGCGGTGGCCGGGACATCGCGGAGTGCTCGCGCCCGCTGCATCCTGGCCTCCCGGATGTAGCGAGCGGCGATGCGATACCGTTCGGGCACGGGGTCGCGGGTGCTGTCGTAGTCATTGACGACCAGCACCGCCTCCCGGGAGATCAGAATGCCAGCGCGGTCCTGGTCGGCGAGCGCTTGTGCCCGTCGCCGCTGGTCCTCCTGGGCTTCCACTCTATCGGGTTTATTGATTGATTTACGATACAATGCTATCCATGAGTGCACCTGGTGCTTCTTCTGTCGTTTGCCGCTCACATGGCCTCTCTGGTTAGCGCGCTGATAGTGTGCGGGGAAAGGCAGGGGAGAGGCAAGAATCATCCCTCGGCCGGGGATAGACAACAAGGCTCTTGGCGTGCCTCGGATGAGGCGCTGGCCCAGAACGACTGCGCGGAGTGAGGCTCCGAGGAGGAAGCCGATGCCCACCGCCGGCGCGGTGAAAGCGGCGCCCTTCTGGGGGACAGGAGGTTGGATCGCAGGCAGAATCGTTTCGCCACGGGCACCCGGGGCCCTGGCCGCCTGGGGCGGCTCCTGGACCTGCGGGGATCTGCCACCCGATCGCGGGGAGATCGGCACCCAAACTGTGCAGGATCTTCACCAGGTTACGAGCTTCATCCGGAGACGATCGAATCTTTTTTGCCGGTGGGAAGCCTGAAGGAGTACCGTATCACTCAGGATTTACAGTCGTACGGAGACAGAGAAGTAACGCACTAAGGCCCTAAAAAAGAAAACCCCGCCCGATGCTTGGCGGCGCGGGCGGGGTTTCAAACCGAGTTCTGATGACAGAATATCTCTCTCGCAGGGAGGGCGCAAGTATTTTTGCGCCTCTCGATGGCAGCAGGATAAGTGTTCAAGAGTATTGGTACTTTCTGAGGCAGCATCGCCTCGGAGACGACCCGGAGGGGCAGCGATGAGGCCCCCCGTGGTCGAGAGTGCCCTCCCGGTGGCCCACGGCGCGGCCCTGGAGGAGATCCAGTGGGGCGTTGCCCCCCTCCGCCGCAAGTACCTGCGCTTCTCGTATCGGGAAGATCCCACGCGCGCCGACATCTGGGAGGACGTGCGGCGAAAGGCACAAACGCTTGCCGATCAGGAGCACGCCCGGCTCCGGATCTCCCGGCAGGCGGTGATGGTCGTCAACGATCACGACAGCACCCGCGACGAGGTGCCACTGCGGTACCGCCTGGCAGCGCGCTACGTCCGGGAGGCCATTGCACAGCGGATCGAAGAAGCCGCTGCCCGCGCTCTGGCTGAAGAGATCGCCGCGGAGACTGCCCTCCAGGCGATGCCTCTCGGAGCCCCCCCCGAAGCGGCGCTCCGAGAGGAGAACGCATCCGCGCTGCCCGCGGCAGGCCTGACCCCCCAGGCGCTCCCGGCTCCCGCGCCCGAGGTCTCCTCGGAGGCCCCTGCCGATCTCCCCCCCAGGGCGCCCGAGGTTCGCGCCGAGGCTGTGGCGGCACAGGAGCTGTGGAGGGCGCTGCGGGCGCCGCTCTGTGCCCGGGTGGGGGAACAGAACTACGCCATCTGGCTCTCTCCCGTGACCCCAGGGGCGCTCGTGGGGCGGGTGCTGGTCCTCGAAGTGAAGAACGGCTACTGCGAGGAGTACCTCGAGGAGCACTTCCTCGACGTCCTCCGCGAGCAGCTCGCTCCGCTCCGGCCTGGCATCCTGCCGATCTTCGTACGCCCACGGCCCGCCCCGGAGCCCCCCAACCCCCCCCCACTCCCAACCCCGACGCCGGCCCCTGCGTCCGCGCCGCCGCGGAGCCCAACCGAAGAGGCATGGGCCGACCTCGACCGGCGGCTGTACGAGACGACGAACGGGGGGCGTTCCTTCCTGCCCTGGTCACGCGAGGTGGTGCTCACCTTCGCCTGGCTGGCCCACTGGCGCCCCAGGCTGGCCCGCGATCCGGTTGGGCGACTTCTCCTCTCCGCGGTCGAGCTGGCGCTCGCCGCCGGCCGGCGGGTGAAACGACCTTCGGGAGGAGCCTCCGCCTGACGGAGGCTCACTCGAGGACAGTCTCTCCCCCTTCTGTTCCTTCCAACGCGTAAGCCTTGCCCGCAGTACCTCAGAGACAGTTTCCGCTCCCAGAGCGGCCCTCCCGTGCAGCCAGGACAAATTTCGGGGCTCCCAGACACAAGATTTAGCCTCTTCGCTCCCCGCGGTATCCCTCTCCTGCTACTGAGCCAGACGATTAGAACGACTGCGATTCAATTTTCATGTTTCATAAAGATACACTTGACCTTGGTTCAGTATGCCGAGCTGCTTCGAGTGTGGCGCCAAAATCGCCGAGTTTGGCACAACCATCGGGATTTGTTCTCATTCCTGGCAGGGTCTGACCACTCCTTATAAGACGCGTGCGCGGGCGCGCGTCTGAAGAATTCTTCAGAGAAGATCTCAGATCCCCAGACGAGGGGGGTGAACGAGTGGGACGGACAGGAGACGAGGAGAGCCCCTCTTCGTTCAGCGCCGGGAGTGGCCCCAGGAGGCGTCTGCGCTGGCAGGGGAGCGGGTTGCCCGTCCGATGACAGAACGTGGCTCCAGGGGGTTCCGGGGGCGTTCCTCTGCCATCCTGCCTCGGACCCAGAGGACCGGCTGGAAAGCGACCCTCGGAGTTGCCCAGCGCAGACACGGGCGCGCTGGACGGCGCTCCGGCGAGGAGCCTATCCTGTCTCTCACCGCCTGGAGGCCAGCGCCGCGCTGTTCCCGATCGCTCACTGCTCTTCGGAAAGGGGCGCCCGGCGCTACGCGGCGAGGTCCGCCGCGTAGATCGAGCAGGATCTCGGCATCGATGCCGAGGTGGAGCAAGGCACTGAGGGACAGCGCGGCGTCATCCTCGACGGGGAGGCTGTCGCGCCGAAGGCCAGCATCCTCCAGGGGCTCCCTGGGAAGAGCGGCCTCCCGGATGTCAACGCGGCGGGGCGCGCTCCGGGAGCGCCTCGGGCGCTGAGAGGCACTGTGGCCATCATCCTGCGCTACTTCGACTGCCAGGGGCGCGCGCAGGCGCTGCGCCACGCCCTCGCCGACGCGGGCGCGCCGTTCGAGGACGTGCGCGTCCCGCTCGCGACCTGGCCCGGGCACAAAAACGACCCCGACTTCGCCGGGTGGTTCGGCGGCCTGCCGACGCTCACCTGGGACAACGACACGATCGCCGAGACGCTCCCGATCGCGTCGTACGTCGCGCGGCGCCTCGGCGACTACGACGGGCTCGACGCCGGCGCCATCGCGCGGCTCGAGGCGGTGACGTCGGCCTGCTACGTCGACGTGGTGACGAGGCTCGCCGATCTCCTCTGGGCGGACGTCCTCTACCCGGGCGTCTCGTTCGCCGCCGCCGTCCCGCGTCCGCTGGCGCGGGCCATCGACAAGGTGGCGCGCGTCGGCGCGCTGCTCTCGGCCGACGGCTGGATCGGCGGTGCGCGGCCGAAGGTCGCCGACTTCTTCCTCGCGGAGTCGGTCGAGCTGCTCTGTTACTTCGTGGGGCCGGAGCGGGAGGGCGCGCTGCGCGGGCGCCTCCCGGGCGCGCTCGAGCACGCCGAGCGCGTCCGCGCCCGTCCGGCGCTGGCTCTCGCCTGGACCGCGCGCCCGAAGACGTTCACCGCCAGCCCCGACGAGGTCGCCGCCGTCGCGCGCGTGCACGCCCTCGACCTCAGCGCCATCGGCCTCCCCTGAGCCGCGTCGCCTGCCATGCTCGCGGGAAGCTCGCGCTGGCACGGCAGCACCCACCTGGTGGCGGCGCGCCCACAGAGGCTCGGCCCCACTGACATGTCTGCGTGTCCCGAAGCATCTGCGTGAATAAGGCAGCGCGGGGAGCGTCAGTAGGGCAACGCCGGGATGAGCCCGGCGCCCTCAAGGATGCCAACCATGAAATCGATTCGCGCTGCCGTAGTCGCCCTCGCGCTTTCGCTTTCTGCTCCGTTTGCCTTCGCCAGCTCGTATCAGGCCTCGGCGCCGGCGCAGGCTCCCGCGGCGGCCTACCACACGGAGGGGCGCGTCACGGAGCCGAGCCGCAAGCCGCTGACACAGGACGAGCGCTTCGAGCAGAAGGTGCTGGAGCAGGTCAACGCGGTGCGCGCCCGCTACGGCCTCCCCGCCCTCAAGCAGGACGGCAGGGCCACCACGGCGGCCCGCGAGGCATCGTCCTCGATGAGTAAGAGCGGCAGCTTCCGGTACGTGAGCAGCGAGAAGTCGCGGCTCAAGGCTGAGGGCGTCGATACGAGCTACGACATGGTGGAATCAAGCAGATCGTCAGCCAGGGCAAGACCCTGACCGAGGCCCAGATGACCACCGCGGCGAAGACGTTGGTGCAGGGCTGGATGAAGGACCCCAGCCAGTCCAAGCAGCTGCTCGACCGGCAGCTCACCTCGGCGGGCGTGGGCGTGGTGTCCTTCTATGGCAAGGCGGCGGTCACCTTCGACGCCTTTGGCCCCCACTGGACCGTTCGTCCCGCCCGCCTCGGCTAACCCTGCCGCTTCCTCTCTCGCCTCTCCTCCTCTCTCCTCTTTACCCCCGTCTTCGCCCCTGTGCCCTCCGCGCGACGCTGCGAGCGCCTGCTTGCTATAGTGCCGGGATGCAGGACTTCAGCGGCACCGAGCGGTATGAGGTGAGGCAGCGCCTCGGCCAGGGCGGGATGGGCGTCGTCTACGAAGCCTTCGACCGCCGGCGGGAGCGCGCCGTCGCCATGAAGGTGCTGCGCGACCCGGAGCGCGGCTCGCTGTACCGCTTCAAGCGCGAGTTTCGCGCCGCCGCTGACCTCCTGCACCCCAACCTGGTGCGCCTCTTCGACCTCGGCGTGCTCCCGCAGGGCGGCTTCTTCTTCACCATGGAGCTCCTCGCCGGTCAGCCGCTCTCTGCCTTCGCCTATGTCCCCAGCCGCGAGGATCCCAGCGGCCTCGCGGAGACCTTGCAGGCTCCCACCTCGCCCTCCCGGAGTGGGGCCGCCTGGCTCGAGACGCCGGCGCTCGTCCGCCTGCTCGCCGGCGTCGCGGAGGGCCTGGCGTTCCTGCACCGGGCGCGGAAGGTCCACCGCGACCTCAAGCCCTCGAACGTCATGGTCGACCCGCGTGGCGAGCCGAAGCTCCTGGACTTCGGCATCCTGCGGGAGCTCGACGCCCCCGGCGCGCTCACCGCGACCCACGGCGCCATCGGGACGCCGCTCTACATGGCCCCGGAGCAGGTCTCGGGCCGGCAGGTCGGCTGCGAGGCGGACCTCTACTCGCTCGGCTGCGTTCTCTATGAGCTCCTCTGCGGACAGCCCCCGTTTCAGGGACCACCGCCGCAGGTCCTCATGCGCCACCTGAGCGAGGCTCCGACGCCGCCGAGCGCGCTCCGGCCCTGCGACGGCGCGCTCGAGGCGCTCTGCCTCTCGCTCCTGTCGAAGGACCCGGCGGCGCGTCCCGACGCGGCGGGGGTGCTGGCGCGGCTCCACGCGCTGGGAGGCCCGGTGCCTCGTCCCGCCCTGCGCGCCCCGGCGGTGACCCCGGGGCTCCTCGGGCGGGAGGCGGAGCGCGCGGCCCTGGCGCGGGCGCGGGAGGAGGCGGAGGCGGCGCCGCGGGTGGTGCTCTTAGGCGGCGAGAGCGGCGCGGGGAAGAGCGCGCTCCTCGCGGAGCTGGCCGCCACGGCGCAGACGGCGGGCGCGGGGGTGTGGCTGGGGCGCTGCTACGAGCGCGAGCAGGTGCCCTACAAGGCCTTCGACGCCCTGGTCGACGCCCTGGCGCTCGACCTGGCGCGCCGGGGCGACGCGGGAGCCCCGCTGGCAGCGGCGCAGAAGCTCCTGCCGGCGGGGACGCAGGCCCTGGCGCGGCTCTTCCCGGTGCTGCGCGAGGCGCCGGCGGTGCGGCGGCTCGCGGACGAGACGGCGCTCGGCGACGCCAAGGCCGAGCGCCGGCGGGCCACGGGCGCGCTCTTCGGGCTGCTCCGGGGCCTGTCTCCGAACGCGCCGATCCTCTTGCTCGACGATCTGCAGTGGGCCGACCCGGAGAGCCTGGAGGTGCTCTCGTGGCTGGCCGAGGACGGAGAGGCGCCGCCCTGCCTGGTCGTCGGCGCCTACCGCCCGGAGGAGGTCCCCGAGGGCCACGCGCTCCGGGACCTCTCGCAAAGCGCCGGCGGGCGGGTCTCGTCGCTGGCGCTGGCGCCGCTCCCGGGCGCGGCGCTCGAGGAGCTGGTGGCGGCGTACTCGACCGCGTCGCTCTCAGAGGAGAACCGGCGCCAGCTCGCCCTGGAGGCGCGCGGGAACCCCTTCTTAGCCGTCGAGCTGGCGCGGGCGCTGCGGGAGGACCCGGCGGCGCAGGGGGCGCTCCCGACGGTCGCGGAGCTGGTGGCGCGGCGACTGTTGCGGGTGGGCGAGGCGGCGCGCGGGGTGCTGTCGGCCGCGGCGGTGGCGGGGGGCCGCTCGACCTTCCCGCTGCTCGCCGCGGCGACGGGGCTCTCGCCGGCCGCGCTCGCCGAGGCGCTGGACGAGCTGCTGCGCGCCGAGCTCCTGCGCGAGGCGCCGGGGCCGCGCGGCGAGGAGGCCTACGACCTGGCGCACGACCGCTTCCGCCAGGCGGCCTACGAGCAGATCCCGAAGCAGCGGCGAGCAGCGCTGCACCGGGCGCTGGCAGAGCACCTCGGGGCCGCGGAGGACGCCGCCCGCGCCGTGGAGCACTGGCGGCGCGCCGAGGAGCCCGCCCGCGCCAAGGCCGCGGCCTTCGAGGCCGCCCGCCGGGCCGAGGCGCAGCTCGCCTTCGACCGCGCCGCCGAGCTCTACGCGCTGGCGGAGGGCACGATCCCCGCGCACGACCTGGCGGCGGCGCGGGCCGCGGCGCTCACCAAGGCCGGGCGTCACTCCGAGGCGGCGGCCGCCTTCACGCGCGCCGCGGAGGCCGCCGAGGCGGCCTGCCACGCCCACCGCGAGGCCGCCGCCGCGCGCTCCGCCGCCGCGCGCTCCGCCTACGACGAACCGCCCACGGACGAGAGCCCCGACGCCGGAGCCCGGCGCGGCGAGCCCGAGACAACAGACCCGCTCCCGGGCTCGCCGCGGCGCGACCAGGAGAGCCCCGGCGCCGGATCCCCGCCGCGCGGCGAGCCCGAGACGGTGGATAGCGCGCCTCGCGGCCGCCCGGGTGACGCGCCCCGCGCCCAGGAGGTGCGCCCCGAGGGCGCCGCGCGCGCCGCCGCGGCCCTCGCGGAGGCCCGCGAGGCGCGCCTCTGCGCCGCCACCGAGCACATCGCCGCCGGGCACATCGAGGCGGGCCTGGCCGGCTTTGAGGCCCTGCTCGCGGCGCGCGGGGAGCGGCTGCACCGCGGCCGCCTGGCGCGGCTCCTCTTCGTCGTCTTCGGGCTCGCGGCGACCATGCTCTCCTGGGCGCTCTGGGACCTGCTCGGCCGCCTGGGGGTGAGGCGCAGCGCCCCCCGGCCGGACCCGGAGGCGCGCTTCCGGATGCGGCTCTACGAGGCGATCCACAGCCACCTCCTGCCGCTCGAGCCTCTGGTGGCGACCGAGTTCGGGATCCGGCACGCGGCGCTGGCGCGGCGGCTCGGCGCGCCGGCGGAGCTGGGCCGGGCGTACATCGGGCACGCGGTCCGCGCCATAGCGCTCCTCGGCGGGCGCGCTCCCTCGTACGCGCTGCGCTTCATCCACCGGGGCGAGGCGCTCTGCGCCGAGGAGGGCGACTACCGCGGCCTGCTCGACGGCCAGCACGCGCGGGGACTGCTGGCGCTGCTCGAGGCCAACTGGTACGGCACGCGCCAGGCGGCGCGCGCCGGCGAAGAGCTGGCGCGGCGCGGCGGCCTCTTCGCCGAGCCCATCCTCATGCTCACGCGGACGCAGCACCTCTGCGGAGAGTACTTCTCGGGCGATCTCCCGGCGCTGGCGGAGCACAGCCAGACCTACCTCGCCGACGCGCGGGCCCGCGGCAACACCCGGGACCTCGCCGATCCGCTCCTGCTCCTCGGGCTGGTGCAGCTGGCGCGGGGCGAGGAGGCGCGGGGGCGCGCCTCGATCGAAGAGGCGCTCGCCACGCTCCCCGAGGAGCCCTACACGCTGCCCCGGCTCCGCGGCGAGCTCATCGCGCTCGACCTCGACCTCTGCGCGAGGGACGCCGCGGGCGGGCTCGCCCGGCTCGAGGAGACGCGGCGGCGCTGGCGGCGCGCCGGGCTCGTGACCTCGAGCATCGAGCGGTCGATGTTCGAGGTGCAGCGGGCGCGGCTGCGGCTGCTCACGGGCGACGGCCTCTCGCTGGGCCTGGCCCCGCGCTTCGGGCCGACGAGCCTCCGGATCACCTCCCTGCGGCTGCGCGCCGCGGCGGCGCTCCGGAGGGGCCGCGTCCGCCGCGCCCTCGCGCACCTCGAGCGGAGCCTGCGGCTCGCCGAGCGCTCCGTCGACCGGCTGGGGATGGCGCTGGCCCTGGCGGCGCGCGCCAGCGTGCGCCGGCGCCACGCGCTGCCCGGCGCCGACCTCGACCGCGGCCGCGCCCGCGGCGAGCTGGAGGCGCTCTCGGCCCGCGCGCGCTACATCCTGCAAGGCGAGGGCTGGGACGACCCGACGCCGTGAGGTCGCTGGATTCGCCTCTCTACGTCGTGGCCTCACGGCGGAGCGCTTTTGGCGAGCGGGGGCGCGGCGCTACCGCGACGCGCAGGACTGCACCTGCGCCATGACCTGCGCGCGGAGCGCCTCGTCGAGCACCGTCTTATGGAGCTTCATCGGCCTGCAGCTCGCGTCGAAGGCGCGGCCGCTCAGGCCCAGGGCCTCCGGGCTGGTCGCGGCCCAGACGCTCGAGCGGGAGGCGCGCGCGGCGCTCTCCCCGTCGTCGCCGCGGCGCGCGAGCAGGAAGGCGGGCCATATCGGCCGCATCCACCAGGGCACGCTCCCGAGGATCAGGCCGCCGCTCATGGCCGTCGCGGCGGTGCCAGGGTAGACGACGAGCACGCGCACGCCGTGCGGCTCCAGCTCCTTCGCGAGCTCGAGGCTCATCGCCTCCTCGGCCCTCTTGGCGCGGCTGTAGGTGACCAGCCCTACGAAGCCTCCCTCGGCCTGCAGGTTCGCCGGATCCAGGCCGTAGAAGGGCATCCCGCCGGTGACGTTGATCACGCGCGCGCCCGCCGCGAGCGCGCCCACGAGGGAGCGGGTGAGGACATAGGGGGCGACGACGTTCACCGCGAAGTCGACCTCGATCCCGTCGGTCGTGAGCTGCCTGCGGATCGCGAGCGCTCCCGCGTTGTTGATGAGGACGTCGATCTGCGGGAAGCGCTCCCCGAGCTGCTGGGCGAGGGCGCGCGTGTCTCGGAGCGACGCCAGATCGCCTAAGGCGAGGTGCACCTCGGCGCTCCCGCTCGCCTCCCGGACGGCGCGCAGCCCAGCCTCGCCGCGCGCCTGGTCGCGCCCCGTGATCACGACGCGGACGCCAGCGCGCGCGAGCGCGATCGCGGTCTGCCGCCCGATTCCCCCGGTCCCCCCGGTGACGACCATCGTCTTCATGGACTCCTCCTTTTTGTAGCAATTTATGTTACGTATTTGAGCGCGGCAACACCCGTGCTGCAGGTGCTCTCGGTTCTTACTTGTTGTTGTTCAGCGCGGCGCGGCGCCGCAGGCGGTCGAGGACCTGCTGCGACACCTCGTCGATCGTGACCGTGGCCAGGCGCGCGAGCATCGCCTCCTCCGCGGCGCCGCAGACCTCGTCGAGGTACTCCGTGATGAGGGGGGCTACTTCGCACGTGCCGTAGGCGCTGGCATGGCGTCCGAGCACCTCGGGGGCGTCCCGGGAGACGGCCTCGTATACCTGCCTCAGGTTGATACGCCGAGGATCGCGGGCCAGCACCGTCCCGCCGCCGGCGCCGCGGCGGCTCTCGACCAGGCTGGCCTCTTTCAACTGCAGCAGGATGCGCCGCACGACGACGGGGTTCGTCCCGATCCGGGCGGCCAGCTCATCCGAGGTGACCGATCGCTGCCGCTCGCGCTCCTCGACGGTGAGGATCCCCAGGATGTGCGTCGCGACCGCGAGCCGACTGTTCATAGTTAATATGTATCATTAATAGCTACATATGTCAAGCCGGGCAGACACCGACCCGGCGCGGGGCTTGTGCTGGGCGGAGGCACGGGTCGCGGCGCTGTCGCGACCCGCTCGACTGCACCCGCGCCATGACCTGCGCGGAGGTCGCGCTTTGGTTGTGTCTTCCGGGGGTGGGGCCGCGCTAGGTCGTTGCCACCAGCAGCTCCTCGCCGCTCGCTGGCCGAAGGCCGTCGGTTCTCCCTGCGAAGTAGCGCTCCGCGAGGTGCGCCGCCGAGACGTACTTCGCGTCCTGGAAGCCGGCCTCCCGCGCCAGCGCCAGGATCTCCGGGGGCGAGAAGAAGCTGATGAACGGCGTGCCGGAGGCGCGCGCCCCTCGCATCGCAGCCTCGAAGCCCGGGCGCACCTCGGGCTCGACGAGATCGAGGGGGAGCAGGAACGACATCACGAACGCCGAGCCGGGAGCGAGCGTCGCCGCCTGCCGCAGCGTCGCCGCGATCGCCTCCCTGGTCAGGTACATGGACACGCCCGCTGACGCGACCACGGCGGGGCTTCGTGGCTCGAAGCCGGCGCGCACGAAGAAGAGGCTTGTGACAAGCCGACCGGCTCGTCACAACCTGTCTGCTCATTGTGCTCCGTCGCGGCACGGCAGGATCCGCGAGGCAGCGAGACGCTCTCGCGGGAGTCGGTCTCTCTGCCTCCGGCCCATGCGGGAGCCTCTCCGGCTTTTTATGCCGATGCTTATCCCTGAAAGAGGGACCCCTCTCTGTCGCGTGTGGCGTACGATCGCCCTGGAACTCTAGAGGCCAGCATCCAGTATCCTGTGTCGATAGATCAACCGCGGAGGGCGCTCCCGTGAACAGCACCATTCCCGAGATCGACGGAACCTGGACCGACCCCCTCGACGACTTCGAGATCGTGCAGGTCGCCGCCACCCGGGAGTTCGCGCTCGTGGCGGGGAGGGTGGGCCTCCGCCCGGAGATCCGCTCCATCCACTGGGAGAACGGGACGCTGCGGCTCGCGCCCTTTCATCCAGTGCCGCCGCCGTCCTGGAAGGGCGAGCGCTGGGACGAGCTGGAGGATATGGGCGAGGTCGAGCCCTGGCTCTCCATCGACGACAGCACTGCGCCGCCGCAGCTGGCGGTCACGCGCGTCGAGTACCAGGGAGGCTCGTGGGGAGTGGTCGTCTACCCCGATATCAAATCGCCCGCGCACGAAGAGATCGAGAGCCCGACCGGAGAGGCGGACATCGCCTTCGGGGTGCCCCTCGTGCTCCGCGGGGATGAGATGTTCACGATGTACGGCGGCGACGAGGCCTACCACTACCGGCGGCGCCACGGACGCTGGACCCGGTCGCGCCTCACGTTCCCTCAGGGAGCGCCCGAGTTCCTGCCGTCCGTCGCCCTCTCGCCGGACGGAGCCACGCTCGTGCTCACGACGCTGGACACCCGGGCCCGGGTACAGAGCGGCCGAGGGGAGCCGAAGGACGATGCGGCGGGCCTCGCGATCTTCCGCCGCGGCGCCGACGGCTCCTTCGCCTTTGCGCGCGCGGCGCGGCTCCCCAGGGAGAGCTCCGGCGTCGCCTTCGTCGGGGGTGACCTCCTCGTCGGCTCCCTCTCGCCTGACCCGCAGGGGGACGGCCTCTGGCGGATCGACCTCGCGAGCGGGCGCCCCAGGACGCGGATCGCGATCCCCCTGGAGCAAAACGGCACCGTGGTCCACGGCCTGGACGCCGGGGGAGACTTCGCCGCGATCGCGCAGCTCGACGCGCTCTGGGCGGTCGACCTCCGCGCCGACGTCGTCCTGTGCCGCCTCCGCCTGCCAGGGCGCCGCGACGGACGTTCAGCGCGGCCGCGCGCCGCGGTGTTCGGGACCCGGATCGTCGCCGCCGTCGACAACCGAGTCGGGCTCTACGACCTCACGCCTCCTCCCTGATACGGCGTCCCGCCTCCCCGCGCGTTCCTTCGCGCTTCAGGTCAGGTGTCGGAAGAGAGCGCCCCTCGGAACACATCTAGCCCAACTGTTAAGTAACGCAAAGCCGCCGAATAAGGCGATTTGTGCCGTCGTCTTTTCGCACGAACGGCTCGAGAGAGCCTTCTTCCCGGGAGCAAAAAGCTCCCCTCTTGCGGCAGCACCGGCTCCGTCGGAGCCAGTCATAAGGAGCGACGTCATGAACCGTACGCGACTCTTCTTTAGTGGTCTCTTTGCGGTTCTTTCTCTCTCTGCGGCGCCCGTCTTCGCCTCTCCGGCATACACGGCCAGCGCCCCGGCGCGCGCCGAGATCGTCGAGGGCTACCGGGCGCCGACGCCGGAGGCGCTGACCGAGGCGCAGGTCGAGGCGAGGCTGGAGGCGAAGGTGCTGGCGCTGGTGAACCAGGCGCGGACCTACAGGGGCCTGCCGACGCTCAAGGACGACGCCCGCGCCACCGCGTCCGCGCGCATCGCCGCCACCGAGGGGAGCCGCGAGGGAAGCTTCGCCTACCTCAGGAACTCGGTGGAGACGCGGCTGGAGCGGCAGGGCGTGAGCGCCAGCTACGACATGGTCGAGACCACGAAGCTCCTCAAGGGGAGCGAGCGCGACCTCGACGCGGCGGCGCAGAAGATCGTGCAGGGCTGGCTCAAGGACCCCAAGGTGTCGCGGCAGCTCTTCGACGCCAACCTGACCTACGGCGGCGTCGGCGCGGTGAGCGCCAAGGGAAGCTTCGCCGTCGCCCTCGACGCCTTCGGCCAAAAGCCCCTGCCCCGCCCGCTTCCCAAGCCCGCCACTCACTGCTAACGCGGCGAGCGCCGCTCCCCTCCTCGGGCCTCCGAGAAGGGGAGCGCGACGCCCACGGCGCAAGGCACGCCAGGCGGGCCGTCCGGTGCCGCGACGGCGCTTCTCTCTCCCGTGATCGTACCCCTCAGCGCGCCGGCTGGCTCGGCCGGTCCTTGGCGAGCTCGAGCAGGTAGCGCGGGCGCCCCGCCGGGTCTTTGATCGCGAAGACCTTCCCGAACGGCATCTGCTTGAGCGGCACCGTGACCTCCGCCTTCCCGGACAGCTCACGGAAGGCGCCCTCCGCGTCCTCTACCAGCCAGTAGAGCTCCGGCTCGCCGTTGCCGCCTACCGGCGCGTCGCTGGCGAGGGCGAAGGTATCGAACTGGACGAACGTCGGGTGGGCACGCTGGACCTCGAGCCCCAGCACATCGGTGTAGAAGCGCTTCGCGGCCTCGATATCCTTGGTGTATTCCACAATAAATCCAAAGCGGGCTCGGGTCGTCATCGTGTGCTCCTCTGCTGCGCCGGCGCTCCTCGCGTGAGGATGGCCGCGCTCTCCTCGTGTCGAAGTCAACATAGGGGCAGCGAGTGACAGCTATCTGTCAGGTTTGTTCTGCGGCGCGTAGGAGACCCGTGGAGAGGGCAGCGGACCGCTCGCAGAGCGGGTCCGGGTCACCCGGCGACGAAGCGCCGGAGATCGTCCAGCCGGCGCGGTAGCCGGTTGGTTCCGCTTGCGCGGACGGTCGACGCGACCGCAGGTGCTGCAGCTGTGGCCGATGTTCGTCACCGCCCGCGTGTTACGGCCGCGGGAGGGGCTTGACGCAGAGGGTGCGGCCGGCGTTCTGCCCCACGTCGGCGACCGCCTGGCACTCGAAGCCGTCGGGGCAGGCGTCTTTGGCGTCGGGGTCGCAGTCGATGGTGCAGAACTGGTCGATGTTACGGGTGCCCGGGCCCTGCCCCTCGCCGAGGCAAAGGAACGTCGTCTGGCACTGCACCGCAGGCTCGCAGACGGTGTTGGCGTTATCCGGCGGGTTGTCGGCGTCCGGGCACTCGGACACGCTGCAGGGCGAGCCGACGTCGGCGTCGCGGGGGGTGCAGCTCCCCACCAGGATGAGACCGAGGGCGAGCAGGGCCACCGCGCAAAATCGTAACGTCACCCAGACCTCCCGGGAATGGCTCCCTGTATGAGTGAGCGCGCTCCTCGTGACCTGGCCCACCCGGGGGCTGCGTAGAGTTCCCGGTACCGAGGGCGCTGCCTTCTCCTGCTGGGTACCCGGAGCGAGGCGGACCTTCACGACGCGGACAAGAAATCGGGCTTGTTCCCGCCGGGCGCCCTGGGATGCGTGCGATCGATGGAGAGCGCGACGCCCCAGTCCCGCGCCCTTCGCAGGAGATACAGGCGTCCCGAATCTAGATCGTATCTAGCAGCGCCGCGGGAATCTTCGCCTCGTGACCCGGACGGGGGCCGCCGGGCGAAGATTCTCGTGGCTCCGGCTACCCAGTATACAAAGGCGGCGGTGATGGACTTGTGGCGGGGCATCTCGCCTGTGGAGAGGGCCATGCGTACGGCAGTAAGCGGGTTTTCCCTGGGGCTCGGTGTCCTACTGTCGCTCGTCGGTGGGAGCGCCGCGGCGGATCCGGAGTGCCGCCCCACGGCGGTGATCGAGGGGCAGCCGGAGGTGAGCGGGGCGGTGATCTCTCAGCTGTCGCAGCGCGGGGTCAGCGATGCTCCGGCGCTGGGCTGCCCGGCGATCCGCGCCGAGGTCGAGGCGACCGCGACCGGCATCGAGGTCTCGCTCCGGGATCCCTCGGGCAAGGTCGGGACGTTCTACGTCGTGGAGCCGGGCACCGCCGCGGCGCTGATCGAGGCCTGGGCGCGGGCGGCCCTCGAGCCCCTGCTGCCGCTGGGAGGCCCTGATCTCCTGGGCTCCGCGTCGCTCCCGGCGGCTCCGCAGGTGGCGCCGCTCCAGGCGCCGCCGCAGGTGTTTCCCCTGCTCGCCTCCCCCCAGGCCGCTTACCCGCAGGCCACCCAGCTGGAGGATGTCGCCCCGCAGCGCCGGACCGCGCTCCAGGCGAGCGCCAGCATCCTCGCCACCGGGCCCTTCAGCGGGCCCGGGGTGAGCCTGGCGCTCGTGCGCCAGCGGGGGCAGCTGCAGTTCTCGGTGGAGGGCGATGTCTACAAGCTGAACGGCAGGCTGGAAGAGTTTATCACCAGCGACAGCGCGACCTACGAGCGCTGGGCGTGGGGCATCGGGGAAGTTACGACAGGAGGCTTTCCCAACCACTCCCTCCTCGGGAACCAGGACCTCGAGGGCCTGGTGCGGGTGGGGGCTCCCTTCTCTGGCAGGCTCCTTACGATCGTGCCCAGCATCGCCCTCGGGGTCGGGGTGGTGCACACGACCCGCCAGGATGTATCTGGTACAAATATTAACGTAGGGCCCTCGCCCGACCTCAGCATCAGCGACTCCGAGGCCTGGATCGTGGCGCCTCGGGTCGAGGCGCAGGTGCAGTTCATCACCCGGCTCAGCCGGCACCTCTCGCTGGTGCTCTCGACCTCGCTGGGCGTCGCCCCGACCCCGGCGTTCCAGCGGGATCCGGCCTTCGGGGAGTACTGGGGCGGTAACTTCGTCCATCCCTATATAAAGCCCGGCGTGGGGCTGTCGTACCGCTGATGAAGGGCAAGCTCATCCCCTTTCCCCGGCCGGTAGACGAGCGGCGCCAGCTCTCGGATGAGGCGCTGGTGGCCGCCGCCGCGGTCGGCGACGCCGTCGCGCTCGAGGCGCTCTTCGACCGCTACTACGAGGTGGTCTACTGCTTCCTCGATCGGCTCGCCGGCACCGACGAGCGGGATCTGGAAGATCTGGTGCAGCTGGTCTTCCTGGAGCTGCAGCGCGCCGCCGGGAGCTTCCAGGGAGGCTCTACGGTCAAGACCTGGCTCCTGGGGATCGCCCTCAACGTGGCGCGCAACCACGTGCGGGGCGAGGTGCGGCGGCGGACGTTCCTCTCGGCGCTGGCGAGCCTGCCGCGGCCGGCCTCGCTCCGCCCCGACGAGGTGGCGGAGTGGCGGCAGGCGGCGTCGCGGGTGGGCGCTGCCCTGGCGGCGCTGCCCGACGCGCTTCGGGATGCTTTTATCCTGTGTGAGCTGGAGGGGATGTCGGGAGAGGAAGCGGCCGGCGTCCTCGGCGTGAAGACGGGCACGCTCTGGCGCCGGCTTCACGAGGCCCGCAACGCCCTGCGCGCCGCGCTGGAGGAGAGCGATACATGAGCCAACACGCAGCGCGAGGGTGCGCGCGGCTGGAGGGGATCCCGCAGGTGGGGCGCGGCGCGCTCGATCCTTCCCTCCGGGAGCACGTGGCGGGTTGCCCGGTGTGCTCGGCCACGGTGCGGGCGGTCGAGTACGCGAGGGCCGCGGCGCCGGCCCGGGCGCCGCGGCCGGAGCAGGTCGAGGCGATGCGCCAGAAGCTGCGGACGGCCCTGGCGCGCGCCGTCCCGCCGCCGGCGAGTCGCAGGCTCCGGCGCCCGCTCCTGGCGGCCTTCTCCGCGGCGGTCCTCGCGGCGGGGGTGCTCTGGGTGGTGGGCTCTCCCGCCGGAGACGCGCCCGCCAGCCTGGTGCGGCTCTCGCCGCACGCCGGCGCCCGCTTCTCGCAGGAGAGCTCCCCCGCCGAGGAGACCATCACGCTCCAGGCCGGCACCCTCGAGGTCGAGGCCCCCGGTCCCGGCCCGCGGATCCGGGTGCGGGTGGGCGGCGATCAAATCGTAACAGAGAGCGCCACCTTCTCGGTGACCGCGGGGTGGGAGCACACCGAGGTCGAGGTGAGCCAGGGCACCCTCGCGGTGCTCCCGGCCGCGGGGGCGCCCCGGATATTCGCGGCGGGCGATCGCTGGGAGGAGACTTCCCCGGCCGCGAGCGTTGCGGCGTCCCCCCCGGCGATCACGGCCGCGCCGGCGCCCGCGCCGCTCCGTGAGACGCCGGCGGCCCCCCGTCCCGCCGCGAAGCCCGCGCCGCGCGCGCCGGCAGCGCACGGGGAGGCCGCCTCCCTGGCGACGCCCACGGCGCCGACGCCGAGCAGCGCTCCGGCGGCCGTCGTCCCCGACGGCGAGATCGCCTTCCGAGAGGGAGTAGACGCTCTCCGGGTCGGCGACTTCTCCACCGCCGAGGCGCGCTTCGCGCGCGCCGCCGAGGGAGGGTCGCTCGCCGAGGAGGCCTCCTTCTGGCGCGCCGTCGCCCTCACCCGAGCCGGCCGCTCGGACGAGGCGCGAGAGGCGCTGACCTCGTTCCTGGCGCGCTACCCGGGCGCGGCGCGCGCCGGAGAGGCCCACGCGGCGCTCGGCTGGGCCCTCCTCGCCGCGGGCGACCGCGCCGGCGCGGCCCAGCAGTTTACGGCCGCCCAGGGTGACAGCAGCGCCGCCGTCCGGGACAACGCCGCGCGCGGCCTCAGGCAGCTCGAGGCCCTCCGCTCCGCCACGCAGCCGGCCCCCACCGGAGAGTAGGGCACGAGCGCGGGCTCCCGCGTCGAGGCTCGCTCCCGGTTCCAGTTCGGGTGGCGGCGCCTGCTCGGTGCTTCGGTTCGGGTGGTCAGCCGCGCCGTGGTCAGGCGCTCCCCCTCGATCGGAGCGCGGGCCTCGGCGTCCGGGACACCGAGCGCAGCGCGTCGATCGCCGCCTGCCGACGGATCATCGAGACGGTCATCGTCGAGACGGTCAGGATGTGGGCGGGGACGCTGCCGAACGTGAAGCGCACGGGCGGCGCGCACAGCGTAGTGAGCCGCGTGGGTTGCCTCGAGCGCGTCCCTCGTCGAGGGCACGCCGCGCCGCGCCTCAGCGCTCGCTGTCGAGCTGCCTCATACCCTCGGCGGGGTAGCGGGTGCCCGCGATCGCATCCTTAGGGAGGATCGCCTCGGCCGCGGCGACGTCGTCCGGCGACAAGGGTCTCTCGAGCGCGCCGAGCACGTCCTGCAGCTGCTTGCGCGTGCGCGCGCCGACCACGGGCACGAGCGCGGGCTGCTTCGCCAGCACCCACGCCACCGAGAGCTGCGCGGGCGTCATCCCGCGCTCGGCGGCGAACGCGTGGAAGCGCGCGACGACCGCCGCGTTGCGCGCGCCGGCCTCGCCGCTGAAGCGAGGGAAGTGCGCCCGGGCGCCGCCGGTCTTGCTCCCCGTCAGGAGCCCGCGGGACAGGACGCCGTAGAGCGTCGCGCTGATCCCGAGCTCCGCGAGCGCAGGGAAGATGGCCTCCTCCGGGCCTCGCGTGACGAGGGCGTACTCGATCTGCAGGTCAACGATTGGGTGCACCCTCGCCGCGCGCCGGATGGTCTCGACGCCCACCTCGGAGAGGCCGATGTGGCGCACGTATCCGGCCTTCACCAGGTCGGCGATCGCGCCCACGGTCTCCTCGATGGGCACGCCGGGGTCGAGCCGGGCGGGCCGGTACACGTCGATGACGTCGACGCCGAGCCGCTGCAGGCTGTACGCGGCGAAGTTCTTCACCGCCGCGGGGCGCGTGTCGATGCCCACCATGGCCCCGTTCGGCCCGCGCATGGCGCCGAACTTCACCGAGAGCTGCACCTTGTCGCGCCGCCCCTCGATGCCGCGCCGCACCAGCAGCTCGTTGTGCCCGTTGCCGTAGAAGTCACCGGTGTCGAGCAGCGTCACGCCGCGCTCGATGGCCTCCTGGATGGTCGCGACGCTCTCGCTCTCGTCGGACGGTCCGTACGCCCCCGACATCCCCATGCAGCCGAGGGCGATGGGGAACACCGACGGACCCGTGTCGCCGAGTCGCGTCCTGCGGTTGGGATCGGTCATCGCGTCCTTCCTCTCGCGTTACGTGAAGCAGCGCTTCGTTTGCTGGTCGCGGTACATAGGAATCCCTGCTCCGCTTGTCAATCCGGCCCCGGCTGGCCTGCCCTCGCGGGCACCCACCGGCGCTCTGTCCTCGGCGGCTGGTCTCGCTTCTGCCTCCCTGTTCTGTCGAGCGAGGACCGCACCTCCGGGGAGCCGCTCGCCACCGGGGCGACGGCTGGTGCCGAATCCTGGGAGCGCGTGCGGGCGACGCGAGGCCGAAAAGGCTCGCGGGTCGCTCCCTTCTTCGCGAAGAATCAGTAGACAAATCAAGGATCTGGGAGAGATCAACTTCGGGGACAGGTCTGCCAGGGTTGGTTCCTGTCGGGGTCCGCAGAGGACGGCCCCGGCGCGCCTCGGGGCTGGCGACTCTGGGGAGGGTTCTGGCGTGATGCGGCGACCGGGCGCCAGGTTCTACCGCTTCTTCGGCGGCAAGGGAGGCGTGGGGAAGACCACGCTGGCCTGCGCCGTCGCGCTCTCGCTCGTAGAGGAAGGGCGGCGGGTGCTCCTGGTCTCGACCGATCCGGCGCACTCGCTGTCTGACGCGCTCTGCCGGAGGCTCGCGGCGCAGCCGCGCGCGGTCGCGCTCCCGGGCCGTGAGGCGCAGGCGACGGCGCTCTACGCCGCGGAGCTCGACGCGGACCGCGCGCTCTCCCGCTGGCTCGCGGCGCACAAAGCCACGCTGCGCCTCATCGCCGAGCGCGGCACCTACCTCGATGACGAAGATATCGACCGCTTCCTGTCGCTCTCGCTGCCCGGCGTCGACGAGCTGATGGGGCTCTACGAGCTCACCCGCCTGGGGGACGCCGGTCGCTACGACGAGGTCGTCGTGGACACGGCGCCGACGGGGCACACGCTGCGGCTCCTCTCGATGCCCGAGACAATCTCGCGCCTGGCCGCGGTCCTGGGCGACATGCACGCCAAGCACCGCTTCCTGGCCGAGAGCCTGGGCGGGCTCTACCGCCCCGACCGCGCCGACGCCCTCATCGACGAGATCGACGGCCTCGGGCGCGACCTCCGGGCGCTGCTCTGCGACCCGGCGCGCTGCGCCTTCACCTGGGTGCTCCTGCCCGAGGCGCTCTCGGTCGAGGAGACCGCGGACGGGCTCGAGGCGCTCGCCGACCTCTCGGTGCCGCTCCGCGAGGTGATCGTGAACCGGGTGCAGAGGGTCGCCGCCGGCGAGGAGCTCTGCGCGCGCTGCGAGCGCAGGCGGCAGGCCGAGCAGGAGGCGCTCGCCGCGCTGGCGCGCGTCTCTCCGCTGCCGCCGCGGCTCTGCTACGAGCAGGAGGAAGAGCCGCGCGGGCCGGCGGCGCTCCTGGCGCTGGGCAGGGAGCTTCGCGCCGCGCCGGTCCAGAGACGCCGCCTCGCGCGCCCCCCTTCCCAAAGACAGCGCGCCGAGGACAGAGAGGACAGACCGGCGAAGGCGCCGCGGGGCCGCGGCGCGAGGACGTCAGAGCCCTCCTGGCAAAAACTCCTCTCGGGGCGGAGGCTGCTGCTCTTTGGCGGGAAGGGCGGGGTGGGCAAGACGACCTGCGCGGCGGCGGCGGCGCTGGCGCTGGCGGAGGCGCATCCGGCGCGGCGGGTGCTGCTCCTGTCTGTCGATCCGGCGCACTCGCTGTCGGACGTGCTCTCCGCGCCGCTCTCGGACGAGGCGCGGGCGCTGCCGGGCGGGCCGAAGAACCTCTTCGCCAGGGAGCTCGACGCGGCGGCGGCGTTCGCGCGCTGGCGCGAGCGCTACCGCGAGGCGGTCGACGCGCTCTCCTCGTCGCTCCTGCGCGGCGCGAACCTCGACATCGCCTACGACCGCGCCGTGGTCGAGGACCTCGTCGACCTCGCCCCGCCTGGCCTCGACGAGCTCTTCGCCCTCCTGGCGCTGATCACGGCGCTGGAGCCTCCCCCGACGGGGCGCGAGGCTGCCAGAGAGGAGTCCTACGACCTCGTGGTGCTCGACACCGCGCCGACGGGGCACACGCTGCGGCTGCTGGCGATGCCGGAGGCGGCGCTCTCCTGGGTCCGGGCGCTCCTCGCGGTGCTGCTCAAGTACCGCCGCGTGATCGGGCTCGGAGAGCTGGCGACCGATCTCGTCGCGCGGGCGCGGGAGCTGCGGCGGCTCATGGCGCTGCTTCAGGATCCTTCGCGCGCGGAGTTCGTGGTGGTGACGCGGGCGGCGGAGCTGCCGCGGCGCGAGACGCGGCGCCTCCTCGAAGCGCTCGGCGCCGCGCGGCTCGCGGTCGCGGCGGTGCTGGTCAACGCCGTGAGCGAGGAGCGCTGCGCGCGGTGCAGGCGCGAAGGCGCCGCAGAAGCAGCCGCGCTGGCGGCGCTCGGCGCTGCCTCCTCGCGGCGCGGGTGCGCCCTCTTCACGGCCCCGGCCCTCTGGCCGCCTCCTCGCGGCGTGGAGGCGCTCCTTCGCTTCAGCCGAAGCTGGAAGAGCCGCCGGCCAGGGCCGCCGCGAGAGCAACCCGCCCCGCGGCGCTCCCGGGCCCGGAGCCCTGACCTGTCGCTCTGACGAATCCACGGGTGCCGGCGCGGTTGGCTTGCTCTGCGCCTGCGGCGGGGCTCGCTACTCTCTGGCCTCCGCCTCTTCACCGGAGGCGCGGGGCTCGCTGGCCTCGTCGCCTTCCGCTTCGGCGTGGTCCTCGGCCTCGGCCGGCGCCTCCTCGGGCTCCTCCATCTTGCCCGCCTTGGTGTGGCGGTCGACGGTCCGCATCCGGCCCAGCGCCGCCGGCCGGTAGATGAACTTCTGCACGCCGATCGAGGTCACGAGCTGCAGGCCGCCCTGCGAGTAGACGTAGACCGACGTCCCCTCGCCGAAGCCGTGGGACGCCTCTGCCTTGGCCTTCACGAGAGCGACGGCGGCGTTGGCGGCGAAGCCGTACTTGCCGGACTTGAAGCGCTTGAGGCTCGCCGGACTGTGGAACACGATGAGCTCGTGGAAGGTCTCGCCGCCGATCTGCACGCCCAGGGTCATCTGCACCAGCGCCGCGTAGCCGATCACCCGCCGCTGCTCGAAGACCTCCCCGATGCCATACGCCACGCCCAGCACCGCCGTCGCCTTGCCGACGTCAGGCAGGACGGCGAAGCCGTGCGCCTCCTTGAGGAGCTTGTCGATCGCCGGGTTCTTCTGCTTCATCTGCGCCAGCGCCGCGAGCACCTGCTCGTGGAGCGCCGGCCCGATCTTCGCCTCCTTCTCGACGGCGTTGAAGAGGTCGTGCACTTTATCGGTCACGCTGCGGCCGGCGTCGCCAGCGGACTTCACCGTTCCTTTCAGCGTCTCCATCAGCGTCTTGAACGTATTCCCGGACATGTTCGTACCTCCGAGTCGACGGGCCAGGACCCCGGGCTCCCACGCGAGTCCCGCTCCCCCCGTGGCTCGCCGCCTGGGATCGCTCCCGCAGAGTTTCCGCCAGGCTCCTCCCTGCCTCAGCTTTGCCTGACGCGACGAAAGAACAGCAACGCGCATGCCGATTCATAGGCGATCGACCCGATCCGGGCGAGGCCCGATGTGACGGGACGTCCCCGCCTCACGCGGTCGTGACCTGCAGGGTGATCGCCAGGCGGCGCCGGCCGTAGCGGCGGCGCTCTGCTCTGTCGGCAGAGCATGGCAGGCGCGGGCACCCGCGCTCGGGCCGGATGGCGCGCGGCCAGCCTTCGGCCAGCCTCTTCACGCCCGCTGGCATGTTATCTGCTCCAAACCCCGTTGCGTTCGTGGAGCGACCGGATGACGAGCGCGGCGGCTCGAGGAGGTCTCCATGGTGCCCCCACCGACGGGGAGCGGCGTGACGAGAGGAGCGAGCAGCATCCTGCAGGGCGCGGTGCGAGCGGCGCAGCGCGCGGCCGACCGCGCCCTGCAGGCCGCGGAGCAGGTCGAGGCGGACCTGCGGGAAGAGGCGAGCCGGCTCCCGGGCGCGCCGGGGTCGGCGGCTGCTGGCCTGACAGGCGGCGCGGGCCTCGCCTGGCTCCGCGGGGCGATGAAGACGAAGCTCCGCGCCGCCTGGGTGCGGCTCGCGAGCCTGTCGCTGCCCCGGTGGGCTCGCCTGGCCGGACGCTGGCTGCCGCCCGCCGTCGGCACCGTCTTCCTCGCGGCAGAGCTGCGCCGGCGCCGCGCGCGGAGAGCCCGGCTGTGGCGGAGGTTCCTCCGCGCGCTCCGGTAGCGCCGCCCAGAGAGCGCCCCGGCGGCAACAACGGCAGAGCCCACCGATCCCTGCGCAGGGACTCGATGGAGAATTCGTGAGGTAAAGCATGCCCGCGACATCGAGCGGTAGTGGAGTAGTCCGTGCGACCCCGAGCGGCGGCACGCTGGCCGACGTCCTGGACCGGATCCTGGACAAGGGCATCGTCATCGACGCCTGGGCTCGTATCTCCCTCGTCGGCCTCGAGATCCTCACCGTCGAGGCGCGTATCGTCGTGGCCTCGGTCGAGACGTACCTCAAGTACGCCGAGGCCATTCGCTCGCTCGACGTCGCGGCGAAGCCCCCCGAGGAGGAGGCGAGGCCGGCCTCCATCGAGGTCCAGCCGCAGCCCAGCGCCGCCCCGGCCGCGCTGTCAGCGGACGACGTCGTGTGGTACCTGTCCGACCACACCGAGGGGCTCCGGCTCGAGGACCTGGAGGAGCACTTCCACGTCCCGCACGCGCAGCTCGAAGAGGTCGTACAGCACCTCGTGGACGAGCAGAAAGTGCGCAAGGACAAGAAGCGCGACCTGTTCCTTCCCGCGGAGGCGAGCCCTGAGTAAGGCCCTCACGGAGGCGCGGGCGGCGGTTCGAGGCGCTGAATGAAGCGGGCGGAGGAGTCCATGGAAGCCCAGACGGTGGAGACCCCTACGGGGACCTATATCTACTGTGTCATCGCGACACCGAAGGCCGCGAAGGACGAGCCGTCGTTCCGCGCCTCCCCCATCGCGGGGCCGAGCGGCGAGGCGGCGCGCGTGCGCCTGGTGCGCGAAGGCGATCTCACCGCGGTGGTCAGCGACGCCCCGCTGATCGACTACGACCCCACCCGCGCCAACGTCGCGGCGCACGAGGGCGTCGTCGGGGAGGCGCTGCAGCGCAGCGCGGTGCTGCCGATGCGCTTCGGCACCGTCGCCGGCAACGACGACGAGGTGAGGCGCCTCCTGCGCGAGAAGCACGACGACCTGGCGCAGTCGCTGGCGCGGGTAGAGGGACGCGCCGAGCTGGGGCTCAAGGTGCTCTGGGATAACGACCGGATCATGAGCGAGCTCCTAAGCGAGGACGGCGAGATCCGGGAGCTGCGCGAGGCGGTGCGCAGCCGGCCCGAGGCGCAGACCTACGACCAGCGCGTCGAGCTGGGGCGCCTGACGGTCGAGGCGCTGGAGAAGAAGCGCCAGGAGGAGGCGGATCGCATCCTCGACCAGCTGCGGCCGCTCGCGGTCGACGTCGTGGTCAACCGCCTGCTCACCGACGACATGATCCTGAACGCCAGCTTCCTCGTGGAGCGGGGGTCCATCGAGGCGCTCGACGCCGCCGTCGACGCGCTGGGCAGCGAGCAGAGAGGCCGGCTGCGCTTTACGTACATAGGCCCGCTGCCGCCGTACAACTTCGTCCGGATCGTCGTCCCCAAAGAGGAGGACTAGCGATGGGCCTGCTCTCTGACGTGCTGCTCGCGCCCGTGACCGGGCCGCTCCACTTCGTGCGGCTGGCGCTGGAGGCCCTGAAGGATCAGGCGAACTCGCAGCTCCCGGACGAGCAGAGCCTGCGGCAGGAGCTGATCGCGCTCAACATGCGCCTGGAGCTCGGGCAGCTGAGCGAGGAGGAGTTCCAGAAGCAGGAAGCCGCGCTCCTGCAGCAGCTGAAGGACCTCCGCGCCGCCGCCAGGGCCAGGCCAGCCGAGGACGAGGCGGGCGAGGCGGGCGAGGCGCCATGAGCACCCGGCGCACACCCCACCAGGCGGCGGCGCACGACCGCGGAGGGGCGGTGATCGCCTCGGCGGACTCGTCCCTCCTGGAGCTCGTCGATCACGTGTTCAACAAGGGGGTGGTGCTCACCGGCGAGGTGATCCTGGGGGTCGCCCAGGTCGATCTCATCTACCTGCACCTCTTCCTGGTGCTCGGCCCCGTCGACCGCCTGCTGGCGTCCGGCGCGCCGCGCGCCGAGGGGAAGCTCCTGCCTGGCGCGCGGCGGGCGTAGGAGGTCTCCGGTGAAGAAGCGAGGGCTCAGCGCGCGCGAGCGCGCCGAGCTGGAGAGCCTGCGGGCTGAGCTTGGACGCCGCACCGGGAAGGCGCCGCCCCGCTGGAACGCCGACCCCGAGGACGTACAGCGCTCGGTGGTGCGCCTGGTCCTGGCCCTGGTGGAGTTCTTGCGAAAGCTCCTCGAGAAGCAGGCGATCCGCCGAATGGAGCGGGGCACCCTCACCCCCGAGGAGACAGAGTCCGTCGGGGTGGCGCTGATGCGCCTGGAGGAGACCGTCCACGATCTCGCCCGCCGCTTCCGGCTGACCCCCGACGAGCTCAACCTCGACCTGGGTCCGCTGGGCCGGCTGATGTAGAGCCCCTCGTCAGGCTTCGCCGCGACGGGGGTTTTTGGTCAGAAGAGCGAGGCAGGCCGCCCGGGCCGCGCCTCCCGCAGACGATGGATTGTGTGGGCCGATGAGAGCCGAACTCCCTGTAAGCCACCCGCGAAGTCACGGCCTGGTCGACGTCTTAGACCGGGTGCTCGACAAAGGGCTGGTGATCGCGGGAGACATCAAGATCTCGCTGGCCGAGATCGAGCTCCTCACCATCCGCATTCGTCTCATCGTCTGCTCCATCGACAAGGCGCAGGAGATCGGGCTCGACTGGTGGAAGTACGACCCGCACTGGTCTTCAGGGCGGCAGGCGATCGCGCTGGAGAACGAAGCCCTGAGGCGGCAGGTGGCCCAGCTCGAGCAGCGCCTCGCCTCCCTCGATCGGCGCCTCGAGGCGCAGCAGCATCCGGTATTGAAGAAAGAACCCAAAGAACACCAGAGTTCGAGGCGTAAGCACTGACCTGCCCGCAAGGCATGCGGGCGACAGGCGGAGCGTGGCTCGGTCGTGTACTCGCACGTCCATATCTCTATATGAGAATGCATGCCTGTGTCCGTAGGTGAACAAACAGGAACCCACCAACAGCCGCGCGGGCAGCCGGCCTGGGAAGGTCTGCCTGTACGGCTGTGTTCCGAACAGCCCTCCAGGTGTGCCCCTCGGCGCAGAAGAGAGCGCCTGGGGGGAACGCTAGAGCCCCAGGAGGATGCGGAGTCGATCCTCGACGGCCTGGCGCGTCCTGGGCGTCACGCTCCCCCACTTCGCCACGACGCGCTCTATCGATACGCTACGAATATCCTCGCACTTGACGAAGCTGCGCGAGGTGAGGCCTCCCTCGGGGGGGAGCACCTCGACGTGAAAGGGGACCTTTTTCTCCTTAGAAGTAATCGGGAGCGCCACGATCAGACCGGCAGGGCCCTGGTTGAACTCGTCGACCGAAATGACGAGGCAGGGACGCTTCCCCGCCTGCTCGTGGCCGCGTGTCGGATCCAGGTCGAGCAGGACCACGTCCCCGCGCGCGAGGGAGGGCGGCATTTACTCATCCTCCAGGCCGTCGGCGAGCGTCTGCTCCCACGCCTCGCGCTCCTCCTGCTCTTCTCGCCAGGCCTGCGGATCGGCGCGGAGCGCCGCGTACGCCGCGTTGGCTTCTTCGAGGAAGCGCTTGCGCCGGTAGGCCTCGATGGCATCATCCAGGACGGCCTGCATCGTCTTGCCATCTTGGGAGGCCAACTCCCGCAGGATCGCCTGCGCCCGTTCGCTGATTCGGACCGCCGCGCTGCCCATGCATCCCCTGGCGCCCTGTGCACAGGGCTGTATACAAATTTGTATACACATCTGCACACGCGGTCAACCTCGCCTCCGTGGGCTTCGCCCGGCGTCGTCCGGCATTAGTACAATCCGGCCGGTTGTTCGCGGTAATTCTCGAACGGTCTCAGGAAGATAGAGACATATGAAGATATGTCCATGCCTACCTGTGCAAGCAGGAAGACAGGCAGGAGAGAACCAGCAGAGGACCGCAGCTTTCTACGCAGGCAGATGCGAGGGCACGTCTCTGCTCGCCTCTGGACGAGTACGCCCTCGCGCCCATGGAGGTACAGCTCCAGAACTGGACAGGCATCGGCCTGCCTGTATAGTGCCGCGCATAACCACCGACCTCGACGTGACTCAGAGCAGCCCCAGCTCCAGCGCCTTCAGCACCGCGCGGGTGCGATCGCGCACCCCGAGCTTGGAGAGGATGCTCGAGGTCTGGTTCTTCACGGTGCCCTCCGCGGTGCCGAGCACGTCGGCGATCTCACGGTTGCTGTAGCCGCCCGCCAGGAGCCGCAGGATCTCGGTCTCGCGCCGGGTCAGCGGGTCGGTCGGCCCCAGGCTCTCCACCGCGGGGACGCGGGTCGCGCCCCGAATCACTCGCTCGGTGACCGCCGGGGAGAAGAGCGTCCCGCCCGCTGACACCGTGCGGATCGCCTCGGCCAGCTGCTCCAGGGTGACGTCCTTCAGGAGAAACCCCCGCGCCCCCAGTCGGATCGCCTCCAGCGCCACCGCGTCGTCGTCGAAGGTGGTGAGGAGGATCGTCGGCGGGCCGCCCGCGCCCAGAGAGCGCAGGACCTCCAGGCCGCCGCGCCGCGGCATCCGGACGTCGAGCAGGAGGATATCGGGGCGCGCGCCCGCCAGCATGGCCAGCGCCTCTTCGCCATCCGCTGCCTCGGCGACGACCCGGATATCCGGCGTCAGGTCGAGGAGGCTCCGGATCCCCTGGCGCACCAGGGTCTGGTCGTCGACCAGCGCGACGCGGATCACGGCGCCTCCTCGCGCCGGAGCCAGGCGCGGAGGCCGAAGCCTCCGCCCGCGGGAGGCGCGACGGCGAGCCCACCGCCCAGCTGCTCCAGCCGCTCCTGCATGCCGCGGAGGCCGCTTCCCGGCTGGAAGCGAGGCGCCCCCCGGCCGTCGTCCCGGGCAGAGAGTTCCCACGCGCCGGGGCGCGGCGAGAGCTCGAGCCAGAGGTTCTCCGCCTCGGAGTGCCGGACGGCGTTGGTGATGATTTCCTGGGCGCAGCGGAAGAGCGCGTGGACCGCCGGCCCGTCCGTGGGTACTCCCTCCAGCCGCAGGTGCACCCGGGGGCGCGGCACCCCGGAGATCAGGGTGCGCAGGACCTCCGCGAGGTCTAAGGGAGGCTCCTGGCGCAGGGTGCTGACCACGCCGCGCACCTCGGCGAGCAGGGTCCGGGCCATCTCCTGCGCGTGCTTGACGTGCTCCTCTGCCTTGCCCTCCGCCAGGTGGCTCGCCACTTCGAGGTGCAGGCTGAGCGCGGTGAGGTGGTGCCCCAGCGCGTCGTGCAGCTCGCGGGAGATGCGCAGGCGCTCGGCCACCCGCCCGCTGTCCGCCAGGAAGGCCTGGGTGGCGAGGAGCTCAGCGTTGACCCGCGCCAGCTCGCGGCGGGCTCTTCCTTCGCGCTCCGCCAGCGACGCGAGCCCCAGCGCGAAGGCCTGCAGGCCTCCGTAGGCCAGCGTGAGCAGCGCCGCCCGCCCCGGCGAGAGCGCGCGGTGCAGGTAGATGCCAGCCAGGGCGGCGCTCTGCGCCGCGATCCAGCCCAGGGCGGCGCGCCACGACAGGAGCACCGCCGCCTGCCCCGCCACGATGGCGAAGAAGGCCCCCTCGAAGCCGCGGCTCCGCTGCGCCAGGAGCAGCGCCGCCGCGGTCTGCACCCCGAGCAGGAGCCACCGAACCCAGCGGCGAGAGGACGGCGCGCAGGTCGCCGCCACGAAGGCCGCCCCGAAGACCACGAAGGCGCCGAGCCAGACGAGCGCCCCTGGCGCCGCCAGTCCCGGCGCCTCGGAGAGCCCGAAGAGGGTCGGCAGCCCCGCCGCCGCCCAGGTGAGCAGGCCGGCGATCGGCAGCAGCGTCCCTACGCGCGAGGTACTCATCGAGCCCCAGTCTAGCGTCCAGCGCGGGATCCATCATGTGCCAGAAGTCACAGCCTCGGGCTATGACCTCCGGCACATGCGCCGTCCGGCTCGGCTTCGTACTCTGCCCGCGTCGAGACAAGGAGGCAGAGATGGCGCTCTTGGACATCGTACGGTGGCTTCATATCGCGGTAGGAAGCATAGCGCTCCTGACGCTCCTGGGGCCGCTCCTCAGCAGGAAGGGCGGCACGCTGCACCGCCGGATCGGCCAGGTCTACGTCTTCGCGATGGCGGCGGTGGCGACCAGCGGGGTCGTGGCGTGCACGGCGAGGCTCCTCACCGAGGAGGATCCCGGCCGGAGGGTCAGGGCCTTCTTCCTGCTCTACGTGAGCGTGCTCTCGGCCGCGACGACCTCGATGGGGGTGCGGGTGCTCCGGGCCAAGCACCGCCGCGAGGCCCACCGCGACCTCTGGGATCTCGGTTTGTCCGGCCTCCTCCTGGCCGCGGGGCTGGCGGTGGAGCTCTACGGGCTCTGGCTGCGGGCGCCGCTCCTCATCGGGTTCGCGCCGGTGGGGATCTGGATCGGCGCCGCGCAGCTCCGGTACTGGCGCCGGCCGCCGACCGAGAAGATGCACTGGTGGTTTCAGCACATGGGGGGCATGCTGGGCTCCGGGATCGGGGCGCTCACCGCCTTCGCGGTCGTGAACGCCTCGCGGTTCGGGGCAGGCGGCGCCTTGTGGGTCTGGCTGAGCCCCGTGATCATCGGCGTGCTGGGCATTGTCCTCTGGAGCCGCTACTACCACCGGCGCTTCGCGGCGGACAGGAGCTGAGCCCTCTACGAGCCTCCACCCCTGAGCAACGCCAGAGAATAGTGTAACGATTCTCTTCGACCGGCTCGACCCGCCTTACACGCTCCAGCGCAACCGTGTGTTACCACCTGGTTTTTATACCAGCTTCCGCAGAGTTCGGACCAGAATTTGTCATTTTAAGAAGCTCGCTGCTCCCGGGGCGGCATTTTAACAATTGCATCAGTTCGCTCTCTTTATAAAAGAGCCGGAGGTGCGGCGGGTGGCTTGTCCTGTCAATGTGCAGCCAGGGAAATTCCAGGGCCGAACAAACCAGCGGATTATTCTTCTCCTATGGAACAGGCCCGCAAAAATCGATTTCTTTCCATGCTGCCGACCGCGACAGCAGCGCCCGGCTCCATGGCCACCCCGGTAAGATACGCGAGCATCGCGGATACCGACGTCGCATCGCTCGCCTGTCCGGATTGTCGTGGGGCGCTGTCGTTCTCGGGCAGCTTCCACGCGGGCTTTTTAGCGAATGGCATGCTCTGCTGCGGACGATGCACGATCGGTTGGAACGTGCGCGCGTGCCGCATGGTCCGCCGCCATCGGACGGAAGAGTCCGGTGGGTGGGAGCCGCACGAGCGGTATTGTCCCGCAGGCAGGAGAGCCGGGGGAAGCAGCACCCTCCGCGTCAGCAGGTCAGGCGGCCGGGGCGAGGGTCTGGCTCTGGCGCGGCGCGGGCGCGCCGAAGCACCCCAGGCCCTCGAGCGTCGCCTCGATCGCCTCGTCGAGCGGGGTGCGCGGCTCGTGCCCCAGCGCCTCTACCAGGCGGGCGTTGTCGAGGCGCACGGGCTCCTGCCACAGGTAGCGCATCTCGCGCATCTCGCGCAGCGTCGTCACGAAGGGCGATACGAGGCCGATGAGCCACCACGGGAACGCCCTGCGCTTCGGCGTCCTGCCGGTGCGGCGCGCCACGACGCGGCAGATGGCGTCCTGGATCTCGGCGCCGGTCGCGTCCCAGTGGCCCGCCAGGTGGAACGCCGCGAACGGCGGGAGCGCGTCGCGGCGCGCCAGCAGCTCGACCATGGCGCGCGCCACGTCCGGCAGGTACGCCCACGCGTGCCCCACGCCCCGCCGCGCCGGGTCGTACACGGACGAGACCGGACGACCCGGCCGCACGAGCCCCTGCGCCAGCCAGCTGTTGCCGGCGTGCGGCCCGAAGAAGTCTCCTGACCGCACCACGAGCACCCGGCAGCCGCCGTCTCTGGTCGCCTCCTCCAGGCGGCGCTCCAGCGCGACGCGGATCTTGCCCTTCCGGGTCGTCGGGCGCTGCGGCGAGTCTTCCCGCAAGAGGGGGAAGGCGTCGGGCCCGTAGTTGTAGACGGTGCCGGGCAGCACGATGGTGGCGCCGGACGCCCGCGCCGCCGCGATGGTGTTCTCGACCATCGGCAGGACCAGCTCGGCCCAGCGGCGATACCCCGGCGGGTTGACCGCGTGAATGAGGACCGCGCACCCCCGGGCCGCCGCGAGGACGTCGTCCCGGTTCATCGCGTCGCCGCGCAGCCAGGTGATGCCATCCTGCGTGACCGACGCCTCGGCCTGCCCGCGCCGGAGCGCCCGCACCTGCCAGCCCGCCGCGCACAGCTGCCGGGCCACCTCGCCGCCAATGCCACCCGTCGCACCCAGGACCAGGACCGTGTTCTGCATCGCCGTTTCTCCTTCGAGGAGCGTGATGAGACCAAGGTAGCGGCAGGGCAGTTCGAAAGAAATTGGCGAGGCAGGTGCCGCTGCTATACAGTTTTGTATGACCTCCGCGATCGGCTGGGAGCTGTACCGTACGTTCCTCGGGGTCCTCGAGGAGGGCTCGCTCTCGGGCGCCGCGCGGCAGCTCGGCATCACGCAGCCCACGGCGGGGCGGCACATCGCGGCGCTGGAGCAGGCGCTGGGCGTGCCGCTCTTTACGCGCTCGCGGCTCGGCCTGGCGCCCACCGAGGCGGCGCTCGCCATCAAGGGCTACGCCGAGGCGATGCGCTCGACCGCGGCGGCGCTGGAGCGCGCCGCGACGGCGCAGGGGGCCGGCGTGCGCGGCGCGGTGCGCGTGACCGCGAGCGAGATAATCGGCGTCGAGGTGCTGCCGCCCATCCTCTGCCGCCTCTGCGAGCGCTACCCGGCGCTCAAGGTCGAGCTGGTGCTCTCGAACCGCGTGCAGGATCTCCTCCGCCGCGAGTCCGACATCGCGGTGCGCATGACCCGGCCGCAGCAGGATCTCCTCGTCGCCCGCCACGTCGGCGACCTCGAGCTGGGCCTCTACGCGCACGAGGAGTACCTGGCGCGCCGCGGCACCCCGCGCACGCTCGCCGACCTCGGCCGCCACTCGATCATCGGCTACGACCAGGAGACGCCGTTCCTCCGGGCGCTCGCCCAGACGCTGCCGGGGCTCCACCGCGGCGTCTTCTCGCTGCTCACCGACAGCGACCCGGCGCAGTGGGCGCTGCTCTGCGCCGGCGCGGGCGTGGGCATGTGCCAGGTCGCGCTGGCGCGCCGGCGCCCCGCGCTCCGGCGGCTCTTCCAGAAGCAAATCGCCCCCCACCTCGAAACCTGGGTGACGATGCACCAGGATCTCCGCGGGAGCGCCCGCTTCCAGGTGACCTTCGACGCGCTCGTCGCGGGGATGCAGGCGCACGCCCGCGCCGAGGAGCCGGAGCCCGCCCCGACGCGCCGCCGGCGGACGCCAGCGAGCGCCCGGCCGCTGCCAGGACCTCCGCGATCGTAGCCACAGGCAGCGACGATCAGCGCGCCTCACGCTGCGAGTGGGAGCCCTTCGGAGGCGCTCCATGCGCCGCGAGCGCTCCAGAGAACAAGGCCGCTGCACGACACGAATCCGCGGAAGACGCGAGGGCCCGACCCTGCGCGGGCGCGGTCGATGGACAGACGCCGCGACGTTGGCCTGGCTGCGCCAGGCGCGGCGGGCTCGCGCACCGCGTCGCTCGCTCTCCTCGCCTGGCGCAGAGATCTGCCCTGGTCCGGCGCCGGGCGCCCTGGGTCCGAGGGAGAGCGGACGTGCGCGCCGGGGGCTGGCTCAGCCAGGCCGCTCGGCGACGATGCCGAGGAGCAAACCGGACACCGCCGCCTCGACGCTCGTGAGCGAAAAGCCCGCCTGCGCGAGGGTCGCGTCGGTCTCCCGGTCGGGGTGGCACCCGAGCAGGCGCACCGTCAGCGGCGTGATGCCGTCCATGAAGAGGCGGCCGAGGCGGCCCCTGGGGCGAACGTGCTCGACGAGGAGGGCCTGTCCTTTGGGGCGAAGCACGCGGCGCAGCTCGGCGAACACCCGCGCCGGATCGTCGAAGGTGCACGCGGCCAGGGTGCAGACCGCCGAGTCGAAGCTCGCGTCCTCGAAGGGCAGCGCCGAGACGTCGCCGACGTGCGACGCGAAGGAGAGGCCCAGGCGCTCTGCGCGCTCCGCGGCGGTGGCGAGCGAGCGCGCAGAGAAGTCGACGCCGGTCACCTGGCACCCGCGCGGGTAGTGGGCGAGGTTCTTCCCGGTGCCGATGGCCAGCTCGAGCACCCGCCCCTCCGCGCGCGTGACCACGCGCCGGCGCATCTGCTGGATCGCCGTGTACTCGAGGAGCGCCGTCCAGCGATCGTAGCGCTCCGCGAGCGCATCGTAGATTCCGCGCGTGTCTCTGCTCATCGCGATGCTCTGAAAGACCTGGTCCCGGATTTATCACCCGTAGAGATTTCGTCAAGGAAAGACAGCACCCCCTCAAGGCCGGTCAGGAAGGGATGGAGGCGACACTCGACCTGGCGCCAGGCCGCCGGGAAGGCACGCGAGGCCCTCCCCGTCGCTGGGCCGGCCCTGACGCTCAGGACGGAAGAGCGCCTGCAGCTCCTGGGTGAGCTCGGGTGTCTTCTAGTACGCGTCCTCTCCGAGGGGCCTGGCGCTCTTTCTGGCGGGCTTGCCCAGGCCTCCGGCGGGGATCCCGTCGGCCCTGGCCTGGAGCGCCTCGCGGAGCGCGTGGCCGCCGTCCTTCGGTTCGTCGAACCGGCTCCCGTCGAAGCGAAGCTCCGACCAGCTCGCCGGCCCCGGGCGCTGCTTCGCGGTGGCGACGAGGATGGAGGCGCGCCGCTCCCGGGCGTAGAGGTCCTCGGGCAAAAGCTCGGGCCAGCGGACGAGCACCGTGACGGTGTCCCCCGAGAACTCGATGTCGCCCGACTCTTTGCCCAGCCCGATGAGCGCGTCGGGGTTCTTGATGACGCCGAAGCCCTGCTCGTCGTACCCCAGGCCCGCCTCGGTGAGGGTGGCGCCGCTCGTCCTGGCGTAGTTGGCCCGCGCGGTCGAGCTGACGAGGAGCACCGCGGCGTCCAGCTCCATGGCGACGCGCCGTCCTTCGTAGGCCGCCTTCCCGATCGTCTCGCGCAGCTCGCGGACGAAGCTGTCCTCGGCGTCGCCGACGATCGGCAGGAAGTCGAGCACCACGAGGAAGGGCGCGCTGCCGCGCAGCGCCCTGCCGTGCTCGTCTTTGGCTTCGGGGTGGGCGCGGCGCAGCGCGGCGGCGAGCGACCCCAGGGCGCCCTGCGGCCAGGCGCCGGGGTTTCCCACTTCGAGGTAGAGGGGCAGCTCGTCGAGGTTGGCCTCGCGGCGCGCCGCGGCGAGGTCTTCCGGCTTCTCCTGCCCGAGGTAGAAGCGTGACCACTTGCGGCGGGTCTCTAAGCCGATGAGGCGCGCCGCCAGGTCGACCTCTCCCAGCTCGAGGGCGATGTAGAGCGCCGGGACGCCGAGGCGCGCGGCGTGGATAGCGACCTGGAGGGCGAACTGGCTCTTGCCGGCGCCGGCGCCCCCGACGAGGGTGTGCAGGCCCGGCCAGAGCCCGCCGCCGAACTGCGGCGCGACGTGCCGCCAGGGGAGCGGGATGGGCCTCTCCTCGCCGCGCGCCCGCCGCTCCAGCCGCGGGAAGACCTCCGCGAGGAGCGCGCCGGCGCGGCGGAGGCGCGGCGCAGCTTCGGGCCTGACCTCTTCGAGATCGTCCAGCGGGTCGAGCGGCGCGCCGGCCATGAGGCGGGCGTTATCGTCCGGTCGCTTCCCCATCGGCTCTTTCCTTCCTGGGGCGAAAGACGCGGCACCGCCCGACGAGGGTGGCGACGATCTTGTCGGCGTAGCCCTCGCCGGCGGCGTCGTCGTGGGTGCGCACCAGGACGCGGGCGCCGTCGGGGATGCGCGCCGCGACCTCGTCGGTCCAGCTCCCCGGCAGGATGCCGAGCACCGCCGGCGCGCCCCCCGTCTCGTGGGAGCGGGTCGCCCAGGTCAGGAAGTCGGGCACTCCCTCCGCGAGGATGACCGTGGCCTCGGCCGCGGACGCGCCGCGCAGGAGCGCCCTGCCGTTGGCGTCGGCGAAGACGAGGCCGCGCACCTCGAGGCCGCCCGGCGAGAGGCCCTTGGGCCGCCTGGCGTCGACGGCGAGGTCGCGGGCGTGGAGGGACTCCAGCGCCCCCGAGGGGCCGAACAGGGGGACGATGACCCGATGCCGCGCGCGCCAGGAGGCGCCTCCGCCGAAGGCCCAGCGCGGGAGCCTGCCGCGCGGCGGGAGCGCCCGGGCGAGGTCGCGCCCGGCGATGAGCTCCGGGGCGAGGGAGCGCGCCGCGAGCTGCACCGCGACGTGGGTGTCCTCCATGACGCTCAGGCACCGCCCCCAGAACGGGAGCACCTCCTCCGACGGAGGACGCTGCGGGGGCGGCGGCGCGGCAGGCCGAGCCCGGGGCGGCGGAAGCGGGGAAGCGCCGAGCAGGCGCTCCCGGACGGCGCGCCAGCCCTCAGCGCTCGGCCTGGGCTTTCCGCAGACGACCCAGGCGGCGAGGGTGAGGCCGTCTCCTTCGGCCTTGCAGCGGTGGCACTCCCAGCCGGCGTCGTCGCGCCGCACCCCGATCGGCCCGCGCCGGTCGCCGGCGCCGCGCTGCTCGGCGCCGCAGGAGGGGCAGGGCGCCACAGAGCGCGGGCGCGGGAGCGCGAGGCCCAGCCGGGTCGCGACGGCGCTGACGCCCCAGGCCCTGACTTCGGCGAACCAGTCGGCCGCGTCCGGCATCGCGTGCTCCCCGTCGTCTGGCAGGGCCGCGCTCACCGCGCCCTGCCTCCTGCGCCGGCCTCGCGGCGGATCTGCGCCTCGGCCAGCCTGGCGTACTGGCGCCCCTCGGGCTGCGCCTCCAGCCAGACCTCGAGGGCCCGGACGGCGACGTCGTTCAGCGCCAGCCCCTTGGCGGTGCAGAGGAGGCGAAGGATGCGGTGGAGCCGCTTCGGCATCCTGACCGAGAAGAGCTGCTCGCCTCCGGGACGCTTCCGGGGCCGACCTCGCGGGATACCTGTCATGAGCCAGCTGCGCTCCGAGTGGGGGAAGTTCCCTGCTCCGTACTATGTCTGATTTCTCGATGTCAGAAAATCAAACGGACGTGCCCTCCAGCCGCAGCCGACCAGGATGTCATCCTGCCCTCGGCTCGATCCCTCGTCTGCCTTGCCCGGGGCTCTCTTCGCACGGCCTCGGAGCCTCCCCGATCAGGAGAGCGGGAGAGAACGTCGAGCGCCTCGTGGGCCGTCTGGCATTTCCGCCAAGGAGGGTCGCGCCGGGATCGGACGGGCTGGCAACGATCTCCCCACCCCGTCGATAACCCAGTCACCACGCGGAGCCGCGCGCGATCCGAATAAAAGTTGACTCCCGCTGACAACAGGCGAGGATCGCAGTCCAGAAGGTCGCAAACATAAACTTGTGGCGAGCAGAAGGCAGTTGCTCGGCGGATCTCACAGGGAGAGAAGCTGAGGCCACAAAAACCGAACCCCCGGATCACAGCGTTGGCGCGCTCCCCGGGGGTTCCATCAACACATGGAAGCATATTTTGCTTCCCCCGAGAGTGCAAGTTCTCTCGCAGGGGACTCGAATTCAGGCCATCCAGAGCCGTCGCGCCGTCGGCAGAGCCGCGCTCGAACTCCGGGCACCGGCGCGAAGTGGCTTCGCTTCTCCTACCGCGAGGATCCCGAGCGCGCCGATGTCTGGGAAGACCAGCGGCGGCGGGCGCAAGTGCTCGCAGACCACGAGCGCGCTGGGATCCGGATCTCCCGGCAGGCGGTGATGATCGTCAACGACCGCGACGGCACCGGATCGCCGGTGCTGGCGCAGTACCTCCTGGCGGCGCGCTACATCCGGGAAGCCCGGGTGCAGCGGGCCGAAGAGGCCGCCGCCTGCGCGCTGGCCGAGGAGAGAGCAGCGAAGGCTGCCCTCCTGGCGATGCAGGCAGAGGGACTCCTTGGAAAAACCTCCCGCGAGGAGGAGCCACTCGCGCCCCCTGCCACTGATGTGACCCCTCGGGCGCCCGCTGCTCCCGCGCCTGGGGTCTCCTCGGAGGCCCCTGCCGATCTCCCCCCCAGGGCGCCCGAGGTTCGCGCCGAGGCTGTGGCGGCACAGGAGCTGTGGAGGGCGCTGCGGGCGCCGCTCTGTGCCCGGGTGGGGGAACAGAACTACGCCATCTGGCTCTCTCCCGTGACCCCAGGGGCGCTCGTGGGGCGGGTGCTGGTCCTCGAAGTGAAGAACGGCTACTGCGAGGAGTACCTCGAGGAGCACTTCCTCGACGTCCTCCGCGAGCAGCTCGC
>JADMIO011216351.1_pt1 | contig 37911 bp, 38 predicted proteins | sample 8958161 | NCBI WGS metagenome assembly JADMIO01 (sample SAMN16585339, study PRJNA669376) | soil metagenome | isolation source: Crop rotation soil | place: USA: Cullars Rotation, Alabama | collected 2011 | reverse complement strand
GCCGCGACTTCAAGTCACGTGAATTCCAAGCTTCGGATCCCACTGTGCTGGAAAGTATTTTCCTGTTAATGATAGGCTGAATTGTCTAGGTCAGGCGGTGTTTCTCGGCAATATAGGCAGACGATCTTTCTGGTGGACCGCAACGATCTTTCGCAGACGCTCATCAACAGGAGTGAACCTAATGGACTTCATACTCGGCTTCATCGGTCTGGTGATTCTCATCAAGGGATCAGTACGTATCCCATTCAAAAACGTCACCGTCTCGTCGGATCGTGCGCGGGGCATGGGCTGCCTATTAATGCTCCCCGTTGTGGTTGGCCTTGTCATGGGTTTTATTGTTGGTGCATCGTCCAGAGGGGCTAGTGTTTCAACCATCGTAAGTAGAGTAATGGTATGGGTGTTACTGGCCTATGCCGTAGGTATTGGCGGGTTTATCCTTCTGGCGGTCACTGCTTCGGAATCGGATTATCCCGATTGGCTGCCGCTCGACCAAGCAGCGCGTTATACACAGCTTTCTCCACAGAAGATTCTCGATCTGATCAGCAATGGCACATTAAAAGCAGCCGCAGACGGCGGGAAGTACGTTATCGAGCGACGGGCACTGGATCGCATTAAGGATACTGTCGAAGAACTGCCTAAAATGGGACCAATTACTGATTAGGTATTGTCTACACACCTATAAATCCGACTATAAAACCAAAGAGGCAGGGCGACCTATGCGCGCCTGCCTCTTTTCTGTGTCTGATACAGTAGCGACTGACGACTTACTTCCAGCTAGGATGCGAGTCGTCGGCGGTGTCGTTGGTCAGGTTCTTTTGCTCGGTGCCGTCGATATTCATCACATAGATTTCGGCGTTTCCGTCGCGGCGCGAGACAAAGGTGATCTTCTTGCCGTCTTTGGAGATGAGCGGGCTAAAGTTGGCCCCCTGCGAGGTGAGGCGGCGCTGGTTGGAACCATCGGTGTTCATGATGAAGATTTCGGGCACGCCGTCGCGGCTGGACTGGAACACAATCGACTTGCCATCGGGTGTGTAGAGGGCATTCAGATCGTCGGCGGAACTGTTGGTCAAGTTACGCGGCCCGGTACCGTCGATGTTGACCGTGTAGACTTCCAAATTCTTGTCGAAATTGGTCGAGAACACCAGCATTTTGCCATCTGGCGAGAATTCAGGCAGCACTTCCGCCGAGTTGCTGTGCGAGAAGCGTGTCTGATTCGAGCCATCGGAATTCATCAGATAGATTTCGGCATTACCGTCGCGCTGTGAAACGAACGCGATCTGCTTGCCATCGGGCGACCACGCCGGGAAAACATCCGGCGCATTGTTATTGGTGAGCCGCTTAGCTTCGGTGCCATCAGGCTTCATCACATAGACTTCGGCGTTACCGTCGCGGTTTGAGACGAAGGCGATCTGCGAACCATCCGGCGAAACGATTGGGCTGTCGTCGGCAAATTTGTTATCGGTGAGCGGTTTGACGTTTGCGCCATCGGCATCCATCACATAGATCGCGCTGTTGCGTTCCTGCGCGCCATAGGCCAGCGACTTACCATCCGGCGAGAAGGCGGCCCAATCGTCGTCGGTGGTGTTGGTGGTCAGGCGCTTCTGGTCGGAGCCATCAGGCTTCATAAGATAGATTTCGGCGTTGCCATCACGGCTTGAGCTAAAGGCGATCTGCTTACCGTCCGGCGACCACGTAGCCGCAAAGTCGTTAGCATTATTGCTAGTCAGGCGGCGCTGGTCAGAACCGTCGATATTCATCACGTAGATTTCGTTGTTGCCGTCACGGTTCGAGCTAAACACAAGCTGCTTACCATCGGGCGACCAGCTTGGGCGCAGTTCAGCGGATTTATTGCTCGTCAGACGTGCCTGATTCGAGCCGTCAGCGTTCATGAGATAAATTTCAGCATTACCATCACGCTGCGAAACAAACGCCATCTGTTTGCCATCGGGCGACCAAACCGGGGCAAAGCTGCCGTTCGGACTGTTGGTCAATTGGACCACGTTTTTGCCCTCAGCATCCATAATGTGAACCTGATCCACGCCGTTGATGTTCATGGCAAAGGCAATCAACTTACCATCTGGCGAGAGCGCGGGACCATTGGCTGCTGCTTTGTCGTCGGTGAGCTGGATGGGGCTGGAACCGTCGGCGTTCATCTTGAAAACTTGCCACTTTCCGCTGCGACGCGAGCCGAACACAACTTCTTTGCCATTGGCGGACCATGACGGGAAACCACTCATGATCGCTCCGGCGGTGATGCTGTGGGCGTTGTTACCATCAATGCCAATAACCATGATCTCAAACTTGTTGGCACGGGACGAAGCAAACACGATTTGGCTAGGGGTTTGTGCCTGTGTCGCACCGGGATTAACGAGGGTGGCTAAGCTGCTGATCACGAGCGCAGCAAGAGTGACGATAGAGAAGTGGCGGACACGGAACATAGGTGAGTCTCCTAAATTAAGTGCGACTGCCGCGCCAAGCGTGGTCGGTTATGTGTTTGTCGGTGGAACAGGCGATAAGGGGTTGGCGCTGTGCAGAAAAGTTTACCGTAAATTAGGTTGCACCGCAGAAAGATCAGGAGATGTGGCATCCGGCACCTGACAGCCGCACGTTTCGCGGACAACTAAGCGCACGCCGAGGGTGGTTACGCCGCTGATGCGTAGGCCGCCAATCTGACTGATGACCTGCCGCGCGGCACACGCCCCGATTTCGTTGACGCTGGCGGCTGCTGTCGTCAGCCCGCCGATTTCGGCTTCCGCACCGTCGCCAAACGCAACCAACGACACCTGATCTGGCACCGCGATCTTGCTGCGGCGGAGTTCGTCCAGCACGGCGAGGCCCATCATATAGTCGGTAGCGAGGATGCCATCGAAGGGTATACCCTGAGCGATCAAGTCGCGGATCGAAGCTGCGGCGACATCCGGTACAAAATCGCCTTGCAGGAAGTGTGACTCCGGCACATAAAGATCGTGGCGGTGAAGCTCCTGCCGGAAAGCTAGTTCACGTTCGCGCGCATCACTCTGATCGCGCAGGCCGCGCACAAAGACTAGATTGCGGCGTTGGCAGCGCACCACCAGATGCCGGACCAGTTCCGCGATACCCTGCGAGTTGTTGGACATCGCCACCGGGATTTTGCTCCCGGCGATCTGGTGCGATACCAGCGAGATTGGCAATCCGCTGGCGTGGATGGCTTGCAGCAGCGAATCGGGCGCGGCATTTGCCACCGCCACGACTCCTCGCACATCTGCCAGTTCGGGAATCAATTGGGCCAGTTTGGGCGATTGCGGTTTGGTGGGGCCGCTATAGCTAGTCACGATCACATCGAACTGGTGCTGCGCGGCGACACGTGTGATCCCATCGATGACCGCTTTTTGGAAGATGCTGGCGGCATTATTCGAAATAATGCCTAATCTGCCAACGGAAGCGTAGGTTTGTTGTGAATTGCGTGGCTTGTTTTGCATGGCTTTTGTTGGCACCCTCATACCAATCCAAGTTCGCGCTGCAAGGTGTGGGCAACTGCGCCAATCGCCACCAGATTTGCCGAGTTATCGAGCGTGAAGGTGACCGATCTCATCAGATCAGGCAGGATCAGGCTTTGTGTTTTCTCAACTGCATATTCCAAGAAGTCTTCACCAAGATCGGCAATATCGCCCGCCAGCGAAATATGGTTCGGACGCAGCAGGCCGATCACCCATGAAAAGATTTGCGCCAGATGTTCAGCCAGTTCTTCTTGCAAGTCCAACGCCAGCGGGTCTTCATCGGCAATAGCGCGGCGAATTGTTAGGTAGGTCAGCGCATCGGCGGGTTGGGCCACGAGTTCCGGCGGTGGGCCATACTTGGCGGCAAGTGGCTCGGCACGACCTTTGACGTTCAACCAACCGAGTGAAAGCTCTAATGGCCTACTGCTGCCGTCGTGATCCCTAGCGACTCCCGCGCCGCTCATCGGAAACGAATGTAACTGTCCGATCTCGCCGCCGTTGTGATACGCTGCGCTATCCAGCACAAGGCCAACGCCAACGCTATCATCGACCAGCACCGTCACGAGGTTATCAGCACCGTTGGTTTCGCCAAAGGCAAATTCCGCCATCGCCGCGAGTTCGGTACTGTTGGCGACATAAGATGCGACGTGATACCGCTCCGCAAGTCTCCCGGCCAGCGGGAAGTCTTGCCAACCGAGGTGAGGAGCAAGGCGAACCACGCCTGATGGCGTATCGACCACCCCCGGCACACCAACGCCCAGACACAGCAGCGGTGCGTCGATTTGTGCCAGCAGCCCGTTGATCACGTCGGTCAGCACATCGAACACGCCATTGCCCTGCGCGCCCTCAAGTTCGCGGTAATGCTCGAACAGCACTTCGCCGTTGAGGTTTGCCAGCACGCCGAGGGCTTTTTCCGCGCTCAACGAGACACCGATCACATGACGGGCATCGGGCACGAATTCGAGCAGGCGCGGACGTTTGCCGCCCTCATCGGTGGATTGGCCCAAGCCAGTCTCGACGAGGTAGCCTTCTTGCATCAGTTCGCTGATCAGGTCGGAGACGGTGGGTTTGGCGAGTCCGGTTTCCTGCGAGAGGTCGGCGCGGCTGTTGGCAATCCGCGCATGGACAGTCCGCAGGATCAGTTGGCGATTTTCACGGCGGAGTTGACCGTGCGTTGCTTTTCGTGACTTCAACCGCGCCGTCCCTTCTCCGAAATCGTAGTGAGCGGTGTAGGCGCACCATCCATTTATGGACGTGCATAAAAACGCCGTTACGTCGTGATCGTCACCTTCGTCAGGCCGATGGGCTTATCGACGCTGTGACCTTTTGCCAGCGCAAGACTCATGGCGAAGACCTGTCCGGGAACCACTGCCACAATCGGCGATAGCCATTCGGGAACAGCGGGAATTGGCATCGGGCGGGTGGCGAAATCGAGCGCGCTCTTGGCGTTCGAAATCACCAACGATTCGGCTTGCTTAGTCTGTAACTGGCCCAACAGATCAACCATATTTGCCAGCGGCTTGCCATCCGGCGCAACAACAATAACGGGCAGGCCGGGTTCCAGCAGCGCAATCGGCCCATGTCGGAAATCGGCCTCACTGTACTCAACGCCCGTGATGTAGCACAGTTCTTTGATCTTGAGGCTGACCTCGAAGGCGGTACAGTAATTGTAGCCACGCCCAAGCGAGGCAAAGCGATCCATATAGCGGTAACGCTCGACCCAGCCCGCTATCGGCTCGGAAAGTTCGAGCGTCTTGGTAATCAGATCGGGGATAGTCGCCAGTGCGTCGTGGAGTTCAGGCTTATCCAGCAGCGACGTAACGATCAAAGCCACCGCGCCAAGTTCGGCGGTGTAGGTTTTGGTCGCCGCCACGCTGATTTCCTCGCCTGCATACAGCGGCAAGTGAAATTCGGCGGATTGGGCCATCGGTGATGTGTCGCTGTTGGTGATGGTCACGGTGAGCGCGCCCTGCTTGCGGGCATCCGCAATCACTTGGCGCACATCCTCGGATTTGCCGGATTGCGAGATGCCGATGACCAAAGCCCGCGACATATCCGGTGCGCTGCCATAAAGCGTGTGGATCGAGGGAGCTGCTAATCCAACTGGAAGTCCGGCTTGGATACCCATCAGATATTGCATGTAACGTCCGGCGTTATCGGAGGTGCCACGCGCTGCGATCATGACAAAGGCCGGGTTGAATTCACGGATGGCGGCAGCAATCTTGCGGGCAATCGGTGCGCCTTCAGTCAACAGCCGTTGGAGGACCAGCGGCTGCTCGTTAATTTCGTCTTGAATGTGCGTCATAACTTTGCTTGCTCCCGTTCAGTTAGTCGTGAATTATGAATGCGAGGGGTTTAATAGACTTACAATCGGTAACTTATAACTGCCGTTGCGCGTGCCAGACTAAACAGCCAGCGCCCACCGCGCTCGATTTCACCTGTGATTCCACCAGCCGGACGTTCTCATGGGTGGCGGGTAGTGTGCGCTGCTTGAAACTAGCGGCGGCTGGCTCCATCAGGAAGTTGGCAGCGGCGTGGCCTAACCCACCACCAATGACATACAGCGTCGGATTAATCAGTGCGCCGCAGGTCACCATGACGGTGCCGAGCCAATGTGCCGCTTCGTCCAGCACCTTGAGCGCCAAGCCATCTCCGGCCCGCGCCGCCTCTAGGATATTCGTGGTTGATACGTCTTTCAGCCGCGCCAATGGGCTGTCGGGGAAGGCTTCTCGGTGGGCCTCGATCCCCGCCGCCATGCCCACACCCGACACATACATTTCAGGGCAGCCGCGCAAGCCACAGCGACATAAGCGCCCATTGGCTTCAAGGCCCAGATGCCCAATCTCCATCGCGTTGGCATTGCCGCCGCTGACGACTTCACCGCCGATGACCGCGCCGCCGCCTAGCCCGGTGCCGATGGCGATCAGCACAAAATCGTGACTGCCACGCGCCGCACCAAAATACATCTCGCCAAGTGCCGCCGCGTTGGCATCTTTCTCAATATATACCGGAATATCATGCGTCAGCCGTTTACGCACTTCGGCACGCAGATCGATGCGCTCCCAGCCGAGGTTGACGGCGTTGCGGACACAGCCGCTGGTCGGATCGACCTGACCGGGCGAGCCGATGCCGATGCCGACGACTGGCTCCGGGGCCAACACCAACAGGTGCGCGATGCCTTCGACAATATGGGCCAGCACACGCTCCGAGCCATGTTCCGCTTCGGTAGGCAGGCGGTGTGTCGCCAGCGAGTGACCTTGATCATCAATGAGCGCGAACGCGATCTTGGTACCGCCTACGTCCACGCCGATAGCTACTCGTTTTGGCGAGCTTGTTGGCGAACTCTGACTCATGAGCTTCTGAAACCTGTTGACACTTTTAAGAACTCCATGCTATACTAGCATATATTAGTTAGTAAGTAAAGATAACTAACTTACGATGCCTTGTCAGTTTCACTAAGTAGGATCACTGATTACGGATGAGGGGCCGCAGGACGCGCCGGGGCAACTATGGTCATGATAGGTCGCCTCCCTCAGCGGCAGTTCCAGTGCAGCCCGTCGGCCCCCGATCCGTAACCAGTGCGGTAGGCTACGTATAACTCAGGCGTATGCCGCGTCGTGCGCACCGCACACCTGAATTGTACCGCAGGCCGCTTGATCCCGTGCAGCTTTAATTTGTGACGCTTACGAATTACTAGCTTGATTCGAATAAACAATCTGTTGTTGGTGGCATTTTCACCGTTTTGATCGCAGTGCTCAATTCGCTTTTGCGTTTTGTATTAAACTACCACCATCAAGACATCATCAGGAAATAAGCATCGTGCGCCAACTTATGCACAGTTTTCACGGTTTCAGCGTTCCGCAAGATGTTCTCGACGCGGTGCGCCGGGGCGAAGTGACGGCGTTTTGTCTGTTTAACAAATACAACGTGACTGATCCGGCACAGGTCCGTGAACTAACCACAGCACTTCACCACGCCGCCGCTGAAGGTGGGCATCTCCCGCCGATGATTGGCATCGATCAGGAAGGCGGGCAGCTCATCGCCATTCGCGGCGGTGCAACCGAACTCCCCGGCAACATGGCAGTTGGCGCGACCCGCGATCCTGAATTGGCGCGGCAGGCGGGCTATGTGCTAGGCCGCGAACTGTTGGCGATGGGCATCAATCTCAACTTCGCGCCGTCGCTGGACGTGAACATTAATCCGCTCAACCCCGTGATTGGCATCCGTGCCTTTGGCGACGATCCGCATCAGGTGGCTGAACTCGGCGTGGCATTTATCAAGGGGATGGAGAGCACCGGGGTCATGGCAAGTGCCAAGCACTTCCCCGGTCATGGCGACACGGCGGGCGACACGCATCATATTGTGGCGGTGGTCAACCACAGCCTTGAGCGCATGAATGAAGTTGAGCTTGTGCCGTTCCGCGCCGCCATCAAAGCGGGTGTGACCTCGGTGATGAGCGCGCATGTGCTGTTCTCGGCGCTCGATCCCGATAACCCCGCCACGATCTCGTCGGCGGTGCTCAATCAATTTCTGCGCCGTGATCTTGGCTATGATGGGATCATCATGAGTGACGCGATGGATATGTACGCGGTCAACCGCTACGGCGATGAGGAGTGCATTCGCATGGCGCTCGCGGCGGGCTGCGATATTGTAATGATGGGCCATATCAAAAATCAACTGGCGCTCAACGCCGCATTGCGATCTGCTGAAAATCCCGCTGGTGTGGCGCGTCTTGAAGCGGCGCGGCGCAAACTACCAAGTGAACTGCCGCCGCTGGATGTGGTGGGCTGCGCCGAACATCAACAGATCGCGCAGACTATTGCGGATAGGTCGATGACGCTAGTGCGCAATAACGCGCAGCAGTTACCGCTTCGACCTAAGACTGACGACCTGATCGCGGTGATCACACCCGAACCCGTTGACCTGACCCCGGCGGATACCTCATCCTATGTCGAGATCGATTTGGCTGATGCAGTCCAGCGCCGCCATCCTCGCGTGAAGGCCTATCAACTGCCGCACGAGCTAACTGATGCGGACGTTCAGGACATCCTTGAGGCAACCCAAGACGCGCAGATCGTGATCGTCGGGACCATCAGCGCCGAACGGCACGCGGGCCAAGCCGATCTGGTCGAAGCGTTGTACCGTCGCGGGCAAACTCCAATTGTCGTGGCACTGCGCACACCTTATGATATTGTCGCGTTTCCAATGATCGACACTTATCTGTGTACTTATGGCATCCGGTCTGTCTCGATGGAAGCCGCCGCCAAAGTGCTGTTTGGCGAGATCGAAGCGCAAGGGGTACTGCCCTGTGCCATACCGGGCATCGTGGCGAGTTAAGCGCACTAAAATCACCATCTCCCAGACGAACCCTCTCGTTTGTGGTGCCGGGGCCGGACGAATACTCCGGCTCCGGTGCTTTCTGCGAATATTTTATTGGCAAGTACTGACGCCCCGCCGCAATTTTCGCTAGAAGATTCGCCGCGAAATAAAATGGATGGAGGATGTCATGAGCTATCGACCGCAGACCACAACAGGGGTTTTCTTGGGGATCGGGCTTGGCGGCTTCTTCGACGGCATTGTGCTGCACCAGATTTTGCAATGGCACCATATGTTCACTGAACCGTATCCGGCTAACAGCGTCGGCAATCTCGAACTGAACACACTTGGCGATGGACTATTTCATGCGTTAACGTATGTGTTCACAGCGATAGGACTATTTTTGCTGTGGCGGAACGTTCAGCGCAAGCGGCTGCCCATGCCGGGACGTGTCCTCGTTGGCGCGCTGTTGGTAGGGTGGGGATTATTCAACGTCATTGAAGGCATCATCGACCACTACGTTCTGCGCATTCATCACGTGCGTTCCGGTCCTGATCAAGCCTTCTGGGATTTGGCGTTTCTGGTGTGGGGCGCGACAATGCTCATCGGCGGCTGGCTGCTGATTCGGGCACAACGGCGCGAAACGCTGACTGGCTAATATATGTTACTGGCTGGCACACTGCAATAGGCGGAAAGCAAGCGAATAACCATGAGTCAACTTCTCATTCATAATGCGGAAATGCACACGCACGGCAAAATTGTGCGCTCTGGCTGGCTGTTGATCGACAATGGACGCATCGCGCAGATGGGCGAAGGTACCGCGCCAACTATCGAGAACGCACAGTTGATCGACGCGCAAGGCCAAACGGCGCTACCCGGTTTCATCGACGTACATGTTCATGGCGCGCTCGGTCACGACACGATGGATGCCACGCCCGAAGCACTCACGGCGATGGCGCAGTTCTACGCTAAGCACGGCGTGACGGCCTTTCTGCCCACGACGATGACCACCAGCCGAGATCACATCAACCGGGCGCTGGAAAACGCGGCGCGCTGCGTGGGGCCAATCGAGCGCGGTGCCTCGATTATCGGGGTTCACCTCGAAGGGCCGTATATCAACTATATGATGAAGGGTGCGCAGCCGGGAGAGCATGTTCGGCTGGCTGACTCCGCCGAATATGAACACTGGCTCGATCTCAACGTGATCAAGCAGGTGACGGTTGCGCCGGAGTTTGCCGAGAATCAGGCGTTTATCCGCGAATGTGTCAAGCGCAGTATCAACGTGTCAATTGGGCACACGCAGGCCACCTACGACGATGTTGTAGACGCGGTGGAGCATGGTGCGCGGCAGTCCACCCACACTTATAACGCCATGATCGGCTTGCATCACCGAAACCCCGGTACAGTGGGCGGCGTGCTCTCGATTGATGAGATGCGCTGCGAATTGATCCCCGATAATGTCCACGTTCACCCGGCGAGTATGAAGGTGGCGGTGCGGGCCAAAGGGGCGGGCGGCATCGTCTTGATCACCGACGCGATGATGGGCGCGGGGATGCCCGAAGGCCAATACGATCTCGGTGGGCAGCCTGTAACGGTTCACGGCAACCGCGCCACCTTAGCCGATGGGACGTTGGCAGGCAGCATCCTCACGTTTGATATTGGCTTCCGCAATGTCCTTGCCGCCGCCAATTTGACGATTGATCAGGGTTGGCCCATGAGCAGTGCCAACGCTGCCGCACAACTTGGCATCGCGGACCACAAAGGAAAGCTAGCCGTTGGTTATGACGCGGACGTGATCTTGCTGGATACGAGCAGTTGTGTCACGTTGACGGTTGCGATGGGCAAGATCGTCTATTCGGCGTAAGCGCAATGGATGAACCATTCCGCCGCGCTGGGAATGCCCTTGAAGGCTTGTCGATAGGCGATGCCATTGGCGGGTTCTTTGAGTTTTCTACCGCAACAGCACTCAAGCGGATCAATGAGCACATCTTGCCTGCCGGAGTGTGGCACTTCACAGATGACACGGTGATGGCGTTATCAGTAGTAGAAACACTCAAGCACCACCAAACCATAAATCAGGACTTCTTGGCACAAAGTCTGGCTGGACGCTATGACCGTTCACGCGGATATGGCCTTGCCACACGTAATATCCTCTCGCGTATCAAAAATGGTGAACACTGGCAGCAAGTCGCTGCCGATGCTTTTAAGGGGACCGGATCGTTTGGGAATGGAGCGGCGGTACGTGCGGCTCCCATCGGGGCATGGTTCGCGGATGATCTAGACGCAGTTGTAGAAAACGCACGACTTTCTGCCGAGGTAACACATTCCCATCCCGAAGCGATTGCGGGTGCTACTGCCGTTGCTGTGGCAGCAGCGTTCGCTTGGCAATTACAAACTAACAAATCAGGGAACTATCAATCGTTTCTTTCTGAAATACTGCCATTTGTGCCAGACAGCGAAGTGAAACAGGGCATTTTCCGAGCACGAGATTTGCCACCAAACACAACCGCACAAGCCGCTGCTGCTGAATTGGGCAACGGAAGCCAAGTATCGTGTCAAGACACTGTACCATTTGCGTTATGGTGCGCCGCCGAATCATTGGATAACTTTGAAAACGCTATTTGGCTTACCTTGCAAGGGCTAGGCGACTGCGATACCAACTGCGCAATCGTGGGCGGCATTGTGATTTTATCTGCCGCCCTTGACACGATCCCGTCATTATGGCATCAGTCTCGTGAGCCTTTGCCGGATTGGGCGCTTCACGAGGACTAGGTAGTATCACGGTGACGGTTGCGATGGGCAAGATCGTCTATTCAGCGTAGATTAACTAAAGTCATAACGTCAGTTCGACTCTTTGTCTCTACTCTCGGCGCTCAAGTTCGTCGGGCGTTGGGCGTTGGAAGAACGCAATCCATGGCTTCATCATCGCTTCGGGAATATAGAAACTTATTTGCGAAGGCTGCGAATTTCTGACCGCAAGCCGATGCAGCAATTCATCCGCCGCTATATCGAGAAAGTGAACTTCGCTGCTGGCCCCAAGCTGCTTCGCTCGAGATCGATAGTCTTCGCGTTCCTCACGTGCCCAGAAGCCGAAATCGAGGATTACATTCGTTCCCAATTCAAGCGCTCTACTGGCAATGTCCCAAAGCATCGCTTCAATTAAACCATGCCGAGCATCATGTTCCGGCTCCTCAGCATCTTGACCGAAGAGTCGGACGTGCCATTCATCGGGTGTCAGTCGAAGGGCCGATTGCTCACGCTCAAGCTTCTGCGCAAGCGTGGTTTTTCCTGAGCAAGGAAGTCCAACCATCAAATGTAGAGTCGCCACACTTACTACTCCTAGCGTTGGTAGGGCTGCAATTGTAGCCGTGAATGCGGATAGGATCAGCAAATCAGCGATACGTCAGTTTATGCCTACTACTACCTATTTATCGCTACCCGTTTTGCCAACCATGTTTGCCCCGCATTGCCGCTAATCCAACAACCCCTGCAACCGTCAGTAAGGACTCTCGAAAAGCTGAAACCCAATAGCTACGATACGAACGATACGGTCATCTGACTCAAACAGGTGTAAGCGTCCAAATCTGCTGTAGTCAAGCAATTCCTCATCAGAATATTTCGTATAAGATGAGGTTAAAGTGCGCAAAAACGCCAAATTCTCAGCATCTTTAGCCACACGCAAATTAACGCCTTTCCAGCTAAATAAGCCAGAAAAAGCACTGACAAAGCTAAAGACGATATGAAATCGATCCTCATACTTTAATGGATTTTCTACCAAGACCGATAATTCGTTATAGCTATCTTGGGGATTACCCGAATAATTTTCCATGAAACAATTGTAGTCCATTGGATTAGCAATATTGATCGTGTCTATTGGCTGCAATGGTCTCACGAGGGTATGCCTCTCCTAATCCAGCAACCCCTGCAACCGATGATCGGCGTGTACCAACCGTTCTGCCAGCAGCCGCGCCATAAACGTATGGAATGCCGTTGCAACCGCAGGTTCATCGGCCTGCATCTTGGCGATTGCATCCGCCGATAAGTGATAAACAACGCTCGGCTCCGACGTGATCACCGAAGCAGTTGCGGCGCGGTCCATATACAGCGCCACCTCGCCCACCACAATCCCGCCGCCAAGCGCCCGCAGCCGGATCGTCTTGCCGTCCTCAGTCGTCAAGTTCACGGTCACATGCCCCGACTCGATGAAGTACAGGCCGTCCGTCACCTTGTCCTGCGTAATCAGTGTGATGTCTGCTGGCACGTCGAGACGCTCCATATACTTCAACATTTGGCTGATCATGCTGATGTTTGGGAAGACATCACTGATGCGCTTGGGCAAAGGATGCGCTTCGGAAGTCAGCACTCCTTCCGCGTCGAGTAGTTGGCTCTCGGCCCATTCCAGCCCATGATCGAGATCAGCGAACACATGGATCACCGCGTCGTTTTTTTCGATCAGGTTATCGCCTTCCATCTGCCGCTGCATCCGACTCGGTAAGTCCGTAAAAACGACCTTAAAATTATGCGCCTGTGCCTGCTGCTTGATCTTGGTAAAACTCAGCAGCGCCGACGAATCCATGCCGCTGACCAAGCGGAAGTCGAATACGACAAAGCGCGGTGCGAGTTGGGCATTTTCGGCACGGTGGCGCACCTGCTCCAATAGGCTGTTGGCGGTGCCGAAGAAGATATAGCCTTGTAGCCGCAGAATGAAAATCTGCTTGCCTTTTTCGTGTAGAACGCGCTGCTGCTGCATGGTCCGGTCAACGGTGCTCGGCAAATGATCGCCCGTCACGGCGGAGCGCACCACATTGACACGGCTGTAGTTAACGAGGAACAGGCCTGCCGCCACGACCAACCCCACAAGCAGCGCTTCGAGGAAGCCGATGAACATGATCACCAGCAGGATCGTGATCACGATGAGGTAGTCACTGCGGGGTAATTTTGCCCGCGCCTCGATCACCCATTCGAGCAGCAGGCCGAGGCCGAGGAACATCAGAAACCCGCCGAGGATCGGCTTGGGGAAGTACGAGATGACCGTCGCGCCGAACAACAAGACGATCAGGCACAGCGCCGCCACGATAAACGAGACAAGGCGACTGCCCGACCCGATGCGGTGACTTAGCGCCGTTAGGGCCAATGTACCAAACCCGCCCATCCCGCCGAGTAGGCCGGAAACAAGGTTCGCCGCGCCTGCTACTTTGAGTTCGTAGTTCAGGTCAACGTCGCGCCCGGTGACGACTTCGAGACCGCTCTCGTTCAGTAGAAACGTGAGCACCGCCATGATCAACAGTGGGATCATATTGCCAAGCTGCCCGAACACGATAGTCCAGTTGGCGCGCTGCAAGTCGAGGATGGTCATGGGATGCCACAGACCGCCTTCAGGGAACGGCCCTAGTAGCCAACCTTCGGCACTCAGGCGGTCCAGCGGCATTTGGGCTACCAACGCGATGCCATAAAAGATCACGATCCCGACCACCATGACCGACGGCATAACCAGATAGTGTCGAAAACGCCGCGTCATAACAATGAGCACGACTGCAAAGACAATCCCCGGCAGCCAGCGGATCAGCACATTCGGTTGGAACAACACGGCGACTCGGGCAAAGTCGAAGGTGATGCCCGTGACCACGCCGATTGCGCCGCGCAGCAGCAGCCAACCCGTCCCCGCCAAGAAGCCGCCAATAACCGGATACGGGATAAAACGGACCAGCGCGCCGAGTCGAAACTGACCAAGCAGAAACAGCGTGATCGCTGTGAGCAGTGAAGCCAGCACAATGCCCGCCACAATCGTTACCAGCCTATCCGCGCTATTTACCAATGATCCTTGCGCCGTCGAGAGCGCTGCCACGATGCCTGCCAAGAACGCGGCGGTGGTGTCCTGCGGATGGGAAACCGTCGCCGGGAATTTAGTCAGCAGTGGGATCACGATATTGACGACAATCGTGCTAGACAGGATGAGGCCAACGCCGAACGGCACATAGGCTACCGTATCGCCCGAAAAGATGAGCGCGGCAAAGGCTACCGCGAGGATGACCGCCAGTACCCAGATCACAAGGCTGGCGGTGATGGTCGGCACGAGTCGTTCAGGGCGCAGTTCCCGCTGTATTGCCTGCGATAGTGATAACGTAGGGGCTGCAACTGGCGCGTCCGTCATCGGAGTTCCCTCATGAATACCAAACTTATATTTAATCGTTCCTAGTGTACAGCGTTTGCTTCGTTCATAGTGAATAATCGCGCCGTTGATGGGTAGGCTAATCGTAAAGGATGATTAGCCTGATGCTAAATTGAGTTATTCGCGTTACAACATGAGCACTTTTCGACACAATTCATTTCCAGAAACACCTTAAATGGACAATTCCCCGGCCCAACTTGCCCGACGTAATCTGAACTTGACCCGCCTATACTATCTGCTATTCTATGGCGGCAACGGTTTTATGCTGCCCTTCCAGAGTCTATTTTTCGTCCACATCGGCCTAAGTGGGACTCAAATCGGTTGGGTTACGTCGCTGGCTGCATTTGTTACGCTGCTCGCCGCGCCGTTCTGGGCACAGAAGAACGCCAGTTGGCATAATCCTCGTGGTGCGATGCAAGCGTTCGTAGTGCTCACCTCACTGTGCCATTTGTGGATGAGCCAACAGGTGATGTTTTTCGGCGTGGCGTTGGTCATTTTGGTACGGGCAGTCGTCGGGGCAGGCATCATGCCGCTGTCTGATTCGTTGGCGGTGTCCGTCACGAAAAATGCCCGCGCCGGATTTGGCAGCGTGCGCGTCTTCGGCTCACTCGGCTGGATCATTTTCCTGATGATGGCGGGTTTCATTGTGCAGAACGCGGGAATACAATTTAGCCTCATCGGCGCAGGACTCATCGCGGGAACCGGGGCACTGGTCCTGATGCCAATCGAAGCCAGTAATTTTCACTCACACCGCCCGAAAGATATGAGCGCCACAAGCCTCAAGATCACCGTACAGAATATGCTCCACAACCCACCGCTGCTCGGTATTGCCGGGATGCTCATCCTCACCTTTTTGGCGAACAGCGGCGTGAGTCAGTTTGATAGTGTGTTTATGAGGCAGCTTGGCGCAACTGATCCTCAGATTGCGCTGGCGGGGATAGTTGGCGCACTCGTGGAACTACCTGCCATGTTCTGGGCAGATCGGCTAGCTCGGCGGCACGGGCCATACCGTATCCTAGTCATCGCGGTCCTGCTCACCGGATTATTGCGCGGGCTAGTCTTTGTCGTGCCCACCTTCCCAACGATTCTACTGGTCCGGTTCCTGTTTGGCTTACCGTTCAGCCTCTACACAGTCGCGCTGATCCAAGCCATTGTGAAATATTCGGCGGAGCATGAAAAGCATACCCTGTTGGCCCTGCTGACCGTGACGCTGCCTAGCCTAATGGGGATCGTCGGCGCACCCATTGCAGGTGCAGCCTTCGACCATTTCGGGGCACGATGGTTATATGCGATTTACGCGGTGGGCTATGTGCTAGCGTGGCTGGTGCTGCGCGCGATGGCACCTCGCCCGGATGCTGCTCTAGAGCCAACAGTCAATTAAATACGAGAGCACACAAGGTGCTGCCCTACAAATTTGCCTACGCGATCATTTGACCAGTTGGCAGTCCCTATCGAATTGAAGCCGAACATCTGCATCGTTGATGCTGAAGTTATAGCCCCGCTCGAAATAGCGGATCACGGCGACGGCATCTTTCGGTGCGCCTTTTTCGACGGCTGCACTCCATAACTGCTTAAACGTGCATTTCGGCGTTGGGATAATGACATTAGGTGAAGTTGTTGGGCGCGATGTGTCCCGCTTCATACCACGATTGACATATGAATACGACGAATTGTTAGAGCGTACTGTCCACCATGATCCCGGCTCATAGGCTTTAATTGTCACGGGTTCATACCACGCGCCATCAGCTTTGCCACCCGCGCCAATCGGCGGTGCGTCGGCAGGCGTTGGCACTTTGCGGGCAAACGTGAAATTGACATAGGGGTGATAGCTGGCAGTCAGGTCCATTGTGCCATCCGAGCGCACATAGTAGGCATCAATCACGGTCAGTTCAGCGCCTTCGCCCGCATATGCGGCAACTTGTGGCAGCGCGGCGATTGGATCGAACGCCTTTGCATCGCCGGGGACTGGCTCAGTCGTGACATTACCGCCGCCCGTCTCGAAGAAGGGTATCGCCAAGCGCGTCACGAATAGATACAGCAGCGGCAAAATAATCAACAATTTTACGAGACACGATAGGCGGTTCGAGCGCTTCTTGTCTTGGGCAAGCGAAGGATCGCTCATCACGTTTTGATCTGAATCCAAAGGTAAACTTCTCCAAGATAGGGTAAGTGCTGCGATCTATGATAGTACTGTTGCAGTTTTGGCGCTGTTATGCCGTCCATAAATGGAGCGGGCTGAACTCACTGCGAAGCCCATTAGGGCTAGCTGGCACAATGGCTAGACTCTGTAAAATTGACTTGTTTGGAATCCAAAATTAACGCACTCAGCCAATATTTGAAGTCAGATAAGCGACAATCCGCCACAATAAAAACCCATTGCCAGCTAGCCTTTAGGCTTCGGAGTTCCTTTAGCACGGTGATTTATCGCCGTTGTTTAACGCCCCGACGGCAAGGCCAATGTTGCCAACACGGGTCGATGATCCGAGCCGCCAGAAGTGGGCCAAACTAGAGCATCAATCGCCGTCAGGTCATGGCTGTGAAACACGTAATCAATCCGTACAAGTGGCCGTATTGGCAGCGAGGTTCTGCCGCTTGGCACGGCGCTTGAACTACTAAAATCTGGAAATGTAAAGCCCATTCCCCAACCCACCTCTCGATAGGTGTCGCCAAAATTGGCAGTAACACGCTGGTAGTCATCGGAGAGGTCTGCCATATTGAAATCCCCCATGATGATAACAGGCATCTTATCGAGCCTAGCCCGATTAAGTACCGAGTCGATCTCGACGGTACGAATTTCATTGGAGTATAGCTTTCCAGCTCTCATAAATGGGTGAATGGGGTGCGTGTTGTATACCGCAATCATCGTCCCGTTAACGTCGATCTCCACCCGTTGATGGGCTAGTTTTTCAGGTAGTTGGTCATTCCGCCAATAATCGTCGGCTTTAATTGGATAACGACTCAGTACCCCTTGTCCGATCACTGGATTGTTTGGATCAGTGTGAAATGCTGTGTAGGGGTAGTTTGATTTTAGTACTTTAGAAAATAGACCAGCAGCTTCCTCGCTTACTTCCTGTAGTGCCACAACATCTGTATCTGACCTTATAACAACTGCAATCATCAGTCCGAGTAAGTCTTTGCCGACTTGGGAGTGAATGTTATAGGTGAGTAATTTTAGATGTGGCACTTGTACGGTGCTGCTAGTTGTGGGGGTGCGCGGAACGAACGTCACGCCATAAACCGCAATAAGAAAGAGCAGCGGTACGCCTGCAATTACGGCGACCCAATAGCGACGGCGTATCAGTGAGATTGGCAGCCATAAAAATAGCGGCAGCACCAATAGGTGATAATAACTGTTGCCCAGCCCTATTATTTCCCATCGCTCCCCAATCAGATAATGTAGTGGAATGAACAGAGCCAACGCGAGGACATATTCATCCACCAGAATAGTCATTAACCGCATAACTCGTTGGGGAATTGACCGTGTTTGTTTGAGGGGAAGTGAAGGTTCGGGAGTAGACATAGGTGATGGCCCCGCGTTCCAAGGTATGAGATAAAGCTAATACACCAACGCCATAACTTTTCCTCTAAATTCTAGGGAAATTATTTGTTCCCCGGTAAACTGATTTGGGCTTCTGCGCCACCTAAATTTAGCTAAGGAATCTCATGTACGATCTTCTTATCATTGGCGGGTACGTGGGCGAAGTTCCAGCAAAAGTACCGACGCAGCCGCAAGAAGGAGCACACTGCATGCTCCGTCCAGTTTGATTTCCAAACTAATTTTCCGTATGCTGATAACTGACTTTAACCGTTCAAAAATGCTGGCGGTATTATGTGGCTATCGAAATTATGCTTTATGTCTGTTTTTCGACCTACGATCTTTATCGTCACATTCACACTAATTGCATTTAGCCGTATACAACCGATTTACGCCCAAAATACTTTCTTCACAGGCTGCAAAACTCCACTTATTCTGTACACTGAATTTATCCCCGAAAATACATATTCATTGCATTGTTTAACAGAGAACGGTGACAGAAATTTAGGGGTTAACGGCTGGGCGTTTGCGCTTTCCCCCGACAAGCAATGGATAGTATATAGTCGCAGTCATGGCCCATATCGTACAGTTGGTAAAGAATTCTTCGGCTATACGTCGCTATTTATTTACGACATTGCCGCTAAAAAAGAATCTTTACTCCTCGCCGAAATGGGAAAGATCAATTATTTTTGGATTGGTGATACGAACAAACTGATGATTAGTTTCTGGATTAATCGTTTAGGCGCATACGAGGATGAGTATCCGGCACACTTTATCTACGATCCAAGTGTCGATAGATTTACAGAAATGAAGTGGCCCAACGGGCGAATACTCGGTTACCTACCGCAAGAAGAAAAATTCGTTATTACGCCAAATTCCGCAGGCCCAACCATTTTTGCAGTTGCTGCTAGTGATATTGGCACTTCCCAACCACTTGACTTATCAAAAACTCTACATACTTTTACGCTTGCAATCTCACCAAGCGGAGCATACCTAGCTTATAAAAATTATGGGGCCGCAAATCAAACTATTATTCTCAATCAGATAACTCATGAGAAGATACTCTTTTCGTCAGCGTCTATAAAAGCCAACACTACAGACGTGGAAATCATAGGGTTTTCGCGCAGTAACAAATATCTAGCTCTCACACTCGATAAATACACAGTCGTTATTTATAGTCTTGAGGAAAGGAGCAATGTTTTTATTCAGGAAGATTCTCCACAATCAGGCTATTTTCAATTCCAATGGCTCAATGATGCCGATACTCTACTAATTTTTAAGCCCCGATCAGAAGATGAACCATTATTTACTGACATTTTTGAGATTGATATGTCCACAAAGTCCTTTTCGCGTTTAACGAATACTGCAACCGCAAAATCACCGTGATAAAATTACTGCAACAACTAGAACAATTCTCCTCAACTCGGTAAACTGAACACCGTTATTTCCCTCCCAAACTTAAAGGATTCATCACCCTCATGTACAATCTTCTCATCACTGGCGGGCGCGTCATCGACGGCACAGGCAGCCCGTGGTATTGGGCCGATGTCGCCATTCAAGCAGATCGCATCGCCGCTATTGGCAAATTAACTGGCAGCCGTGCGCAGCGCACCATCAATGCCACCGGACGGATCGTTGCGCCGGGGTTCATCGACATGCACACGCACTCTGATTTGCAACTGCTGATCAATCCGCTGCATGAGAGCAAAATTCGGCAAGGTGTGACGACAGACGTAATCGGTCACGATGGGCTTGGTCTCGCGCCAATCACCCCGACAACTGCGCGCATCCTGCAAGATCAGCTTGCGGGCTGGAACGGTCGTCTCGGCAAAGACTGGGACTGGTCTACGATCAGCACATATCTTGATCGCTTCGATAACCAATCGGCGGTCAATGTGGCGATGCACGTCCCACACGGCACGATCCGCCTGCTCGTGATGGGCGAGGAAGCCCGCGAACCGACTGCTGACGAACTGGCCCGTATGCAAGCGATGGTCGATCAGGGGATGCGCGAGGGCGCGGTGGGACTCTCGACGGGGCTGCAATATGCGCCTGCCATGTTCGCCACCGATGCCGAAGTGGTCGAATTGTGCCGTCCGCTCCAAGCCTATAATGGGATGTACGCGCCGCATCACCGCAACTATGGGATGCATGCGCTGGAAGCCTACGCCGACTCCATTGAGATCGGGCGGCAGGCGGGTGTTCCGGTACATTTAACCCACTGTCACTTTGGCTATCCGGTTAACCGCAACCGTGCGCCCGAACTGCTCAAGCTGATTGATGATGCGCGCACCGAGGGCATCGAAGTGACAATGGACACCTACCCATATCTGGCAGGCAACACATATATGCACGCCATGCTGCCGAGTTGGGTCAGCGCGGGTGGCAGTGCCATGATCCTTGAACGGTTGCAATCGCCGGAGACGCGGGCCAAGATCAAATATGAAATGGAAGTAACCGGATCGGACGGCTTTAACAGTGTACCGATGGGCTGGGAGATGATCAGAATTGGCGCGATTGCCACCGAGGGCATGGATCAGTCACTTGTTGGCCTATCTATTCCTGAAGCCGCCGCCAAAGCTGGCAAAGAAAACTTCGACTTCTACGCGGATTTTCTGGTCGAGACCCGGTTAGGTGCAGCGTGCCTTGCCTTCATCGGCAATGAGGAAAACGTACAGGCTATCTTGCAGCATCCAGCCCATATGGTCGGCAGCGACGGGATTCTTGCGGGCAGTAAACCGCACCCACGCGGATGGGGATCGAATGTCAAGTTTCTGGCGCACTATACCCGCGATCTTGGCTTGCTGACGTGGGAAGAAGGTATCCGCAAAATGACCTCGGCTTCGGCGCGACGGCTCGGCCTGATGGATCGCGGAATTCTGCGGCCCGGTTTCGCCGCCGATGTGGTGATCTTCGATGCGGTGGAACTGCGCGACACCGCTACTTATGACGATCCGCGCCGACATCCCGAAGGTATTTATTATGTGGCGGTCAACGGTCAACTGGTGGTCGATGACCAGCAAGTAACAGGCAAAACACCGGGGCGCGCCCTGCGAGAGATTTACGGGCGCAAACCGGAACATTTCACAGAACTCTTATAAGGAAATAATATTCATGCATCAGGAACAACGCCAACGTACAGTACAACTATTGCAGCAGCGCGGCATCGATCAAGCTGTTTTCGCCCACCCCGAATCGCTCAAGTGGCTGCTCGGTTTCGCACCGCCTGTCAATGCAGGGCCGAGTCTGTTCACGGCGAGTTATCCCGTGTTATGGTACAACGACGGCAAATATACGCTGATCACGGTGGATGCATATGCCGCTCTCGCCGTGCCGATTGCCGAGCAGGCCGATTGTGCCGTGCTGACCTATCAGGGCTATACGGTGCCCACACCTATTGAAAGCGGGGCAAAGTTACTTGCCGCGTTCAATGAAGTGACAGCGGGCAAAATCAGCAAGCGTGTTGGTGTCGAATCGCAGTATGCCTCTGATTCAGTCGTCTCAGGGCTGCGCAAAGCTGGCGCAGAGATTACACCCATTGATGAGTGGCTGCATCCACTACGTACGATAAAAACCGCCGACGAGATCGCCATCCTGCGCCGCAACTTCCAGCTTGGCGATATTGGACACGCAGCGGCCCGTAAAGCAACCATCGCGGGCAATACCGAAATCGAGGTGTGGAATGCACTTGAGTCAGCCATCCAAGCAGCGGCAGGGCAGCGCGTCCCGCTAGGCAATGACTGCGTGGTGGGCTACCGAGATATGAATATCGGCGGCTGGCCCGGCGCGCTGGAAATCCGCCCCGGCGATTCGATGATCGTGGACATTAGCGTTATCAAAGATGGTTATTGGAGCGATAGCTGCGCGACCTATTTCGCGGGTGAGCGCTCCAAGCAGCAAAGCGAGATCATGAAGGTGATTACCGATGCGCTAGCCTTCGGCAAAACGCTGCTCAAGTCGGGAGCGGTTTGCAAAGAGATCGACTTTAAGCTGCGCAAGTTTGTCAAGGATGCGGGCTACTCAGTCTATCCCCATCACAGCGGGCACGGCGTAGGAGTCTCAGGCCACGAAGCACCGCGCCTTGTGCCCTACAGCGAAGAAATATTGGAACCCGGCATGGTCATTATGTTAGAACCCGGCACATATATTCCCGGCGTGACGGGTGTACGCATTGAAGACGGCATGTTGATCACTGAGAACGGCTGCGAAGTGCTGACCAAGCACGACAAGAGCTAAAACACATGTTGAAGGGGAGCATCTTGTGTGCTCCCGTTTTCCAACCCTAACTGTCGGCATTAAGCGAATCGTTATAGACTGCATATTCCTATCGACTGCGTTTATACCGAGAGGACAAGCCCATGAACGTGCGCCGTCAACACCACCTATTGCCGCTCATCGTGGCAATCGTGCTGATCCTTAGCGCCATATCGCCCGCCATCAGCATCAGTGCCGCCGGGGATGTGATCGGGCCGGAGAACGCCAAGAAGCTCAAAGAGATTGCGCTACTCGAAGCCGACGCGGGCGGTGTGTACAGCCTCGCCGTTAGCGCCGACGGGAAGCTCATTGCATCCGGTCACGAAGACGGCAGCGTTCATGTGTGGGATGCCGCCACGCATAAAGAATTATCGACGCTGAAGGGCGAAGACGAGGAAACGAACGTTAGCTACCTCAAGTTTACGCCCGATGGCAAACTGTTCTCGATGTCGTTTTTTACGATGCTTGGTCAGATGATTCGATTTTGGGACATCAAATCTGGCAAGGCTATACCCTATGGATCAGAAAAATTTGGCATGATGCTGGCGCGGACTGCCGTTGGCCTGAGCGACGACGGCAAGACCATTGCCCTCGGCGACTGCGGCAGCGAAATCGCGTTCGGCGACAAGGGTTCAAGCTGCATCAAAACCGGAATGCAGTTTCAAGAGGTAAAGACGGAAAAGCTAATCTCGTCATTTGAGCCATCGATCCAAGGCTCGCTATGGGCAATCGTGTTTAGCCCTGATGGTAAATTGGCGGTACTTACCGGAGAAGATGGCACTATTCGTCTTGTAGATGTGAAAACTTCGAAGTTTACGAAGACGTTGGCAAAGGTAGGCAAATTGACCCTCGGCGCGGCGTTTAGTAAAGATGGAACGCTGGTGGCTGTAAGCGGAGTCGATGGTACGGCGCGTGTCTGGAACGTTAAGACTGGCGCGATTGCCCTGTCCCTGAAAGCTAACGCGACTGCGGCTGTAGTCGTCGCGTTTTCGCCTGATGGCAAACTGTTGGCAGTGGCAGGTGAAGATGCAGCGTTGCGGCTATGGGATGTAAAGACGAAGAAACAAGTCGTGGCGCTGAAGAACCACACGGGCATCATCACAGGCTTGACCTTTAGCCCTGACGGTACCACGTTGATCAGCGCGGCGCTTGACGGTAAAGTGCGCGTATGGGGGTTTGAGTAGATTTGCTCATAGGCATCAAATTTACGATTGAGCGATAGCATTGCGCGTGTTTGTGCCCGTTCCATTTAAGGCTTGTCCGGTACTTGTAATTTGGTCGAACCGTAAGTTTAAGCCATAGATCGGGTGTGTTGGTGGCAGCGGACTCGTAGGGGCGGGCTAATTGTCCGCCCGGTATTGAATTATGTATTTGAATGTGATGTTGAGGGTTTATCAGGGAGTCGGTTATGGCGTCAGGTTGGAAATCGGAACTACGAAATACAGCAGAGGGCGGACATGTAGCCCTCCCCTACAAACCCGCTATTTGGCTCATAATCCGTCCCGTCTTATCTATTCAACATGAGTACCGGACAAGCCTATTTATGGACGGGCGCAGACTTGAAATAGAGCGCTCTACTCGTACACAACCTTCACAGGCGCACCGAAATATCCGCTCCATCGCTCACCTTCCGCCTTGATTAATGGTTTAGCTTTCGATGGCAGATTAGGGAACGGTGAGATGGTAATCGTAACGTCCTTCTTCTTTGCTTCGTGCTTCCACACGCCCATGATGCGCCCATTGATCAGCACCACCGACGAAATCCAGCCGGACGTGCGCGACACCAACGGCTTATATGCCTGCGGCAGGAAATACTCAATGTTCTTGTTGAGCGCCAATGTGTAGGGATCAAAATTGCCGAGCAGCCGCACCGATAGACCTTTCGGCGTAGTGTTCTGAATGTCGGTAATATCAGCCGTCAATATGAAACCTTTCCAGCCCTCAAGCTCGACCTCGGTTAACACCTCGCCCATGCTCTTGAATATCTGCTTTGCACCTTTGAGATCAACGCCCCACCAACGATAAAACTGATCTGGGTTCGATGGCCCGTAAACGGTCAAATGGCGCGTCATCACTTCTTTAAGCGCTGCTGTGGGATCAACCTTTTCCCACGATCCGAGCCATTGATCGGGTCGCACGAATGTCACGTTTTGACCTTGACTTGGCCCAAAGCACAAATAGCCTTGATAACTGGCGGGTTTGAGCAGCGATCCCCAGCCGGAAAGCATCACTTCTTTCAGGTGAGGGTTACCTGCTTCTGTCGCAATGGTGTCGGCTAGTTGTTCGCGGGTCAGGTTGCGGTTATCCAGCGCCTTCGCCACGCCCTCGGTGATGGCGGCGATCTCGGCGGCGGTCACCTTATGATATTTGAGCCAACTATCGGGTATACGTGCTCTGCGCGTACCGCCGAGTGCCGCTACGTACAACGGCATATCACTGGCGGTCATCAGGTGCAGCGTACCGCGCATCGTCCATGCCTTGACCAGCGTTTTATCCTGCCAGAGCGCCGTCTGTACATCTTCTGATGTAATATCTTTGACCCGTGCCGCGATTGCCATCTCCGCCGACGACATCACCTGCGCCTGAATGCCGCACGTATTGCGTACCACAGTCAGCATTTGATTGCGAGGTGCTTGCTCCACAAGATGCTGCTTTTTTACCCGCCAACAGCCGATCTGTTCCCACGTTAACGCGACAGCCATAACAACCTCTCAGGGTGATGAGCGTAGAACATCCGCTCTATTATGACATATTCTGGGTTGCGCTCCAACTCAGGAATAGAGTATGATGGCGGCATAATTGCTCTATTATTGACCCTTCATCGAACCTAATGCGCTACAATTTGCCGTTGACTTTAGATAAAAATACGTATAAAATCGCACTTACCGAACGCGTGTTCTATCTCGTATCTTAGGAACGACTGAACAGCATTTTAGTTCGGAGGAACTATGTCCAACAGACCCAACACCTCAATTTCATCGAATTTCAACCTCGATAAAGCCCGCGAATCAATTCTTTATGTCGCTAAACGGATACCTGATCCAACGTTTCACAGCGTTAGCAAAATTCTATATTTTGCGGACAAACTGAGCTTGGAGAAGTATGGCAGGCTCATTTCGGGAGATACCTACGCTGCAATGCGATTTGGCCCCGTTCCATCGAATACTTATGAGTTGATGAAGGCCGCACCCGCAAATGGCAGTTTAGGCTTTCGAGTAGAAAACAAGAAAGAAATCATCGCCCTACAAGACGCGAAACTAGACGAACTCAGCGAATCGGATATCGAATCGTTGGATACCGTGATTGCGATCTATGGCAAAATGCCGTTTAATAAACGAACCGAACTCAGCCATGATGAGGCATGGGCGGCTGCATGGAAAAGTAAAGGAAACGGCGGCAATGCCCTCATGTCTATCGAGAGTATTGCAAAATCCCTAAATGATGGTGAAAATCTCCTAGAGCATTTGCAAACCCGTCATGACTAGGATTTTTGATGCCGTCGTCCGGTCAACTTTGGCATATCTACCACGTCGAAAATTGTAGACATACAAAACCTCACCCGAAGCCCAAATATGTCGTCATTGTACATGTAGACGGAGAGGCGTTAGGCTGCTTTATCAATTCGATCCTCAGTCAATGGCTCCAAGACCGCCCCTATATGTTGGTTTGCGAAGTCGTCATCCCCGGTCTTAATTACTCCGGCATAAACCACGACTCATTTATCGACTGTCAGCAGTTTTATCCCTTTAACGACAGTGAACTGGTTGATAGTCGAGGATTACTTAGTGATGAACTAAAAACAGCAGTTCTTAATGCAATTGCCAATTGCCCAACTTTGCCTGTCAAGTACAAGAAGGCGATTCTGAGCCGGGAGAATTGGCCTCCTGAATCGCCTTCTACGTGACAATTCTCTGTGGTACAGTAGGTCTTCGTTAGTTGTGATGCCCCACCACGATTACAACATTGCCCCGCTTACGGCCCGTATCAACATAGCGATAGGCCTCCGCGATTTGCCGCAACGGATAGCAGCGGTCAATCACTGCTTTGATCTTGCCCGCCTCAAATAGCTCGTTCAGGAAGACAAGGTTTTCCTTTTTCTGCATAAGGCCAGCCGGGACGAACTTGGCCTTTTTGCTTCGCAGCGCGTTCCCTAACATGCTAACCACGATGCCAAGCGACGGAACGGTAGTCAGGTAGATTCCCTTTGCTGTCAGCGCGCGCTTACACTGTGAAAACGAGCGCTTGCCCACCGCGTCGAAAATAATATCGTAGGTCTTGCCGTTCTTTGTGAAGTCCGTTGTGGTGTAGTCAATGATGTGATCGGCTCTCAAAGATTTCACCATCTCGACATTTGCGGCACTACACACCCCGGTCACTTCTGCGCCGAAGTGCTTGGCAAGCTGCACTGCCGCCGCCCCTACCGCGCCCGACGCGCCGTTGATCAGCACTTTTTGTCCGGGTTGAATCTTGGCAACATCTCGCAGGAAGGTTAGCGCGGTGAGGCCGCCATCGACCATAGCGACGGCTTCTTCGTCCGTCATCTTGGCTGATTTTACGATCAGCGGTTTATTTTCAGGCAGGCACATATACTCGGCGTGCGCACCAAATGTATCAGGGCTTAACCCCACTACCTGATCGCCTTGCTTAAACTCTGTCACTGAGGGGCCAACCGCTTCGATCTCGCCACTGAACTCAGTCCCACCGATGGATAGTCGTGGTTTGGTCAAGCCATACATTAGCTTGATGATAAACGGATCGCCCTTGAGAAAGGCACAGTCGGCTGGTCCTAAGGATGCCGCGTGGACCTTGATTAACACTTCGTTATCCTTCGGGGTCGGTTTGGCGACCTCTTGCAGTTGCAGAACATCCGGTGTGCCGTACTTGGTGGTGACAATTGCTTTCATGACTCTGCTCCTTAGTTTGATATTCGTGATTTTCAATCATGTTCTAGTTGCGCATAGACGCGCTTCGCCTTGCTCAAAGCGTTATCGGCCTTGAGCTAATGCGGTGATATACAGTTGTTGTCTTGTCTATCTAGCGTTTATTCTGGACGGTCCAAGTAGAAGACCTTTTCTAGTGGCAGGTCGAAGGCCAATGCGATGCGGAAAGCCAGTTCCAGCGAGGGTGAATATTTGCCCTTTTCGATGGCGACGATGGTTTGCCGCGTCACGCCCGCTTTTTCCGCCAATTGTTCTTGGGTCATTTCGTTGTGCTCGAATCGCAATTTGCGAATGTTGTTATGGATAACAAGCGTGCCCACGTTAGACCCCTCTGCGATAAAAGTAGAGCTGCGAAAAATCCAGCACCATGCCCGCCACAATCATCGAGAACAAGAAGCCGACAAACATTGCAATCGGCTGCATGGGTACGACCTGTGTGCCCACTGACATCAGAAATCCTATCATGAACACGTGATAGAAATTCCGCGTCGATTTCAAATCCACGAGCTTATCGAGTTCATCGACAATGTTTGGTTCCTCTTTCTTCGTCGCCATTGCGTTCACCATGATAAATAGGATTTGCAGGATGATTTGAAACACGATTTGTACGGGGATGTAAAGTAGTACAACCGCTGCACCAAACCCGAAGATTTGCGATGGCTCGAAATTGCCGACTTGATAGCGTTGATTGACATCATTGAGATAGAAGGCCGAAATCAGAATCGTACCGATGAGAGAGGTGATTGCTTTCTTTTCCTGATAGGACATAGTTACCTTCGCTTGTCTGTTAGACTTTACGTTTAGTATGTTGAAGTAGACAAATAGTATCATATAGTATACTTTGTGTCAAGTATAGCATACATCAACTTGCTGAATGTGCGCAGTGAGCCATTTTTTGAGGATTTGCGCTTCCTCATGTACATTCACCTACCAATGAAGCAACTGACCAACCCCTCAATAGGTAATGCTTGACAATGAACATCAACGACTTGGAAACGCCCGTCGCCACGATCAACTTGGATCGCGTCGAAGCGAATATCAATAAATTCCAGCAATACGCCGACGCGCATAAAATCGCCAACCGTCCGCACATCAAGACGCACAAGATTCCAGCAATCGCGCAGATGCAGTTGAACGCAGGCGCGTCGGGCATTACCTGCCAAAAACTCGGTGAAGCGGAAGTGATGGCGCGGGCGGGCATCACCGATATTTTTATCCCCTACAACATCATCGGCGCGTCTAAACTCGAACGCCTTGCCGCGCTGATAAAAGTCGCCAACATCAGCGTGACAGTTGATTCGGAGTACACGGCGAAGGGTCTCTCGCAGATGGCACAGCGGCACGGCGTAGAACTACCTGTGTTGATCGAATTCGATACGGGCGGGCAGCGTTGCGGTGTCCAGACTCCCGATCAGGCCGACGCATTAGCGTGGACAATCGCTTGCCTGCCGGGGCTGCGTTTCGGCGGCCTAATGACCTACCCCGCCAACGATCACACTGATCCGTTTGTGCAGCAAGTGCGCGATCTGGTCGGGAAGCGTGGGTTACAGGTCGAGCAGGTGACAGTGGGCGGCACTCCCGGTATGTGGAAGGCCCATACCCACAAACAGATCACCGAATATCGCGTTGGTACATATGTCTATGGGGATCGCTATACGGTTAAGTCCGCCGTACAGACAGTAGACGATTGCGCCATGCGGGTTATCACGACTGTTGTTAGCCGCCCTACGGCGGATCGTGGAATTCTAGACGGCGGCAGCAAAACGTTCTCGTCGGACCTGCTCGGCATGGAAGGGCACGGGCTGATCTTGGAGTATCCCGAAGCGAAGTTTTATGGCCTGACCGAAGAACACGGTCACGTCGATTTCTCGGCGTGTACACGCATGCCGGAGATCGGGGAGCGTGTATCGGTCATTCCGAACCACTGCTGCGTGGTGACCAACCTATTTAATCAGGTCGTTGGTGTCCGCGGCGATCAGGTTGAAGTGGAATGGCCAGTCGCGGCGCGTGGGCTGCTCACCTAATGTTCAGTAGTTAGATTGCGTACAATCATGTAAATGATTAACCTCAATCATCTATTAGCCATACGTGTAAAACCACGACTACATCCCCTATATGTCCACTTTAAGCATTCATAAATGCATGTGCATCTATAATTCATAGTAATTTCACGGCATTTGCGTGGTTTAGCGATAAAATTGTGAAAACGTTTATAGTGCTTTATTGGCTTACGCCAAATTAATTATTTCCTTCTAGGCAATAGACACCTTATGCAACAATAATCCACCTTGGAGGCACAGAACAACTATGAAACTATCGCACCTATTGCTTGCTGAAGATGATCCAGATGTTGCTGAAATTCTCAAGGCAATTCTTGAACGGGAAGGACATGTTGTCGTTCATAAAACACTGGGCAGCGAAATCCTAGAAGCAGTTAAGCAAGCGACCTTCGATGGAATCCTGTTGGATTACGAACTGCCAGATATTAACGGGCTACAATTGTGTGTTCTCCTGAGACAGTCCTTGCCCGAAATTCCAATTATTCTAACCACTGCGCTTGCTGGCAAAATAAGCTCTGAAACGGCCCTAGCTTCGGGCTTCAATGCATTCATTCCCAAACCTTGGACATTTAACACGATAAAAGTCATCAAGCAGCACATCAAGACGCAATCGCTCTATGATCCTGCGACGCTTACTGCTAAATGAGTTAGGTCGATAGGCTACAGGTCCGGTGAAGCGCTGATGGCATGAGTCTAATTATTGATTTGCCACACATCAATAGTCCCGTCGTCGCTGCCTACCGCCACCTGTTTCCCATCGGGCGAATAGGCAATCGCCAACGAACTCACATCGGCAGCAGGTTTACGGCTGATTGCATCCCAGATCGCAACACGATCCAAGAAAAAGGCCGAGCCATCCGGGTTGATGAACGTGAACAACTTACCATCGGGGCTGGCGCTAAACTGCGTAAATTGTGGCGTGCCTTGCTGCGCGTTGGACAGCATGACATTAATGGTTGATACCTGCTTGTTGTCACAGGCGATCATCAATTCGCTGGTATGCGGTACGAATGCAATATACTTCACTCCAGAACACTGCGCGGTATACGATTGCCCGCTGCCAGTCGCCATTTCCCACACGTTGACATGCGAGGAAGCATCAACGAGTGCTAGCAGTGTGCTCTCCGGGTTGAACTCCATCAACTGTGCGTTGGGCAAATCAGCGTGCAGGATCACTCGCTGTGCCGCCATATCCCATACCTGTACCTCGGCTGGTCCACGCAACGCCAACAGTGTGTTATCAGGGCTGAATGCGATCTCATTAACTGCACTTGGCCCTGTAGGAATTGTGGCTTGCAGCGTACCTTTGTCCGTCTCATAAACATGTACGGCGTTCGGTGTGTTTACGGCTAGCCATCGACTGTCGGGGCTAAACTTAGTTTGATCGGCCCGCACATGGTCGGGCAGTTGGATTGTCTGTTGGATGGCCTGTTGGCGCGGCTGCAAACGCACTAAGGCCAGATACGTCTGATACAGGTCGCTTACGATGAACTGATTTCCATCGGGGCTGATCACATAGTCACCGCCGAACACCGCCATAAGCAATTGATCGCTGCCGTTGGTGAGATCAAGCAAACGGATAGTCCGCGTAAAGGTATCGCCGTCTTGCACTAGCAGCTTGTTTTGCGGTGTGAACGCGACCTGCTGTACAAGACCGCCATACCCGCCAATTGTTGCGACAAGCGTTCCGGTTGAAATGTTCCACAGCCGGACCACCGAAGTCGCATCGACAGTGAGGGCAATATCTTGCGGTGTGTAGTCAATGCGCGTGTTTAGCTGATTGTTATCATTGGTCAGGCGCTTCTTAACTTTTCCTGTGCCCACATCCCACAATACAATGGGCAGCTTCAGGACATTATTCGCCTCGCCCATTGAGGAATGAGCAGCGCTGTAGGTTACAACAATGGTGCGGCTATCGCGTGAAAAACGCACATCATCTACAAAATTGATTTCATCTGGCACAATTAATGTGTGTTGAAGCGACTGCGCGGCGAAGTCCCATATTTTCACGGACCATACATCGTTGTCTTCGTGGTTGATTAGCGCGATTTGCTTTCCGTCAGGACTAAACGGCGATGGAGCCGACCATGACGCAAGAATGCCATCAAGGGCAAATAGCGCGTTGCCCGTATTCACCTCAAACAAATGTGTCTTGCCGTCACCTTCGAAGTTGACAGCAAGTATGCGGCTATCAGGGCTAAAGACGGCGGCATTTACGAAACGATTGGCGCTGTCTTTGACGGGGCGGCGAAATAGGGTAGCTAAATCGATTAGGGTAATCTGTTGTTGACCCAGTTCGGCTGCGGTTTTGCCATCCGGACTAACTATTGGATTGTGCTCTAAACCGGACGGCGGATCAATGGTTTTGTGTGTCGCCACATCCCACCAGCCATCCGGTGTAATGATCTTTGACCCGTCGCGGTTAAAGTCGGCGGTGAACGGATAAGCAAGGATTGGGCTGCCCTGCCCGGTTTTGAGGTCCCACATCCAGACTGTGCTAGCGCCATGAATCGCCCCTGTCAATAATTTGGTGCTGTCTGCGCTGAAGGCTAGATGCGTCCCGAAACCAGTCGGCAGCGATGATCCGCCGCTGCCACCGCCACCGCCCGTATCCGGTGCAAGGTCCCATTCGAGTTGAGGATTCGCCATTGGTTCCACAATGTCGCGTTTCGGGTAAAACGTGATGTTCGCTGGAGTCCCTTTGACGAGCAAACGCGGTGTCTTATCTAGCCTTTTCTCAAGCGCCGCCACATCATACAACCATGTCCCGGCGGAGCCATCCACCGCCAGCGTCTTCCCATCTGGCGAGAGTGCAACATCGGTCACCGTGCCGCGCCCATAGCGCGCAGCGTGACGCAAAGCCGAGGATTTCTGAGCAACAATAGGCTGCTGCGGACTGCCGCTCATCGTCAGGCTTATGATTAGGATCAACGAAAGGGCGCGGACAGCAGTCATCGACCCCCCAGACTCTTGAACTACCTTGCTTACGTCCTACAGATGATGGTGCAAGATTGAATTGTAGTCGATTCTGGATTGTGGCATAAAAGTGGGCTAAATAGTAGCGGAATAGTAGCGATTTGTTTAGAAATTGTCAGTGTTGGCCCATGACTTGCTTATTAGAAAAGACTTGCGGAACGTGCTACTGTGTCGTAAGTTCTCCGCACAGCACCTTAAATTATACGGATCACCTTAATACCCCGGAGTTGGAAAATGAAAAAACAAACGGTCCTTGTAGTCGAAGATGATGACGGCATCCGTGAACTAATTCGCAGCGTATTACCGCCTCCCGAATATAACGTAGTGTGTGCTGCCGATGGCATGGAAGGCATTGCCTGCGTAAGACAATATCACCCTGCACTGATTATCCTTGATATGCATATGCCAGTGCTCGATGGCTGGGGGTTTCTCAACGCCTACGACACGCTGCCCGGTGTCTCGGCACCTGTGATCGCTATGTCAGCAGACGTGAAAGACCCCCGCCCACTGCGCACCGTCGCCGGGTTCTTAATCAAACCTTTCAATATCGACTATCTACTGCGCATGGTCACTGGTTTGCTGAACCGTTACGCAACGGTCTGATAGTTCACGATCTGTTGCCGCGACTAGCGTGTCAGCCGAGGGGCTAAATGAGTACGGATACAATTGAGCAGCTCACTAAGATCAAACGGCTTATTGAATGCCGCCGTGATCTGCTGCCCGGTGCCTTGTGCAAAGGCATTCCCGGCACTCAACGCTATAATCGGGACGAGGGGAAAATTCCCGGCATCATATGCAGCCAAAAAGCCTTCGCCATCCATGACAGGCATCCGCATGTCGAGGATGATCAGGTCGGGCTGCGCACGACGCACGCAGGCGATGCCCACCGCGCCATTTTCGGCGGCGGCAACTTCGTAACCTTCATCGGCAAGCGCCATTGTGATAAATTCGAGAATCGCTTCATCGTCGTCCATCACGAGCACACGCCCCACAGTTAACCCTCCTTAGGCTTAGGTTTTGCCATGCTATGAATATAAGTCAATGGATTGCAGGAACATCAGACGCAAGACATACTGCCAAATATCAATGCTATGCCCAGCATCAATGTGGCAGAAATCGTTTTACCTGCGCAATGAACTCATCAACGTTAAATGGTTTGGCGATAAATAGGTCTGCACAACCGATTGGCTCAGTCGCCTTCTGATGCGCTGATACGGCGATAATCGGCGCAGGCTTGCCCGGGCCTGCGCAGTACTCGTTCATAAAACCAGCGCCATCTAGCACAGGCATCCGCATATCTAACACGACTAACGCCGGATGGTATTCGCGGGCGAGTCGAAGACCCACCGCGCCATCGGGGGCAGTGATTACATCATAGCCTTCATCACTCAGTGCCATACTCACAAATTCTAGGATGGCTTCATCATCATCTACTACCAGTATTGAATGGTTGTCGGACACGCTATACTATCTGACCTCCATGCTTGACCAGCCTATAACCGAAAACAAGTCCAAGCTAAGTGGGCAGCAACGTGAGACATGTGGGCGACGGATTGTGCTTGAACTAAGAACAATACCGGGACACACCATCATTCTAACTTATACAAGATTAGGCTATTATAGCTGAGTTTGCAATACATAAGCATATCGCAAACCCGGCTCATCTGCGAGTGTTCTTACTCAGTCTTAAGCAGTTCGACCTTGCCCTCTTCCAGATCATAGCGCGCCGCCACGATCATGAGCTTCTTGGCCTTCACAGCCTCGGAAAGGATCGGCTCAGATGCGGTAAGGAGTTGACTGCCCATGATGGCGTTTTGCTTGACAGCGTTATCCACCATATCGCCGCTTTGGCCTTTGATCTTTTCGACAGCGGGTGCAATTGCGTCTGCCAAAGAGCCGATGTGACCGGGCAGCTTGGCCCCCTTCGTCACCACATCGACAGCCGCGCTCACGGCACCACAGCGCTCGTGACCAAGTACCACAATTAACGGAACTTTTAGCTCGGCAACAGCATATTCGATACTGCCCGTCACTACGTCGGCTAACACATTTCCGGCGGTGCGCAACACAAACAGATCGCCAAGTCCCTGATCAAACAACAATTCTGGCGCAACGCGGGAATCCGAGCAGGTGAGAATCACCGCGAAAGGTGTCTGGCCCTTTGCCACTTCGATGCGGCGTTCAGCCGTTTGATCCGGGTGCTCCAAGTTCGATGCGATATAGCGCTCATTGCCTTCCATGAGCTTTTCAAGCGCTTCTTCTGCGGTGAGGTGTGTCCCTTCGCCGCTATAGGCGGCGTGCGCAGGACGGGTAATCCCTGCCGCATGGGCAAGCAGTGGCTTCAGGCCGAACAAAATCGCAGCACTGCCACCCGACAGGAGTTTTAGAAAATTGCGGCGGCTGGCGCTGGCGTTCTGTGAGGCACGAATGGCAGAGGCAGCAGATGGTAATTTCATAAGGTGGTCCTCAATAAAATAAACAGCGGATGGACTTTATGATAGTCGATTATTGTTAATAGTTACTAACCTGTCCACTTGGGATGCCGACCAGACGCAAAATGCAAACGGGAGCACCATGCGATGCCCCTATTTGCGTCAAGATAGGCTAAATTTGATCTGTCCATGTCCGCCGATTTTGTGCTTGTCTGGAGATGAGAAGTTGGCAAACCAGACCCCACCCCTTTTCCACGTATACGCAGGCGACTAGCCTTTTTATACAACTTGTCAGCTTATCATACCCGTTCGCCCCATCAAGCATCGGCTTCTCCTTCAGAGCCCGACATAGCATGAATATTCAAACAGTTCCGGTGGTGACTGCGCCTGCACGCTCGTAATTCACGATAATGATGCCAGTGGGGGAGACTTTGCTGTCCGTCACCTTGAACGCTGCCGGGATGGTACCATCGGCAAACAACCGTTTTCCACTGCCCAACGTCAACGGATATATCTTTAGCCAGAATTCATCGACCAAATCGTGCTTCATCAGCGTCTGAAGCAGATTTGCACTTCCGTAAACGTGCAAATCCGGCCCCGGCTGTTGCTTGAGTTTCCTGATTTTTTCCGCAATGTCTCCGCTTAAAAACACGGAGGGCTGCCATTCGTGAGAAGTCATGGTATTCGAGGCGACATACTTGGTCGCCGGATTGACACCCGGCCATGCGTCCGCATGTAGCGGCCAGAATGGTGCCCAAATTTCAAAGGTTTTGCGCCCTAACAACAGATCAAACGGCATGTTCATCTGCCTATTCATGACGGTTCCAAGAACTTCATCAGAATATGGAGCTTGCCACCCGCCATACACGAAGCCGCCACTCGTGTCTTCCTCTGGCCCGCCTCCGGCTTGTATGACACCATCAAGGGTGATAAATTCCAGTACAATAATTTTTCTCATGCTCAAGCTCCGTCAACAGCGGGCGATTATTGGTCAAAATATAGTACAGCTGTTCGAATGGGGCAAATTAGACGACGACTCCTGTGTCGCTCAGCCGCTTAGTTACCATTTGCTCGTTTGCACAAAACTTAGATAGTTAATAGCATACTCGAACAATAATAGCCGTGAGCATTCATAAATGAATAGCAAAGGAATACACAATGTCAGTGACAACACTGGATTTCTTGCCCCCACCCTTTACTTGGATCAACATACCGACAGGAAATGTCACCCTTGAGGCAGGTGGTTATATCCCCGAAGGTGGCCAAACTTTTGAGGTGGCTGCATTCGCCATTGCCGAAAAGAAGACCACGAATGCGCAGTTTGCCAAGTTCATCGAAGCAGGTGGCTACCACCAACAAAAATGGTGGTCAACTGATGGTTGGGAGGCACGACAGCATTTTGGCTGGACGGAACCACGGTTTTGGCAAGATAACCATTGGAATAAATCGGGTGAGTCGGTAGTGGGCGTATCGTGGTATGAGGGAGTTGCCTTCTGCTTATGGTTGACTGATATCACATCTGAGGAAATTATGCTGCCAACTGAACAGCAGTGGCAGCGGGCCGTACTAGGCGATACGTATTGGGAAGACATACCAATTGATCCGTCGGGGGAATGCAGAAAGGACACTAGGGTAATCGGTCTACTAGAGCAGTCAAAAAATAGTACACCAATAGGCAAAAACAGTGCGCTTTTGGGACCAGTCGATATATGGAATGCTTGTGCGGACTGGACTCTGACGGATTACGACACTGGGCATCGAAATATAGAATTACCCGCGACTATACGTGTGCGGCGTAAAGCCGCCATGAACATGGGATCCTTTGTATATGACTCGCGTTCCGCTTTCGAGCACCTTAGTCACCAACCGCGCGACAGGACTCATGACGGAGGGTTCAGGCTAGTCCGTCTTTAATCTACCCTCTCGCCAAAATCGTACCGACCACCAGCACTTCGACCTTGCACCAAGTACTACTCCCGTAGATTGCTGGCCCAAATTCACCCAAAACTGCCATCATCCACAGTGGCAGAGTTGTCATGTTCAACATTTCTTGGCAATCAGGTCAAGCTGCGTTATTCTGCCTCAGTTTTTACTCAACCAGCTTCAAAGTCCAGCTTAGAACTACTTGTGGAGCGACAGCCCCTTCACAATCCTATCGACGACTTTCTTATCATGACGCATCGCCATGCCTGTAATTTTGAGTTGTTCGCAGGGCACCGCCTTGACCGCTGCCCGGTTATCAACGTCGTTTCCAGTTGAGAACAGTTCCTCGGTGAAGATTGAAATCTGCACTTGTTCGCTCATGGCGCGCTCGTAGGCAACCCGCAATTGTTCGGATGGCCCCGCAAAGACCATCACTGGCTGGATAAACATCGGCAAATAGACGTTGCCGGATGCATCCTCGTAGTTTTCGCCCGTTGAACCTTCGGTTGTCGCAGCGATCCCGCTAACGAGAAACGCGGTCATGTTCAGCTTTTGCCACGTCGCCAGATCGTCCCGCAAGATAACGGCAATCTTCGTATCGAATTTCATAGCCCATCTCCCTATCCTGAATCTGACACTGACGGGCATTGTAGGGCAGAGAGCGATTACCTGTCTTGCGTAATCTTGCGCTGTTTAGAAAACTTTTGAAGTAGAGTGCTACAGATGCAACTGTAAATAACTTCCCGGCGCAACCCCAACCAGCCGCTTGAAGCGATCTTTCCAGCACATTGGGATCCTAAGCTTAGAATTCCACGTGGACAAGTTGTCGC
>JADMIO010830191.1_pt1 | contig 37924 bp, 45 predicted proteins | sample 8958161 | NCBI WGS metagenome assembly JADMIO01 (sample SAMN16585339, study PRJNA669376) | soil metagenome | isolation source: Crop rotation soil | place: USA: Cullars Rotation, Alabama | collected 2011 | reverse complement strand
CTTTCCCTTCACCGCCGTTTCAAGTTCCGCCGCGTTAATCGCCTCGCCGTTGACGCGTGCCACGACCATGGGAAGCTGCGCCGGCACCGCTTTGACCGCGGGCGGCTGCAGTTGCGCGGCCGCGGGCGGCGGCGTGCTGCTTTGCGCGTTGGCCGGCGCCGTCGCGCCAGCGGGCGCCGGCGTCGCCTGAGGTTTCGCGTCGGCCGCCGTGCTCCGCGAGCACGCGGCTAACGTCACGATGAAGGCAATCGAAACAATTCGGCGCATCTACCCAGAGTACGTGCTGGCTGGCCGGCGGTCAAACGAAAGTGGAATCAGTACTGGTCGCGGCCGAACTCGGCCTGATGGCTGAGCAGCCACTGGTCGCTCATCGGCGTCACGGATGGCTGGCGGGTATAGCGCCGAATGACGGCGAGCACCGTCGCGACGAACGCCCACCCGACGACCGGCTTGAGGATTCGCCGGACCGGATCATGCGGAAGCGGAAAGCGTTCAACGCGCGCGCCCATGACTCGCCGTGACGTGTATCAACGAGCGTGCCCGCGAAAACCTGCGTGTTATACTCCGATTTCTTCGAAATGCGCGTGGCAGCGCGCAACGCGGAGCCCCAAAAAGGGTAGGCCAGGTAGCTCAGTTGGTAGAGCACATGACTGAAAATCATGGTGTCGGCGGTTCAATTCCGTCCCTGGCCACCAGCCTTCGCGCCTGATCAACCGAGCGCGTCTAGCCTTTCTCCAACATCTGAAACAGCGCCTCGCGCACGGCCGCGAGCTCACATTCGCAGTCTTCCATCACCGCGTCGAACAGGTCGCGTTCTATCAGCGGCAGCGCGCTGCGGACCGCCGCGATGGCTCCCGGCCGTCCATCGCGGTCGAACGCGTATTTCGGATCGGTGGTCCTGACCGCCTCGAGGCGGCGGCGGAATTCCTGTTCGATCGGGGCGCGATCAGCCATGCGATGTTGTCCTCCGTGCTCGAGCCGGAGGTCAACAGACAACTGTGTACGTGTAGTAGCGACAATCTCGTCCGTATCATCATCTAACTCAGCCATAAGATGCGATCGGAGTTTTTGCGCCTGTTTTTGATCTGGCACATGTGGCCGAGCTCTTGCCTCGACCGTGGGCCTATGGACGTCATCAAGGGTCGGAAAACGGGCCGGCAGGTTCGTGACGAGCAGATGTTCCGGTTCCCGCCAACCGAGGAAATCTGGGAAATTGCGTGTTCGGACGAAGGGGAGTGCCAGGAGCAGGAGATCCAGACCGCTCGTCAGCCCCTCGACTGGGCTCGGGGCAAGCGTCCGGACCTCCCGATTGCCTCTTAGCTTGCGCGCGTCCTAGACGGCCGCGACTTCGACGTCGCGCGCCAGACCGAGCTCTTTCCGTACCCGGTCCTCGATAGCCTGCCGGACCGGTGGGTTTTCCTTCAGGAACTGCTTCGCGTTCTCGCGCCCCTGGCCGAGACGTTCGCCGCTGAACGCGAACCAGGCGCCGCTCTTTTCCACAATCCGCTTCTCGACGGCGAGGTCCAGCAGGTCGCCTTCGCGCGAAATCCCTTCGCCATACATGACGTCGAATTCCGCCTCGCGGAACGGCGGCGCGACCTTGTTCTTCACGACCTTCACGCGCGTGCGGCCGCCAATGACCTGGTCGCCGTCCTTGATGCTGGCAATGCGCCGGATGTCGATGCGCACCGACGCGTAGAACTTCAACGCGCGGCCGCCCGTCGTCGTTTCCGGATTGCCGAACATCACGCCGATCTTTTCGCGCAGCTGGTTGATGAAGATGAGCGTCGTCTTTGATTTCGAGACGACGCCGGTGAGCTTGCGCAGCGCCTGCGACATGAGGCGCGCCTGCAGGCCCATCTGCGCTTCGCCCATCTCGCCTTCGATTTCCGCCTTCGGCACGAGCGCGGCGACCGAGTCGACGACCACGACGTCCACGCTGTTCGAGCGGACGAGCACCTCGACGATCTCGAGCGCCTGTTCGCCATTATCGGGCTGCGACACGAGCAGGTTCTCGAGGTCGACGCCGAGCTTCTGCGCGTACTGCGCATCGAGCGCGTGCTCCGCGTCGACAAACGCGGCCATGCCGCCCGTCTTCTGCGCCTCGGCAATCACCTGCAGCGCGAGTGTGGTTTTCCCGGAGGATTCAGGGCCGAAGATTTCGACGACGCGGCCGCGCGGCAGTCCGCCGATACCGAGCGCATAGTCGATGCTTATGGCGCCGGTGGAGATGGCCTCCATGGGCGCGATGGCGCCACGCTGGCCGAGGCGCATGATGGAGCCTTTTCCGAACTGCTTTTCGATTTGGCCGACCGCCATGTCGATGGCGCGCGCGCGTTCTTTCAGGTCGTCGAGTGGCATGCGAACTCCTTGCTTCTCGGCGGACCTAAAGGTCCGCCTCTACGACGGAAGGGTGGAATGGGTGGCGGACAGGAGAGGTCACAGCCGGGTCTGATCCTAGGAACGTGCCGCGCGAAAGTCAAGCGAAAATCCGTGAACCGAGGTGCTTCTTGCCTTGAATAATCAACGATTTAGGCGAGTGCCAGACTTTCGCCTCCCTGACGCGATTGCAGGATCCGCGCGCCGCGATCCTCGCAAAACGCGCGCTTTCTGCGATGCCGTTTCTTGGAGGCTGGCGACCGGCGTCGGGCGTCAGGCGCGTTCGATGGCCAGCGCAACCCCGTTGCCTCCCCCGAGGCAGAGCGTCGCGATGCCGCGGCGCAACCCGCGCGCTTCGAGTGCGTAGAGCAGTGTCGTCAACACTCGCGCGCCGCTGGCGCCGATCGGGTGGCCGAGGGCGACCGCGCCGCCGTTGACGTTGACCTTCGCGGGATCGAGGCCCAAATCGCGCAGCACGGCGACCGCCTGAACCGAGAACGCTTCGTTCAGTTCGACGAGGTCGACATCCTCGAGCCGCCACCCGGTCTTCTTCAGCAGGCGCCGTACTGCTTCGACCGGCGTCATCAGCACGTACTTGGGCGCGAGGCCGCTGGCCGCCTGGCCGACGATGCGCGCCATCGGCTTCACGTTCATCCGCGCCGCTCGATCCGCCGACATGACGACCAGCGCCGCGGCGCCATCGTTCACGGGCGGCGCGTTGCCGGCCGTCACCGTGCCGTCCTTCTTGAACGCCGGCCGCAGCGCACCGAGCGTCTCCATGCTCGTGTCCGGACGAATCGATTCGTCGCCATCGATAACGATCGGCGCGCCCTTTTTCTGCGGAATCGAAACCGGCAGGATCTCCGCTTTGAAGCGGCCTTCGACCGTCGCGGCGGCCGCCTTGCGATGGCTCTCGACGGCGTAGCGATCCTGGCACTCGCGATCAATGTGATAGTCGCTGGCGATCACCTCGCCCGCGTTGCCCATATGGCACTGCTCGAAGGAGCACCAGAGCCCGTCGTTGATCATCGAGTCGATCACCTGGCCGTTGCCCATGCGCAGTCCCTCGCGGGCGCCGTCGAGCAGGTACGGACAGTTGCTCATCGACTCCATGCCGCCGGCGACGATCACTTCGCCGTCGCCGCACCCGATCGCCTGCTGCGCGAGCATCACGGCTTTCAATCCCGAGCCGCACACCTTGTTGATGGTCAGCGCCGCGACGTCGTTCGACAGGCCGCCGTTGAGCGCCGCCTGTCGCGCCGGCGCCTGTCCCAGGCCCGCCGAGACGACGTTGCCCATGATGCATTCCTCGACGGTCGCCGGGTCGATGCCCGCGCGCCGAACCGCTTCGGCGACAACGAGCGCCCCCAGCTGCGTGGCCGTGAGATCTTTCAGGCCGCCGAGGAACTTGCCCGTAGGCGTCCGCACCGCGGAGACGATGACGGCTTCCCGCATAAGCCGATGTTAACCATTTCGCCGGCCGCGCGTTGTATCGTCAGCACGCGTTTGAGAGGGTGGCGTCAATGGCCGATGTGGTCGCGAACCTGATCCCGTTTGGCGCGTTCGTGATGGTCGGGTGGCTGGTCTACACCGTCGTGAACGGCCTGAGAGTGTGGCATCAGCAGCGGATGATGAGTCAGTTCCAGGCGAAGCTCCTCGACAGGATCGGCTCCATCAACGAGCTCGGCGGGTTTCTGAATACGGAGGCGGGCTCACGCTTTCTGAAAGGGCTGACCACCATCAACGAGGTTGCCGCGAATCCTTCGGTGCGCATCCTGCGGGCGGTCCAGTCCGGCGCCGTCCTCGCGACGGTCGGCCTCGCGCTATTTGCCTACGGCTGGCTGACGCCGAAACTGCCCGGCGACGCCTACAACGGGATCAACGCCGTTGCGACGATCCTGTTTGGCCTCGGCGCTGGTTTCGTCGTGTCCGCCGTTGTGTCGTACCGCCTGTCGAAGGGACTCGGTCTTCTGTCAGGCGATGGGCCGTCTCGATGAGGCGGCGTTCGCGGCTTTCCACGGGCGCACCTCACGCGCGCTCCGCGCGTACGTCTATCGCGTCGTCGGCAACGCGTCGGATGCCGACGACATCGTCCAGGACGCGTTCCTTCGTCTGCTTCGCGCCGATGCTCCGACCGGGAACGACGAGCACCTGCGGCGCTATTTGTACCGAGTGGCGAGCAATCTGATCGTCGACCGCTGGCGCCGCCGCAGGCACGAAGAGGGCGAGGACGCCATGCCCGAGCCCTCCTTTACGCCGCCACGCTACGAAGACGATGCATCGGTGGCGAAGATCTTCGCGGAGCTGAAGCCGCGCGATCGCGCGCTGCTGTGGCTGGCTTACGTGGAAGGGGAGTCACACGAGGAAATCGCCTCGTCACTCGGCATGGGACGCCGCGGCGTGAAGGTGATGCTGTTTCGCGCACGGCGGCGGCTCCGCGACCTTTTGCAGGCACGCGGCGTCCTGGTGAAGTCATGAGCGAGTGGTTCGATCTGGACGAGGCGGAGGAGAAGGCGATCACGGCGTTCATGTCGCGCGTGGCGCACGTTGGCGTCCCCGGTCCGGAGCCCCGGGTCCAGGCACCGGCCGATCTCTGGTGCAAAGCGAGGCTGCTGGCGCAGTGGGAGGCAACCCGGCGCGCGCAGCGTCCGCTCGACGTCATGCAGCCGATCGAGATCCTCGGCGGCCTCGTCGCGGCGGGTGTGTTGATTTACCTGTCGTTCGCCGGCTGAATTTCAATCGCCCGGACGACGCCGCGGCCGAGCAGCGAATCGAGCCGCGCGCGGATGAGCGCCTGGGAGCGCTCGACCTCGCGTCCCCAGGCCGCCGCACGCACCGTCACACGCAGCACGCCATCGTTCAACGCGACAACCGTCTCGCGATCGATCGCCGGGCCGACCGACGATCGCCACGCGAAGGCGACCTTCTCGCTGGTGAGCGGCGCTCTGCGCAGAAGTTCGGCGAGCGCATCAGGAATGACGCGATGCACCTGAATCACCGGGGCATCGTAGCGCATGTCAAGATAGGCGCGTGATCGTACTGGCGTCCGCATCACCGCGACGGGCCGAGTTGCTGCGCGCGGCGGGCATTGCATTCGAGATTCTTCCCGCGGACGTCGACGAGACCGCGTACCACGACGAAACCCCCGACACCTACGTCCGCCGCGTCGCCGAGGCGAAGGCCCGAGCGGTTGCGCGCCGGGCGAACGACGGCATCGTCGTCGGCGCCGACACCACGGTGGTCATCGACGGATCGATGCTCGCCAAACCCGAAGACGACGAAGATGCGAAGCGGATGCTGCGAACGCTGTCAGGGCGGGTGCATGAAGTGCTGACCGCGGTATCGGTCTGCCGCGGCGACGGCGCGGCGCTGACCGAGGTGGCGCGCACCGAAGTCGAGTTCGCCGGGCTGAGCGAGTTCGAGATCGACTGGTACGTGGCGACGGGAGAGCCGCGCGACAAAGCCGGGGCATACGCTATCCAGGGCTACGCCTCCCGCTTCGTCACGCGCATCGACGGTTCCTATTCGAACGTCGTCGGGCTCCCCATCGCGCTCGTCTACGAGATGCTCAAGGGCATTACGACGCTGTGACCTGACGTGAAACCGCGCGCGTGCCCAGCGCGATCGCGGGCTCGCCGGCGCGTACCTGCTCGAATCGGGCAAGGGCGAAAGCGGATACCGCGAGGACCACATCGCGCACCGCGATATCGAAGTGGCCGCCGAGCACGAGGTTGGCGGCGATGAGGAGCAGCCACACGCTGGCGACGAAGGCGCCAAGGCTGGGGCGAATCGCGAGAATCGTGACGCCGACCGCGAATTCGATCACGCCGACAATGCCCATGAACGCACCGGCGGAAATCGGCAGCATCTGCTGAGCGATGGGCGCGATGTACGCCTCCCAGTTCGTCAGCAGGTTGAAGAATTTGTCGAGCCCGGCGAGCGTCGCCATCAGGCCGATGGCAATTCGAAGAGCTGTCACCGTGCCGTTGAGTCGTCTATCCATGTCTTGCCTCCACCCCTACAGAGTCGGAAACGCGGCGGAGGTGACAGATCGGGTTCGTGGCTTGCAGGTCTGAGGGGGTATAGGAGAGGTGTATGGAAAGCAGAGCCAAACTGCTCGGTCATCCGATTCATCAGATGCTCATCGTGTTTCCCCTGCGCCTGCTGGCGATGGCGCTGGTCTTCGACATCATTCATCTGGCGACCGGCGTCGCCCTCTGGGCCACCGTTTCGTACTGGATGATCGCCGCGGGCATCATCGGCGGTCTCGTCGCCGCGCCATTCGGTTTGATCGACTGGCTGGCGATTCCCGCCGGCACGCGCGCCAAACGCATCGGCGCGTGGCACGGCGGCGGCAACCTGATCGTCGTCGCGCTCTACGCGGCGAGCTGGTGGATGCGGCGGCCCGCACCGGATAATCCGATGATGGTCGCCTACGTGGCGTCGTTCTGCGGCGGTCTTATCGCGCTCGTCACCGGTTGGCTTGGCGGCGAGCTGGTCGATCGGCTCTCGGTCGGCGTCGATCCCGGCGCACACGTCGATGCTCCGAGCTCGCTGAAATCGCGCCGCGCGGCGTAATGTCCGCCGCCGCGGTTCGTCCCGACCAGCTCTACGCCTGGTCGGGACCCTCGCTGCTCGTCGTCAACACGCGTGGCGAGTGCGCGGAGGATCAGCGTCTCAGCGGCTACTACTTCCGCGAGACGCGTTTTCTCCGCACCCTGCACCTGCGGGTCAACGGCCACGTCCCGTGGCCGTGTGAAGCCGCCGCGCTTGCGCCGGACACGCTGGCCTTCACTTACGTTCATCCTGAAATCACCGAGCCGAGCGGCGGTGGCACCGGCCAGGCCGGCGACGAAGAGAACGCCGACGCCGATGGTGTGCCCGAACGCGCGGTCGACATCCGCGTGGTGTACACGGTCGGCGCGGGCTGGCTCGACGTCCGAGCGACCCTCGCGAACCGCGCGCGCAAGCCGCTGCGGCTGCGCGTGACGTGGACAACGGGCGCGGACTTCACGGACATCCAGGAAGCGGAAGCCTCCAAGCCGAAGAATCACGACCTGCCATTCACGACGCATATCGAGCCGGAGGCCGCGCTCGATCAGCAATTGGAGCTTGCGCCGCAGCAGACGCACGAAGTGCGGTTTCGTGTCCGGCCGTCGGGCACGGCCGCTGATGTGAGTGCGGACGAAGTGCGTGCACGGCACGATCACCGGGAAAAGTGGCGGGCGCGGTTTACGCGCATCGAGATTCCGGGCAACCGTCTCGCCGAGCAGATCGTCGCGGGAAACGTCCGCGATTTCGCATCGTTCCCGCTCCTCGACGGCGATCGCGACGAATGGCTCGCCGTGCAGGCGGGCATGCCGCTCTATCCCGCGTTCTTCGGCCGCGACGCGGTAACGGCCGGGTGGCAGGCCGGGATGATCGATCAGGGAGAATCGCTCGGCGCGGCGCTCGTGCGTCTGGGCCGCATGCAGAGCCGCCGTTTCGACGATTGGCGCGACGAAGAGCCGGGACGCCTTCCGTATCAGATGCGGACCGGGCCGCTCGCGATTCTCAACGAGAACCCGTACTCCGCCTACTACGCGGATTTTGCGAGCCCGCTGATGTTCGTCATCTCGCTGGCCAATCTCTACGCGTGGGTCGGCGACACGGCCGTGATTCGGCGCCACTGGGACACCGCGCGGCGCATCCTCGATTGGGCGCGCACCTACGGCGACCGCGATGGCGATGGCTATCTCGAATATCTGACGCGCTCGCGGGTCGGGACCAAGAACCAGGGCTGGAAGGACAGCGGCGACGCCATCATCTACGACGATGGCAGTGCGGTGCCGCCGCCGATTGCCACCTGCGAGCTGCAGGGCTACTGGTACACCGCCCAGCATCTGATGGGCGCGATGGCGTGGATGCTCGGCGAACGCGACACCGCACGCGAGTTCTGGAGGAGCGCGCGCGACCTGAAGGAGCGCTTCAATCGTGATTGGTGGATGGAAGAGGAAGGCTTCTTCGCGCTGGCAATGGATCCGCAAAAACGCCTCGTTCGGGCGGTCACCTCGAACGTGGGCCATTGTCTCGCGACTGGCATCATCGACGCCGATCATCTGCGACCCGTCGTCGCCCGCCTCTTCGCGCCGGATATGTTCAGCGGCTGGGGCATCCGCACGCTGTCCTCTTCGCACGCCTTCTACAACCCCCTGAGTTACCACCGCGGCACCGTGTGGACCGTGGAACAGGGAACGATCCTGTTCGGATTGCGGCGCTTCGGCTTCGATGCGCGCGCGCACGATCTCGCGAAGGCGATGTTCGATCTTGCGCAGCTCTATCCGGAGCACCGCATCCCCGAATGCGTCGGCGGCTATGCGCGGACCGAATCTCCGACGCCGGGCGCTTATCCGCGGGCCAACACGCCACAGCTCTGGAACGCCACTTCGTTTCCACTGGCGATGCAGGTGCTGCTCGGGCTGCTGCCGCTTGCCCCGTTCAACACGCTCGTCGTCGATCCGAAGCTGCCCGAATGGCTGCCGGACGTCATCGTTCGCGATTTGCGCGTCGGCAAGGCGCGCGTGACGCTTCGCTGCCGGAGGGACGCAGGCGGCGCGTCGCGGTTCGAAATCCTCGATCGCGTCGGTACGCTGCACATCGTGCGGCAGCCGCCGCCCGAGTCGGTCGAGGCCGGCTTCGCGCAGCGAACGGCGGCCATCGGTGAAACGCTCCTACGCGCCGCTGCCCCCGCCAGGCGGCCGGCGTTGGCGATTGCCGGGCTGGTGGCCATAAGTATCGGCCTGGCGCTCGCCAGCCGCCTGTCACCTTTCCGGTAGTTGCGAATCTAATAGGTATGCACGTGGTAAGTGGAGCGACGCTCGACCGGTGGACCACGCTGAGCGACGAGGAGGTTGTCGCCAGGGTGGTTGAAGGGCAGACGGCCCTCTACGAAGTCCTGATGCGGCGCCACAACGAGCGGATTTACCGCGCGGCGCGCTCGATTGTGAAGGACGAAGACGAGGCCGAGGATGTGATGCAGCAGGCGTATGTGAACGCCTACTTCCACCTTCGCCAGTTCGATCACCGCTCGAAGTTCGCGACGTGGTTGACCCGGATCGCCATCAACGAGGCGCTGGCGCGCGCACGCAAGCAGGGCCGCTACGATGCGGTGGATTTCACAGAAGAGGAGAACCAGGCCGTGGAGCGGCAGCCATCACGCAATCCGGAGCACCAGGCCTTCGCCGGCGAGTTGCGATCGCTCCTCGAATCGTCCATCGATGAGCTGCCCGATGGTCTGCGGGAAGTCTTCATGCTGCGCGAGGTTGACGGGCTGAACACGGCCGAAACCGCCGAATGCCTGGGGGTCAGTGAAGATGTCGTGAAGACGCGCCTGTCGCGAGGGCGCGCCACGCTGCGGAATCTGCTGGCCGACCGCGCGGGAATCCACGCACCCGAAGCGTTCCCGTTTCCACAAACGCGCTGCGATCGCGTCGTCACCGCGGTTTTCGCGCGGATCAGCTGAGCCCGCGATAGTATCGCGTCCGAATGGACGCATTCGGGTACCTCGCCGTCCTGATTTCGATTGTCCTCGGCCTGGGGATCACCAACCTGCTGACAGGAGTGGCGCTGCTCGTCCGCCGCCGGCACCAAGTGACGCTGTTCTGGCCGGCGCCATTCTGGATATCAACTCTCTTTCTCGTCCACGTGCAAACGTGGTGGGCGATGTTCGGGCTCCGCAGCGTCGCCCGATGGAACTTCGCCGCGTTTCTGATCGTGTTGCTGCAACCGGTGCTACTGTTTTTGATGGCGGCCTTGATCGCACCCGATCTGGCAGATGCACTCGCGCCGATTGATACGCGCGCGGCCTACTTCCATCAGGCTCGATGGTTCTTCGGAGCGCTGCTGCTCGCTCTGGTGGTCAGCGTCTCCAAGGACGTCGTCGTGTATGGCCGTCTTCCGGAGCGTGACAACCTGATCGCTCACGCGATTTTCATGATGATTGCGGCGACGGGACTGTTCGTCCGACGTGAAGGCGTTCATAAAGTGCTGGCACCGTTAGGGTTGCTGCTCATCAGTGTGTATATTGGTCTCCTGTTCACGACACTCTCTTGAGGTTTGACCCAATTGCCTTCAGGCGATATTCTGAAGGCCTATCACCGGAAGTCCTTAGCTATGAGTCAGAAAGCCACAAAAATCGGCCTGACGTGCGTCGTACTCGTGCTCGCCTTCGGCGGGTTGCTGTACTCGACCTTGAGCGAAGGCACCGAGTACTACAAGCACGTTGACGAGGTGGTGTCGAATCCCTCGCCGTGGTACGGGAAGAATCTCCAACTGCACGGCTTCGTGAAGGGGGAGCCCGCGCGCAAGCGCGATTCGCTCGACTACCGCTTCGATGTGACGAGCAACGGCAAGGTCGTGCGTGCCTACTACACGGGCATCGTTCCCGACACGTTCAAGGCCGACTCGGAAGTGGTGCTCAAGGGACAACTCGAGAAGGACGGCACGTTCCACGTGGCGAAGGATGGCGTGATGGCCAAGTGCCCGTCGAAGTACGATCCGGCGAAACTGCCGCCGGCTTCGACATCCGGCGCGACGCCGCCATCGACCGGGACGTACTAGATGGCTGCCCTTGGTTCCTACCTCCTGCTCACCGCCTTCGTCGTTTGCGCGTATGCCGCCTCGATTTCGATCGCCGGCGCGCGGCGCCGCTCGCGCCGGCTGATCGAGAGCGGCATCGGCGCGTTTTATGTCACCGCCGCGGTGATGGTCGCGGCGTCGGCCGTGATGATTTATTCGTTCGTCACCGGCGACTTCAGCATCAAGTACGTCCAGCACTACTCCGACTCGGTCCAGCCCCTCTTCTACAAGATCACGTCGTACTGGGGCGGGCTCGACGGCTCGATCATGTTCTGGGTCTTCCTGCTGTCCATCTTCGGCAGCACGGCCGTCTATGTGAACCGGGAGCGTCATCGGGAGTTGATCCCGTATGTCGTCGCCATCATCTCGATCGTCGAGATGTTCTTCCTGTTCCTGATGGTGATCCACAACAACCCGTTCGACACCTTCATCACCGCGAATCCGCCCGACGGCCGCGGCCTCAATCCGCTGCTCCAGAACTTCTACATGGCGATTCATCCGCCGACGATGTATCTGGGCTTCGTTGGCCTGACCATCCCCTACGCCTTCGGGATGGCGGCGCTGATCACGGGCTACCTGGATGACTCGTGGCTGCGCGCCGTGCGCCGCTGGACGATGATCGCGTGGTTCTGCCTGTCGTTCGGGCTGATGCTCGGGATGATCTGGGCGTATGAAGAGCTCGGCTGGGGCGGCTACTGGGGCTGGGACCCGGTCGAAAACGCGGGGCTGCTGCCGTGGTTCACGGCGACCGCGTTCCTGCACTCGGTGATGGTGCAGGAGAAGCGCGGCATGCTGCGCGTCTGGAACGTCTCGCTCGTCATCATCACCTTCTTCCTGACCATCTTCGGCACCTTCATGACGCGCTCGGGCGTCGTGCAGTCGGTGCACGCCTTCGGCGAGGACATCGCCCTGGCGCGGATGTTCACCGCGTTCATGATCACGATCCTCGTGGTCAGCTTCGGCTACGTGATCTACCGGCTGCCGCTGCTGCGGTCGCGCAACGAGCTCGACTCGTGGGTCTCCCGTGAGGCGGCCTTCCTCGTCAACAACTGGATCCTGCTCTTCGCCGCGCTCTTCGTTCTCTTCGCGACGATGTTCCCGACGCTGAGCGAGGCGGTAACCGGCCAGCGCCTGACGGTCGGCGCATCCTTCTTCAACAAGTGGATGCTGCCGATCGGCCTCGTCCTCTTGTTCCTGACCGGCTACGGCCCGCTCACCGCCTGGCGCAAGTCGACGCTGACGAACCTTCGCGATCAGTTCCTCTTCCCGGGCCTCTGCTGCGTGGTCGTCGGCGGCGTGATGTTCGCGCTCGGCGTGCGCGTGTGGGCCTCGGGTCTCTGCTTCGCGTTCAGCGCATTTGTCGCCGGCACGATCACCCAGGAGTTCTGGCGCGGCGCGCGTGTTCGACAGAACGCGACCGGCACCGACATTCTCACGGCCCTCATCGGCCTCGTCGCCCGCAACAAGCGGCGTTACGGCGGCTACATCATCCACGTCGGCATCGTGCTCATCTTCCTCGGCTTCGCGGGCAACGGCTTCTCGCGCAACGAGGAAGTGACGCTGAAGCCCGGCCAGCAGACGACCGTCGGCGACTTCACCGTACACCTCAATGGCGTGAAGGTCACCGACGACGGGCAGAAGCAGATGATCACGGCGGATACGACGCTGCTGCGCGGCGGCAAGGAGATCGCGCGCATGTATCCGGCGCGCTGGTTCTACCGCAAGCACGAAGAGGAGCCGACGACCGAGGTCGCCATCCGCCGCGGCTTCGCCGAAGACGTGTACCTCGTGATGCCGGCGTTCAGCGTCGAAGAGCAGAGCGCGAGCATGGGCATCCACATCAATCCGCTCGTCGACTGGGTGTGGGCCGGCTTCGGCGTACTCGCCATCGGCACGGGCATCGCGCTGCTGCCCGACACGGTCTTCTCGTTCGCCCTCGCCAGCCTGCCGGCCAGCGCGGCGACCGCGTCGATGCTCCTGCTGGCCATCGTCCTCTGGCCGTCGACGCTGCTCGCGCAGCAGAACGTCCCCGTGACGCAGAAGAGCGCGGTCCAGAAGCAGGTCGAAGGCGAGATCATGTGCACGTGCGGCTGCCGTCAGGCCGTCGGCTCGTGCGGCATGTTGAACTGTCCTGGTCACAAGGGGCAGGAAGAGAAGCTCGCGGCCTACCTCGCGGAGGGGAAGGATCACGATCAGATCATCGACGCCTTCGTCGCCGATTACGGCAGCGAGGAGGTGCTCACCGCGCCGCGCGACAAGGGCTTCAATCGCGTCGCGTGGGCGTTCCCCTACCTGGTCGGCATCATCGGTCTGATCGCCGTAGTCGTGACCGCGCGGCGCTGGTCTACCGGGCCCACGGCGGCGGTTGCCGGCGATCCGGGCATGGATCCATCGATCAACGCCCGCCTGGACGATGAGCTCCGCGACCTCGACTGATCAGCACTCGCTTGCACCCCAACCCGCACACGTGCGCGACGGGGATTCCTCGCTGCAGCCCTGGCAGTTCTTCACGCTCGCCGGTCTCGTAGGCGCAACGGTCGTCGTGTTCCTGTCCGAGGGACAGACGCCGGCCGGCATCATCCTTCTCAGCCTCGTCATCTTCGGCGCGGCGGCGGTCGGCGCGGCCGCCTGGCGCATGCTTTCGCCGCTCGGCGGCCGCGATGAGCCCGCCGGTCCGCAGATTTTCGGCGGACGCACGCGCGCGGCGCTCGAACGCGAGAAGTCGCTGGTGCTGCGGTCGATCAAGGATCTCGAGTTCGACCACGCCATGGGCAAGGTGTCGGACAAGGATTTTTCCGAGATGGGCGCCCGGCTGCGCGCGCGCGCCGCAGGGCTGATTCGTCAGCTCGATGCGGGCACCAACTACCGTCAGGCCATCGAAGCCGAAGTCGAAAAGCGCGTGCACGTGAAGAAGACGGCGGCGCCGGCAGTGACGGCGCCAGCAGCGACCGCGCCGGCAGCGGCGGCGCCGGCAACGACGGCGGCGGCTCCCCCGGCCGCCGCGTCCGAAACGAGGACGAAACTCTGCCTGTCGTGCTGCACGCCCAACGATCCGGACGCGCGGTTCTGCAAGGGCTGCGGCTATCAGTTGGGTAACTGGTGATGATGGTTCGTGGGTTCGCGTGGTTCGCAGGTCTGCTGGCGCTGCTGGCGTTCGCCGGTTCGGCGGTCGCGCAGATCAACATGCCGGATCCATCCGTAATCAACGGCAAGGCGCTGCCCGCGGGTGATCTGCAGACGGGCACGATCACCGTCCGTGTCACGCGCGAGAACGTCGGCAACGTCATCGTCGGGCAATCGGTGGTTGTTACCGTCAACGGCGAGATGAAGAGGGCGGTGACCGACGAGCAGGGGCGCGCCGAGTTCAAGGGGCTGCCGGCCGGCAGCAACGGTGTCGCGGAAGCAAACGTCAAAGGCGAGCAGCTCAAGTCCGATCCGTTCGTCGTGCCCGCGTCCGGCGGGTTGCGCCTGATTCTGATCGCCGGCCTGAAAGACGCCGCCGCGCGGAAAACGAAAGAAGAAGCCGAGGCCGCGGCCGCACCGCCGGTCAAAGGCCAGGTCGTGCTCGGCGCCAACAGCAGGATCATCTTCGAGTTTCCGGACGATCTCATGCGCGTGTTCTACATGCTCGAGATCGTCAACAACGCGCGCACGCGCGTCGACATCGGCGGCCCGCTCATCATCGATCTGCCGACGGGCGCGGCCGGCGCGGCGACGCTCGAGGGATCGACGCCGCAGGCCACGGTCGCCGGCTCGCGCCTCACCGTCACCGGACCCTTCGCGTCGGGTGTCACGAACGTGCAGGTCGGCTTCCAGATGCCGTTCACGACGTCGTCGCTGACGCTCGAGCAGAAGTTCCCCGTGCCGCTCGAGCAGGTAACGGTCGCCTCCACCAAAGTCGGGTCGGTGGCGTTCAACTCACCTCAGTTTTCGTCGGTCGGCGACGTGAAGGGTGACGACGGACGCCGTTCCTCCTTGCCAGCGGTCCCGGCATTGGCGCCGGCGGCACGCTGCGCGTTCAGGTGACCGGGTTGCCGGTGCACAGCGCGATTCCGCGATACACGGCGCTCGGTCTGGCGCTCGCCGTCGCGCTGCTCGGCCTGTGGCTCGCCATGCACGGTCCGACCACTACACGCGACGCGCACAACAAGCTCCGCGCACGCCGCGACGCACTGCTGGCGGAGCTGGCGCAAATCGAGGAACGGTCGCGGACGGGCCGCGAGACGGCGAAGGACGCCAACCGGCGGCCGCGCATCCTCGCGGAGCTGGAACAGATCTACGGAGAGCTCGACGAGAGCTCCGGTGCAGCGGCGTGAGATTTACGAATTTGCGTTCGTAAATCCTGTGAGCGCTCTCGATTTTCGGACCCTCGACGTCGAGGACATCTCCCGTCATTTCGGCCGCCGCAAAGCGCTCTCGCGCATCACCTTTCAGGCGCGCGGCGGATCGATTCTCGGGTTGCTTGGCCCGAACGGCGCCGGCAAGTCGACGATGATCGCCGTGCTCGCGACGCTGCTGCGTCCGAGCGGCGGCACTGTGCGCTACGGCGCCCACACGTCGAGCGCTGCCGGCGCGCGGTTGCGGGCGAGGATTGGCATCCTCGGCCACGATCTGTTCCTCTACCCCGAGCTGACGGCGCGGGAGAACCTCGCGTTTTTCGCGGGCCTCTACGGCGCGGACAATGCGCACGGCGCCGCGGATGCGGCGCTCGCGCGCGCCGGCCTTGCCGATCGCGCGCACGATCCCGTGTCGAGCTTCTCGCGCGGCATGCGTCAGCGCGTGGCGCTCGAACGGTCGCTGATTCATGCGCCGCGGCTGGTGCTGCTCGACGAGCCGTTCACCGGTCTTGACGATGCGTCGACGCACGCGCTCGTCGCGCGATTGCGCGGCCTCCGCGACGAGGGCGCCATCGTCATCGTCGCCACGCACGATCTCGATCTCGCGGACGGCCTGCTCGACGAAGCGATCTTCATGCGCGACGGGCGCATGCTCGATACCGTCAGCCACCCGGATGCGCTGCGCTCGACCTATCGAACGATCATGGGAAGGCGACCTGCATGAGGACGGCCTGGCTGATCCTCAAAAAGGACCTCACCGTCGAGGTGCGCAGCCTCGAAATCGCCTACACGACGCTGTTCTTCGCCGTGTCGTGCGTGCTGTTTTTTGCGTTTGCGCTGGTCAAGGAAGGGAAGGCACCGGAGGACGGCGCGGCAGGCATCCTGTGGATTGCGATCGCCTTTGCCGGAACGCTGGCGCTCGGCCGCACGTTCGAGCGCGAGCGGCAGTCCGAGACGTTGCGCGCGCTGCTGATGGCGCCGGCTGACCGCCCTGCGATCTATGTGGGAAAACTGCTCGGCATCATCGCGCTGCTGATGGCCGCTGAGCTCGTCCTCGTGCCGCTGGTGGCGTTTCTCTTTCAGGCACCGCTGCTCGTGCATCCGTTCTGGCTCACGGCCGTTCTCTTCACGGGGACGATCGGGTTTGCGGCCGTCGGGACACTCTTCTCAGCAATGCTGGTCCGTGCCCGCAGCCGCGACGTGCTGCTGCCGGTGCTGTTGTATCCGATCACGGTTCCGGTCATCATTGCCGGCGTCCGTGCGACGGCCGAGCTGCTGCGGCCGGAAGGAGAACTGGCGCTCGTCCGGTTCTGGGTAGCGCTGCTCGTTGCACTCGACGTCGTGTTCGTGACGCTCGCGCTCTGGACGTTCGAGCCGTTGATGACCGATTAGGATGGCGCTTCACGCTTCGACTTCTCGCTTCTCGGTTCGTGTTCAAGTTCGGTTGTGGGTTTCAGGTTCTCAGTTCGAATTCGGTGTCCGGGCCGGCGGGAATGGATCCCGAACCCCGAACCTCGAACCTCGGAACCCCGAACATAGAACTCAGCACCGAACATGAACATGAACACGAACAGAGAAGTGAGAATCAGGAAGGGTGAACGGTAGGACTTCTATATGCCGAAATGGTTTATGCCACTCGCCGGAATCAACGCGGTGATGTTTGCCGCGGCGCCCTTCGTCATTGCGCGCGCGAACTACGAGGCGACGATGGGGCTGGTGCAGAAGATCTTCTACTACCACATGCCCTCGGCCTCGATGTTCCTGCTGTCCGCCGTGGTCTGCGGCATCGCCAGCGCGCGATACCTGTTCCGCGGCTCGCCGAAGCAGGATCGTCTCGCCTATGCCGCGGCGGAGCTCGCGGTGCTGTTCGGCGCCATCACGCTCGTCACCGGTCCGCTCTGGGCGCGCAAGGCGTGGGGCGTCTGGTGGGCGTGGGACGTGCGCTTGACGTCGAGCCTGATGGGATGGATGGTGGCGTGGGCCTACCTGCTCGTGCGCAAGTACGGCGGTCCTGGATCCGACAAGCTCGCCGCGGGGCTTGCGCTCTTCGGCATGGCCAACGTGCCCTTCGTCTACATCTCCGTCAATTACTGGCGCACGATTCACCCGAAGACCAGTGTCGTGCCGACGCTGCCGGTGGACATGGGCGTCGCGCTCTGGTTTTCGTTCCTGTCTTTCACGCTGCTCTTCGCCCTGCTCCTTCGCCTGCGCGTTCATCTCGAGGAGCAGCGTTCGCGGCTGGATGCGCTTTACCTTTCGCTGGATGAATAGACCAATGCGTGTAGCCGTCCTTCTCGTGCTCCTGTTGATGTCATCGGCGGCGTTCGCACCCGCCGGCGCCGCTCCCGCCGGCGGCGGCGCGACCTCGCAACAGCCGCAGGCGCAACCGCAGCCCGAGCCGCCGAAGCCGACCGACGAGTTCGTGCCCATCTCGCAGCTGCCGCCGCAGGATCAACTGCCCGCCGCGCCGCTGCTCGTGACGGCGTATGCATTCGTCTGGATTGCGTTGTTCGGCTATCTCGTGTCGGTCGGCCGCCGCCTGACGAAGGTGCAGCGCGAGGTGGAGCGGCTCGAGTCGGATGTCGCGAAAGGCTCGCGCGCCTGATGCCGACTGCCGCCCACTTCATTTACATCCCGGGCGTCCTCATCCTTGGTGTTGTCATCGGGTGGATCCTCGGTTCTCGTGCCGCCGCGGACGCCTACGCCTCGGAATTGAGAAAGCGGGACGCGAAGAGGAGTTAGCGGGCGGAACGCGCGCCGCGGGCTGACGGCAGGAGCGCGAACAGTCCCGTCATCGCCTTGCTCGCGGAATCACCTGTGCGGATGTTCGGCGTATCGGTGCGATCCCAGACCACTTTTCCATCGAGCACCGGAATCATGAAGACGGGTCCCGCAATCGGACGATAACGTCCAATCGCCGGTTCCCATCGCAGGAAGGCGATGTATTCATCGCCTGGCTTCCACGCCACGCGGCCGTCGCGCACGATATGGATCGTCTTCTTGATCGAGCCGCTGTCAGGGCCCATGTTCAGGATGCTGAGCACGGTGGCCGTGTGATCGATGCCGACGATGCACTGATCGTTGATGATCCAGCGATCGGGCTCTGAGACCGCGTCGACGTGGACGTAGAGCACCGCCTGCGCCGCCTGCAGGCCCCAGACGATGCCCCCGTCGACATAGGAGCCTTCCTCGAGGCAGGCCGGGTGCAGGACGAAGTCGAATGTCGCGGTTGACCCGCCGGCGACGATCACTTGCCTCGTCTCGCTGACGTAGTCGGAAAGCTCCGCCTTCACGTTGTAGGTCCCTGCGTTGAGACGCGTGAACTCGAACTTGCCGGTGGTGTCGGTCTTCACCTGTTCGTGCGTCCTGAGACCGTCGATCGTCACCTGCACGTTCGGCAGCGGACCCGCTTCAATCTCTTTTACCGAGCCGGCGATGCGACCGGGGGTGCCGCACGCTGAAGACAGGAGTGCGACAACGACCAACGTCCATTGGAAGTTGGGCGTTGTCATCGGCCCACCGCTAATCGCTGGGCGAGCACGTCCGGCAGGCCGGCGGCCAGAATCTTTCCCTGGGCCGCCTGCAGGTCGTAGTCGACGCGGTGCAGCGAGAGCAGCCGTGTGGCGCTGTCGAGGATGCCGTACGCCGCACGCGGATCGCCGTCGCGCGGCTGGCCGACAGCGCCGCAGTTGACGAGGAATCGTGCGCCGCCATCGGCGGGGATCTGGATCTGTGACGCGCGTACGTGCCCGATGTCGCGCATTTCGCCGGCGGCGTGAAAGGCGGCGACGACATGCGTGTGACCGAACAGGCAGAGCGGCCGCTGCGACGCGTGCATCGCGCGCATCGCATCGAGCTCGTCGAAGATGTAGACGTCCTCGTCGAACGGCGTCCCGTGGCAGATCTCCACCAGGTCGTCGACGAGCACCGGTCCTTGCGGCAGCGCGGCCAGCCAGCGCCGGTGCTCCGCCGTCAGCATGCTCGCGGTCCACGAGATCGCCTGCCGCGCGAGGTAATTGAACCCTTCAGTGTTTTCGAGCCCCGCCCCCACCTTGTCGTGGTTGCCGCGAATGAACGTCGCCGGACCGAGCGAACGCACGCGATCGATGACCGCGTTGGGATCGGCGCCGTAGCCGACCAGATCGCCGAGGACGAGCGCATGGTCATAGCGCGCCGCGGCGCTCAGCACGGCTTCGAGCGCCTCGAGATTGGCGTGGACGTCGCTGATGACGAGGTACTTCAAAACCCAATCCACTCCAGGATGCGCTCGACGATCTCGGCGAGCGGGCGCGAGGCATCGATGCGGACGTGGGCCTGGCTGTAGGCGGCGCGGCGGCGGGCGTAGAGCTGTTCCATCTGCGTGCGATCGGCGGCGAGCGGCCTTCGTCCGTCCGCCGGCACGCGCTCGATGACGCGCTCGAGCGGCAGGTCGAGCCAGACGACCGCGCCGTCAGCGAGCATCAGCACGCGATTCTCGGCATCGGCAAACGTGCCGCCACCGCTGGCGACGATGACGTGGCGCTGCGCCACGAGCTCCTGCAGCACGCTGCGTTCGACGGTGCGGAAGTAGGGCTCGCCCTGCGTCGCGAAGATCTCGGAAACACGCTTGTGCTCGCGCGCCTCGATGCGGTGATCCACGTCCTCGAACGGCCATCCCATCCGCCGGCTGAGCGCCCGCGCCACGCTCGTCTTGCCCGCGCCCATGAAGCCCACCAGATACAACTTGTCGGCCTTCACGCGCGCAGCGACTCGAGAACCGTAAAGAACTCGGGGTAGGAGACACCCGCCGCGCCGGCGTCGTGGATCACCGTCGGTCCCGTGGCGCCGAGCGCGGCAATCGCGAACGCCATGGCCAGTCGATGATCGTTTTTCGCGTCCACCTCGCCGCCGCGAAGCCGATTGCGGCCGCGGACGTGGAAGCCGTCGGATTGCTCGTCGATCTCGCCGCCCATCCGCCGCAGGCCGTCGGCAAGCGCCGAGATGCGGTCGCTCTCCTTGACGCGCAGTTCCTGCGCGCCGCTGACGCTCAGCTCGCCCCCATGCGTGGCGAGCGCCGCCAGCACCGGCAACTCGTCGATGACGCCCGGCACTTCCTCCGGCGCCACGACCGCGCTGTTGAACCCTGCGTGTCGCACCTGAATGGTGCCGATCGGTTCTCCCGCCTGCGCGTGTGCGACGGCCGTCTTTATCTCAGCGCCCATGCGCTTGAGGATGTCGATGATGCCGGTACGCGACGGATTGAGGCCGACATGCTCGATGGTGACGTCGGAGTCCGGCAGCGCTGCCGCCGCCACCATCCAGAACGCCGCCGACGAGATATCGCCGGGCACATGGAACGTTCCACCAATCAGCTTCTGGCCGCCGCGGACGGCAACCGAGGTCCCGGCGCGCAGCACCTGCGCGCCGAACCCTTCGAGCGCGCGCTCCGTGTGGTCGCGAGTGGGCATTGGCTCCGTCACGCGTGTGATGCCATCGGCGTGCAGGCCCGCGAAAAGGACACAGCTTTTGACCTGCGCGCTCGGCACATCCGGCTGGAAATCGATTCCTTTCAAGCCATCGGTGCCGACGACCGTGAGCGGCGGCTTGCCATCATCGGAGTCGAAGCGCGCTCCCATACGCTCGAGCGGGACGATGATGCGCCGCATCGGGCGGCGGCGGAGCGAACTGTCGCCGGTGACGGTCGTGCGAAACGGATGCGCTGCCAGGATGCCCGTCAGCATGCGGATGGTGCTGCCCGAATTGCCCGCGTCGAGCACGTCCGACGGTTGCTGGAAGCCGCCCTTCTGCACGCCGAGGATCTCCAGCTGGATGCCGGATGAGCGGTCGCGTTTGATCTGCTCGATGGGCACGCCGAGCGCGCGCAGGCAGTTGAGCGTTGAACCGCAGTCGGCGCCGGTGGAATAGCCGTGGATCAGCGACGGGCCCTCGGCGATCGCCGCCAGCATGGCGTAGCGATGCGAGATCGACTTGTCGCCGGGCGGGCGGACGCGGCCGCGCATCGAGCGGGCCGGCTGCACCGTCACGGCGAAGGTTGAAGCCATCAGACAGTTATAATTCTGATCAGGGCTGATGACCAGCGGCAACACCGTCCGTCTCGACTTCCACAGCTCGCTGAACATGCTCGATTTCGTGCAGGTGGTGAGCGATCACATCGCGCGGATAGTGGGGCTCGACACCGACTCGATCCACTGGGTCAACCTCGCGGTCCGCGAGTCGGTGATCAACGCCATCAAGCATGGCAACTGCCTCGACGAACGGAAGCGCGTGCACATCGAGTTCACCGCGCTGCAGGGCGAGGGCGGTCCCGGCCTGGCTGTCCGCGTCCGCGACGAGGGCTGCGGCTTCGATCCGGCGATCCTGCCGGATCCGCTCGCTCCCGAGAACCTGCTGAAAGCCAACGGGCGCGGCATTTTCCTGATGCGCAGCTTCATGGACGAAATGACGTTCAACCGCGTGCAGGACGGCGGCATGGAAGTGCGCATGGTCAAGCGCGTCGCCCAGTCCACGATTGCCTGATCCGATTTTCCTCGCGACGGCCGTCGAAATCGTGCTGCGCGCGGGCGACATTCAGCGCGCGGGGCGCGAGTCCGGTTTCCGCGTCGACAAGAAGGGGAGCATCGATCTCGTCACCGAAGTGGACCTGGCATGCGAGCGCATGTGCCGGGAGACGCTGGCCGAGCGCTTTCCCGATCACGACATCCTCGCCGAGGAACTTGGCGGATCGCCCGCGGGACACACGCCCTCGCGTTTCCGCTGGGTGTTCGATCCGCTCGACGGCACCACCAATTACGCGCACGGCCTCCCCATCTATTGCTCCTCGCTTGCGCTGGAAATCGACGGCCGCGCCGAAGTGGGCGCCATCTACGACCCGACGCGCAGGGAACTCTTCACCGGGGAACGCGGGGAAGGGGCGTACTTGAACGGGCAGGCGCTGCAGGTGTCACAGAGCGGGACGCTGCTCGACTCGCTCCTCGTCACCGGTTTTCCCTACACGGTGCACGAGCAGACGGGCGAGCTCGTCGAGCTGTTCGGTTACTTCCTTGGCCGCGCACGCGCCGTGCGCCGTCTCGGCTCCGCCGCGCTGGACCTCTGTTATGTCGCCGCCGGACGTTTCGAGGCGTTCTGGGAGCAGCAGCTCAAGCCGTGGGATGTCGCGGCCGGCGCCCTGATCGTCGAGGAGGCTGGGGGCCGTGTCACGGGCATGGACGACGCCCCGTTCGATGCGGCGGCCGCGCACCTCATCGCGTCCAACGGCCGAGTGCACCAGGAAGTGGTCGATGCGATTGCGGCATTTCGCGCGGAACGCGCCAGAAATCAGATGAGCTGACTGGCACTCGCGTTGCTCATGCCTGACCCCGTAGAGGTGGGTCCTCAGACCCGCCCGGAGGACACTATGGCGCGGCCAATACTGCTGGCTCTCGCGCTGGTGTGCAGCTCGTTCGTCTTCGACGCGCAGCCCGCACTGGCTCAACAAACGTTCAACGTTTCGCTCGGATACTTCACGCCGCATAGCCAGGATGCGCGGGTGACCGGCGACGTGCTCAACGCCAACTTGAATTTTCTCGACTTCGAGATCAAGGACTTCAACGGCGCCACCGTCGGGGGCGAGTGGCTGTTCCCGGTGGGGAACTACATCGAGGCAGGCGCCGGTGTCGCGTTCACGCGCCGCACCGTACCGACGGTGTACTCGCGCCTGGTCAACGCGAACGGATCGGAAATCGAACAGGAACTGAAGCTTCGCACGGTCCCCGCGGCGCTCACCTTCCGCGTGCTGCCGCTTGGGCAGAACCATGGCTTTCAGCCGTACCTTGGTGGCGGCCTCGCGCTCGTGATGTGGCGCTACTCGGAATCGGGAAGCTTCGTCGACACGCGCGACAGCAGCATCTTCAACAACGCCTACGCGAAGTCAGGAACCGCTACCGGTCCCGTCGCGCTCGGCGGCATCCGCTTCGCCGGCGATTCGTTCGCATCGGGCTTCGAGGTTCGCTATCAAACGGCGCAAGGCGATCTCGCGCCGCCGTTTGCGGGAACGAAGATCGATCTGGGTGGCTGGTCGTACCTGTTTACCGTAGGCGCGCGTTTCGGGCGGTGACCGGCAGGCGCTTGTACAGCGCAACGCCGCCACCTGCGCAGACTTTCGTCATGCCTCGCGCGAACGCCGGATCGTGGCGCACGTGCTCCGCGAGCACGTCGCCACCCTCGGCGACCTCCTCGACGAGCATCCATCCGGCGTGCGGTGCGGGACCAGTCTGCAACGCAAGGTTCCAGATCTCGCCGTTGCCTTCGTTGATGAAGTCGGCGATGGCGAACCCGTTGTTGGACAGCTCCTGCATGTAGTGGGCGAGCGAGCCCATGCTCGCCAGTACCTTGTCGCCTCGGTATTCGCGCGCCAGGCAGGCGGTAACGTCACGGCGGCCGATGCTGGCGCCGCGGTCCCACTGCGCCTCGAGCAGCATCGGCGCCCGCATGTTCCAGGGCGGCGATTCGATGAACAGAGAGGCGAGCACAAGAGTGGCGAGCACGAGCCCGGGTCCGAGAGGACCCGGCCGACCCTGATGTTCGAACGCGTCAGGGCTATCCGGGCGCGCCGTAGCGTAGGGCGGGTCCTTTCGGACCCGCCACGCCATTCCCACTCCTAATCCCGCAAACAGCGCGCACGCCGCGACGACAGGCACCATGTAGCGGATGCGGTAGGGATGGCCCTGATAGAAGGCGATCATCGGCACGGCCGCGGCAGCGAACAGCGCGAGCAGTACCAGCAGCGAGGCGTCGTCTCTGCGCACGAGAGCGCGGGCTGCAATCGCCAGCGCCGCGATGAGCGCAATCGATTCGATGACGTAACCGCTCAGCTGATGCGTGCCCCACCAGATGCCGATGAGCGTGCGCAGCGGTTGATGGGCGTACGACGGATCGGCGACGTAGAACCCGTCGCTCACGAACCAGGCGCCCACCGTCAGGCGGCTGTTGATCAGGAAGATGACGACCGCGAGCGCGGGCCAGATTGTGATGCGCCAGCCGCGGCGCACCAGCGTCTCGAAACGGCCACCGCGGCGCCACGTCGCATAGCCAGCCGCGACCAGCGCCGCCGCGACGATCGGCCACGCTTCGTAACGCGTCCACATGGCGGCGAAGATCGCCGCCGCAAGCTTCGCCGGCACGCGATCGGTATCCGCGTCCACCCACTCGACCAGCCACCAGATGACGAGCATCGACAGCGCGATGAGAAGCGGTTCGGTCATCGGCGTCGTGTGGAGGTAGAGGAGGTTTGGATTCAAGGCGAGCAGCGCGGCTGCCACACAGGCGCCGATCGCCGAACCGGTGACCCGCAGAATCAGCCGCGCCGCCGCATATGTCGTTGTCGCCAGGCAGGCGATGGAAACAACAGACGCAAAGAGGCCGGTGCGATAAAAGAAATCGATTTGCGCCGGCAGCAGGTCGATCAGATGTGGCAGCGGAAGCCAGACCGCGCCGATCTGCTGCCAGCCGGGCGTGAGGTTATCGAAGACGCGCCGCGCGACGACGAGGTGCGCCTTGGCATCGTAATGGCTGAGGATCAGACCCTGGCGGAAGAAGATGACCCATGCGGCCGCGCCGACGAGCGCGGCGGCAGAAGCGAGCAGGCGCGGAAGAGGCGACGAATGCCGCGATATAATCACGTCCGCCGCTCAGAATAACGCGAATAGGTGCAGTCGTTCATCAAATGGGTCTACGGGCTCGCGCTGTCCCTCGGTGGCCCGGGACTCTTCGTCGTCGCGTTCCTCGACTCTTCGTTCATCTCGCTGCCGCAGATTAACGACCTGCTCGTCGTGCTGATGGTCGTGCGCAACAAGGCGTGGATGCCGTACTACGCGGCGATGGCGACCCTCGGCTCGGTGGCCGGCTGCTTCGTCCTGTATCTGATTGCCGAGCGCGGCGAGAATTTCATCGCGCGGCGCATGAAGACGCCGCGGGCGGAGCGCGTGCTCGCCGCGTACCGCCGGCGCGGCGTGCTGGCGTTGATGATCCCGGCGATCCTGCCGCCGCCGGCGCCGTTCAAGCTGTTCGTGCTGCTCGCCGGCGCCGCGGAGGTGCGTCCCCTCCAGTTCGTCTTCGCGATCGCCGCGGCACGCGGAGTGCGCTACCTTGTGCTCGGCGCGCTCGCCGTGCGCTACGGCGACGCCGCGCTCGAACTGATGCGTACCCGCGGGCGCGTCGTCGCCGTCTGGGTCGCGGTCATCATCGTTGCCGCTGCGCTCGCGTGGTGGCTGGTCAGGCGATTCTCGCGTGCTCGATCCTGAGATCTCCGTCGTCATCCCGCTGCGGGACGAAGAGGAAAACGTGGTGCCGCTGCACGACGAGCTGACGGACGTCCTCGATCAGATCGGCATGAGCTACGAGATCATTCTCGTCGACGATGGGAGCACCGATCGCACGTTCGACCGCCTGGCGCAAGTGCAGGCGCGCCATCCGGCGGTCAAGGCGATACGCTTCGCGCGCAACTTCGGTCAGACCGCGGCATTTGCCGCCGGCTTTGCCGAGGCGCGCGGCGACTACATCGTCACGCTCGACGGCGATCTGCAGAACGACCCGCGCGATATTCCCGCGATGCTGACGCTGGCGCGGCGCAAGGACATCGTGTCCGGGTGGCGGCGCCGGCGGAAGGACAACTTCCTGACGCGGCACGTCCCGTCCGCGGTTGCGAACTGGCTGCTCGGCGTCGTGACGGGTGTGCGGCTGCACGACAACGGCTGCTCGCTGAAGGTCTACCGCGCGAAGGTCGTCAAGCCGCTCAAGCTGCGGCCGGGAATGCATCGCTACCTTCCGGCGATCGCCAGTCAGCTCGGTGGCCGCGTCGCGGAAGTCGAGGTGAATCATCGCGCGCGGCAGCACGGCCGATCCAAATACAACTTGAGCCGCACCTTTGGTGTCGTCAAGGATCTGTTTCAGCTCCGGCGCCTGATGCGCGAAGCCGTCGATCCTGATACGCCGGCGCCGCGCTTGTATGAGATCGCGGAGATTCGCGGGGCGTAAGTTACACTCCGGGCATGGGGTACAGGTCTCCGCTCGAGGCGCGCATCGCCAAGAAGACGACGAAGGCGATCAAGGACTTCAACCTGATTGAAGACGGCGATCGCGTCATGGTCGGTCTGTCCGGCGGTAAGGACAGCTGGGCGCTGCTGCAGGTTCTCGACGAGCTCCGCCAGCGGGCGCCAATCGAGTTCTCGCTCGTCGCCGTCAACGTCGATTCGGGCTACAAGGAGTACAAGCACGACGTCATCGCGAAGACCTGTGAGCAGCGCGGGTGGGAATACCGCATCGAGCACACGTCGATTGGCGACGTCATGGACGACATCCTCGACGCCAACGCGACGCCGTGCTCGTTGTGCGCGCGGCTCCGCCGCGGCGTGCTCTACCGCATCGCCACTGAAGTCGGCGCGACGAAGATTGCCCTCGGCCATCACCTGGACGACTTCATCGAGACGCTGCTGCTCAACCTGCTGTTCGCCGGCGCACTGAAGGCGATGCCGGCGCGGCTGGTGTCCGACAACGGCGCGCACGTCGTGATCAGGCCCCTCGTTTACGTCGACGAATCCGAGGCGCGGCTCTATACGAAAGAGCGTGAGCTGCCGATCATCGGATGTTGCTGTCCGGCGTGCGGCGACCTCAGCCTGCAGCGCCAGCGCGTCAAGCGCCTGATTTTCGCGCTCGAGCAGGAGCACGCCGGCGTCAAGCAATCGATGCTCAAGGCGCTCGGCAACGTCATGCCGCGCCATCTCCTCGATACGCGTCTCAATCCCAGCGGCGAGCTGCGCGACAGCGCCGCGCTGCGCATGGCGGACGAAGCCGCGCCGACCCTCCTCCAAATCCGGCCGTAACGTGCGCGCGGTCGTGCAGCGCGTCACCGAGGCGCGCGTCCGCAGTGCAGGTCGCGTGCTGGGGGAGATTGGCCCCGGCCTCGTCGTCCTGCTCGGCATCGGCCGCGACGATGGTCCCCAGGATGCGAGTTACGTGGCCGCCAAGATCCGCGACATCCGCATCTTCGAAGGCGACGATGGCCGCAACATGGATCGATCCGTGGCGGACGTCGGCGGCGCGGTGCTCGTCGTCTCGCAGTTCACGCTCTATGGCGACATTCGGAAAGGGCGCCGTCCGGCATTCGACGCCGCCGCACCTCCGGAGGAGGCGCGCGCACTCTATGAAAGCGTCGTGAGAGAATTGCGTGCGGCACAACTGCCCGTTGCCACGGGCGAATTCCAGGCCATGATGCGCGTCGAGCTGGTCAACGATGGTCCGGTAACCATCCTGATCGACAGCAAGCGGCAGTTCTGAGCATGAAAACACTCGTCATCACCGCGTTCGTCATTTCCGCCGCGAGCAGCGCGTTCGCGCAGCAGCGGCCGCTCGTCACCGAGGATCCTGAAACGATCGGCGCCGGCCGCCTGCTGCTCGAAGGCGGCATCGAGTACTCGCACGATGCGATCTATCCGGTTTCGGGACTCGATGGGAACCTTCTGCGGCTGCCGCTGCTCGGCGTCAGCATCGGCGTCAGCTCGATCGCCGAGATCCAGATCGACCAGGCGAGTTTCTCGCGTCTCCGCATCGAGGGCCGGCAGACCGCACCGCTGTCGACGCTGGTAACCGCGACGGGATCGTCGACGTCGGATGCCGACGACCTGCTGATCGGGACCAAGATTCGCATCGCGGAGGAGACGTCGTCGCGTCCCGCCTTCGGCTTTCGCTTTGCGACGAAGCTGCCGAACGCAGGAAACGAAAGCGGTCTGGGTCTCGACACGACCGACTTCCTGGCGTCGGTGCTCGTCGGCAAGACGACGCGGTCGGTGCGCATCGTCGGCAATATCGGGCTGGGCATTCTCGGCGATCCGACAAACGGCAACCGGCAGAACGACGTGATCACATATGGGCTCTCGTTTGCGCGAGCGCTCACCAATGCGGCGGAAGTGGTTGGCGAAGCGAACGGCCGCGCCAACACGCGCTCGGGCGGACCGTTACCGGGCACCGAATCACGAAGCATCGTTCGGATCGGGCTTCGCTATACGAAGGGCGGATGGCGCGGCGACGGCGCGGTGCTGCTCGGCGCGACCAGCAACGACCCGGGCATCGGCGTGACGGCGGGCTTTACCTACGCGTTCACTGCCTTCCAGGTGCCGTGACGACCGGACTGCGCGTGGCCAAGGCGCATGCCTACGGCAACGATTTTCTGTTCGTCGAATCCGGAGCCGCACCGAGCGGCGGGGTCAAGGAACCGGAACTGACGCGACAGCTCTGCGCGCGCCACACAGGTGTGGGCGGCGACGGCCTGATTTTCTACGAGCTTCGCGACCGCGGAGCGACGATGCGGCTGTTCAACGCCGATGGCAGCGCGTCGGAGCTCTCGGGCAATGGGCTGCGTTGCCTGGCTGCGCTCATAGCACAGAAGCAGAATCTGCACGCCGGAGACGCGGTTACGGTGGATACGACCGCCGGCATCAAGACGCTGGAGCTGCAGCAGGTGCAGGGCGCGCGTTTCACGTTCCGTGCGGCGCTCGGGCCGCCCGAAGGTATCCGGCAAGTGCAGATTCCCGTCCTCAGCGAAACGGTCCTCGCCTCGGTTTTGTCCGTTGGCAATCCGCAGTGCGTCGTGCTCGGCCCGCTGCCGGATGCAGAGCGGTTCAATCGGCTTGGTCCCGCGCTTTCGACGCATCAGATGTTCCCGGAAGGCACCAACGTCGAATTCGCGCATGTCGAAGGGGCGGATCGCGTCCGCATCCTGATTTGGGAGCGCGGTGTCGGCCCGACGACTTCGTCGGGGACCGGTTCCTCGGCATCCGCGGTGGCGGCGGCCGCGCACGGCGGCGCATCGCGCGACGTGCAGGTCATCGCTCCGGGGGGAACGCAGCGCGTTGAGTGGCGCGAGGACGGGATTTACCTCACCGGGTGGGCACAAGTCGTACTGGAAGGAACCGCGTACCTGACCTAGCGAGTTCGTCGCGAAGATTGCACTGCGGCCGGCTCGAGCGACCGCAGCGCCGACTCGATTTTCTCTCTAACTCCCTGCAACGACATGCGCGCGGCGAGATAGTCGTCGGCCTTCATCGCCGCGCCCGCCTTTTGCACGCTGTCATCGACGTCAGCCAGATCCTTGCGTGCGGTGTCGAGCGTGCGGCGCGGGATGCGGCCGCGTGAGGCGGCGGCCACCCGGGTGTTGGCGGTGGCCATCAGCGCCGCAATCTGCGCCATGTCGCGCTCCACTTCGCCGCGGATCTGCGCGCGCTGATCGGCCGCCTGGCGCGCGGCGTTCTGCGCGTGCTCGCGGCTGTCGAGCGCCTCGTTGAGCGCCTGTCGATAATCGCGCTGTCCCACCGCATCCTGCGAGCGCTTGAGCGCGTCGGTGGCGGCGGTGTACTCGGTGGCGGCGTAGCGATCGGCGCCGGCGGCGCGGGCGGCGTCGATGGCGCCCTGCGCCTGGTCCATCTCTTTGTTCGGGGGATCGCCGCAGGCCGTCACCAGAACCGCGGCGACGATGCACGCGGACAACCGCAGGGTCATGAGGATTTGAGTATAGCGCTATGAAAGAGGTCGCCAAGCACGATCGGCCGCGGGAAAAACTGCAGCGGCTCGGCATCGCCGCGCTCGGCGACAACGAATTGGTGGCGATCATCCTCGGCAGTGGCTCGCGCGCCTGCGGAGCGCTCGAACTGGCCAACCGCGTGCTGACGCGCGCCGGCGGATTGCACGGCCTGGCGCGGGCGACGACCGACCAGTTGTGCGTCAACGGCGTCGGCCCCGCTCGTGCGGCGCAAGTGGTCGCTGCGGTCGAGCTTGGGCGGCGGACACTCGTGCGCAGCGCGCTCGAACGGCCGCAATACCGGACGCCGGAGCAGCTCGCCTGCTACCTGCTGCCGCAGTACGGCGCGGCCCCCATCGAGCAGTTCGGCGTCGTCATGCTCGACACCAAGCACCGTGTCATCCGCGTCAAGGTGATCTCCATCGGCGGTCTCGATGCGACGGTCGTGCAGCCGCGCGACGTGTTCAGGGAAGCGACGGCGGCGTCGGCAGCCGCCATCGTGCTTTTTCACAACCATCCCTCAGGCGATCCGAACCCGAGCGGCGACGATCTGGCGCTGACGAAAAGGATGATTCGCGCCGGCGACATCATCGGCATCGACGTGCTCGATCACCTCATTCTGTGCGAGCAGCGCTATTACTCGATGGTCGAAGCGGGCAGTGTGGCCGCGCGCCTCGGGTAAGATGGTCAGGTTGTGAAGGTCCTGTACTTCGACTGCTTCTCGGGCGCCTCCGGCGACATGATCGTCGGCGCGTTGATCGACGCGGGCGTGTCCATCGACGAGCTGCGTGCGGCGCTCGGCAGCCTGTCGATCGACACGGATGCGGTGTGGACCGAGCGCGTGCAGCGCGCCGGGGTTGCAGCGACGAAGTTTCAGGTGCGCGGCGAAGACCCGGGCGGCCATCACCATCACCACGCAGATGACGGGGGCGTGGCCACCGCGGCGCCTGCGCACACGCACGCGCATCGAACCCTGCAGGAGATCTACGCGCTCATCGACGGATCGCGACTGAGCGCGACGGGAAGGGACCGCGCGAAGGCGTTGTTTGCGCGGCTCGGCGACGTCGAAGGCACCATTCACGGTTCACCCCCTGACAAGGTGCACCTGCACGAAGTCGGGTCGCTCGACTCGATCGTCGACATCGTCAGCACCGTGCACGCCATGGAGGTGATTGGCGCCGACCGCGTGGTTGCCTCGCCGCTCAATGTCGGCAGCGGCACGATTCGCTCGGCGCACGGGTTGTTTCCCGTCCCCGCGCCGGCTACGACGCGACTGCTCGAAGGTGTGCCCATCTATTCCGGCACGCAGCGCGCGGAAATGGTGACGCCCACCGGTGCACTGCTCATCACGGCGTATGCGTCGGAGTTCGGCGCCATCCCGCCGATGAACATCGCGAAGATCGGCTACGGTGCGGGCGCGCGCAGCTTCGAGGACACACCGAACGTCCTGCGTGTGTTGATTGGCGAGGCGGATGCCGCCGCGCCGTCACATACCGTCGTCGTCATCGAGGCCGAAATCGACGACATGAACCCGCAGATCTTCGGCGTGGTGATGGACAAGCTGCTCGCATCCGGGGCGCTCGACGTGTTCTACACACCCATTCAGATGAAGAAGAACCGGCCGGGCACCCTGCTGTCCGTCATCGCCCCTCCGCCGGTGCGCGAGCGGCTGACCTCCGTCATCTTCCGCGAAACGACGACCATTGGCGTGCGTTATCGGGAGATGACGCGCGAGTGCCTGGACCGCGAGACGCACACCGTGACGACGCCCTTCGGCGATGTCCGCTTCAAGATTGCGCGCCGCGGCGGCGAGGTGCTCAACGCCTCGCCGGAATTCGACGACTGTGTCCGCCTCGCGGAGGCGTCCGGCAAGAGTGTCAAGGAGGTCCAGGCGGCGGCGACGAAGGCCTGGCTCGACGCGCGGCGCTCATGAATCCGTTCTATATCACCACGCCGATTTATTACATCAACGCGCAGCCGCACATCGGCCACGCCTATACGACGATGGTCGCCGACGCGATCGCGCGGTCGCGGCGGTTGCTCGGCGACGACGTGTTCTTCCTGACCGGCACGGATGAACACGGTCAAAAGGTGGAACGCGCCGCGCAGAAGGCGGGAATGCCGACACCCGCGTTCGCGGATCATGTCGCCGCCACTTTCCGGCAGATGTGCGTCGACCTGAACATCTCGAACAACGATTTCATCCGCACCACCGAGCCGCGTCACCATCGCGCGTCGCAGGAATTGTGGAGGCTCGTTGCCGCCAATGGCGACATTTACAAGGGGGACTACGAAGGCTGGTACTGCACGGTCGACGAAATCTTCGTCCCCGAAACGCAGCTGGCCGACGGCAGGTGTCCGACGTGCGGCAATAAGGTCGAGCGGCTGAAGGAGGAGAGCTACTACTTCCGGCTGTCGAAGTATCAGCAGCCGCTCCTCGATTTCTACGCGGCCAACCCCGACTTTCTGCAGCCGGCCTTCCGCTTGAACGAGATCAGGACGTTCATCGAGGCGGGGTTGCAGGACCTGAGTATCAGCCGGACGTCGTTTTCGTGGGGCATTCCCGTTCCGGACGATCCGAAGCACGTGATGTACGTCTGGTTCGACGCGCTGACGAACTACCTCACGGCTTTGCGATTCGGCACCGGTGACCAAAGCCGGGTGGAGAAGTACTGGCCGCACGTCACGCATCTGGTCGGCAAGGAGATCATCCGTCAGCACGCGCTCTACTGGCCGGCGTTCCTGATGGCGGCGCGCATCACGCCGCCACAACGGATCATCGCGCACGGCTGGTGGTTGATGGGCGGGGCGAAGATGTCGAAGTCGATTGGCAACGTCGCGCGCTACCAGGATTACGTCGCGGTATTCGGCGTCGACGCGCTGCGCTACTTCGTGATGCGCGAGATGACGCTCGGCCAGGACGCGAACTTCTTCGACGAAGCGATCCTGACGCGCTATAACGCCGACCTCGCCAACGATTTGGGGAACGTGGTCAGCCGCACGACGACGATGATCGCGCGCTACTGCGAAGGGGTAGTGCCGAAGGCCGGCGCGGCCGACGAACTCGATCGCGCGCTCGAGGCGGACATCCAGAGGACAATCGAGGCGGCGCGCGGCGGCTTCGCGAAATTCGAGCTGAGCGTCGCGCTGCAGGCGATCTGGGATGTGCTCGTGCGCGGCGTCAACCAGTACATCGTCAAGCGCGAGCCATGGAAGCTGGCGAAGGGGCCGGAAAACCGCGCGTTGCTCGACACGACACTGTATCGCTCGGCGGACGCGATTCGGGTGATTGCGGCGCTGGTCGAACCCGTCATGCCCGAAGCGACGGAGCGCGTGCGACGGATGCTGGGAATAAAACCGGAGCCGTGGACGGAACTGCGCGCGAACACGCTCGCACCGGGGACGCGCCTCGGGGCAATTGAGCCGCTGTTTCCACGCATTGAAAAGACTGTTGAGGAGCTGCGTTCGATGACCATCGAGGGTGAACAGAAACCGATTGGCGGCGCCGGCTTGCCCGCCGAAGCGCCCCGCGCGCAGGCGGGCGAACCGGCCGCGTCCGGCGCAACGCAGGCGGTGGGCGCGGGTGTCACGCCTGCCGAGGACAACCGCATCTCGATCGACGACTTCATGAAGGTCGAGCTGCGCGTCGCCAAGGTGCTCGAGGCGGAGCCCGTGCCGAAGTCGAAGAAGCTGATGAAGCTGAAAGTGGACGTCGGCACCGAACAGCGGACGATCGTTGCCGGCATCGCCGAGGCGTATCAGGCCGAGCAGCTCGTCGGCCGCACCATCGCGATTGTCTTCAACCTGAAGCCCGCCAAGCTGATGGGCGTCGAATCAAACGGCATGGTGCTCGCCGCCAGCGTTGGCGACGGCAGGCCGGTGCTGGTCAGCTTCGAGCAGGAAGTCGCGCCGGGAGCGAGAGTGCGGTAGTTGATCGACTCGCATTGTCATATCGCCGGTCCCGAATTCGCTGGCGACCTCGACGCGGTGATCGATCGGGCAAGGGACGCGCATCTCGCGCACGTGCTCGTCATCCTCGCCGCGGATGACGAGCCCGAAATCGATCAGGGGAAAAATGTCGCCGCGCGCTGGGATGCCGTCCGCTTCTCGGTTGGCGTTCACCCGCACGCGGCGGGGAAGTTCGCCGGCAATCCGGCCGCTGCGGCGGAGCGCGTGAACGAGGTGGTGGACGCGCAGCCGCTGACGCGCGGCCTTGGCGAGATCGGTCTCGACTATCACTACGATTTCGCGCCGCGCGACGTGCAGCAGCAGGTCTTTCGCGAACAGATCCGCCTGGCGCGCCGCCGCACCCTGCCCATCGTCATCCACACGCGTGAGGCCGAAGAGGATACGTTTCGCATCCTCGCGCAGGAGAACGCCGGCGACACCGGCGGCGTCTTTCATTGTTTCACCGGCGATCGCGCAATGGCGCAGCGCGCGCTCGACATCGGCTTTCATCTTTCACTGGCGGGCATCGTGACATTTCCGCGCGCGCTCGAGTTGAAGGAGGTGGCGCGGATCGTGCCGCTCGATCGGCTCCTCATCGAGACCGACAGCCCGTTTCTTGCCCCGGTACCCTTTCGCGGCACACGCAACGAGCCGGCGCATGTGGTGCGCGTGGCGGAGACGATCGCCGCGCTCCGCGGCACCACGGCCGACGACATCGGGAACAGCGCGCGCGCGAATTTCGAGAGGTTATTCAAGCCATAAAGCGAGTCGCGATATGATGGTCGGGCTTGAATCCCACCGCGCAGAAGCCTTCGTCTGCCGTCCTCGCGCAGATGTTCGAGCCGATTCGTGGCGACCTCGAGCAGGTCGAGCGCGAGTTCGTCCGTCATCTCGAGTCGCAGGTGCCGCTCATTCCGACGATCGGCCATTACATCCAGCAGGGTGGCGGCAAGCGCATCAGGCCGGCGGTGCTGCTGATGTCGGCGCGCATGAGCGGATACACGGGCGAACATGCCCCGCTTTTCGCGTCGGTGATTGAATTCATCCACACCGCGACCCTCGTTCACGACGACATCATCGACGAGTCCGACATGCGGCGCGGCCGCCAGGCGGTGCACTCGCGCTGGGGCAACGACGTCACGGTGCTGCTCGGCGACTTCCTTTACATCAAGTCGATGTCGCTGGCGCTGTCGCGCGACAGTCTGGACTTCATCCGCCTGCTCTGCGAAGTCACGCTGCGCATGATCGAAGGCGAGCTTTACCAGCTGACGAAGAATGGCATCGTCGATCTGTCGGAGGACGAGCATTTCGAAATCATCCGGCGCAAGACGGCGTATCTCTTCGCCGGAAGCGCGCGCATCGGCGGCATGCTGGGTCCGGGGACGAACACCGAGCAGGAAGATGCGCTGTGGGATTACGGCCTGAACATCGGCATGGCGTTTCAGCTCGTCGACGACCTGCTGGATTTCACCGGCGAGGAAGATGCGCTGGGTAAGCCCGTGGGCGGCGACCTGCGCGAAGGGAAGATGACCCTGCCGGTCATTCACCTGCGCGCCAGCGGCGACGCGCGCGCGGAAGTCCTCATCCGCAAGATCGTCGACGAGCGCAGCGCGACGATGGACGAATGGCGCGAGCTGCGGAATCTGCTCGCGCAGCACCGGTCGATCGAGTACGCGCGCCGCACCGCGTCCGGGTTCGTCGAGACGGCGAAGGCCGCCCTCGATATCTTTCCGGCCAGTGCCGAACGCGACGCGCTGCTGTACCTCCCGGATTACGTTCTCTCGCGAGATCGGTGAACGCCGCCGAGCGCATTGAGGAACTTCGGCGGCTCATTCGCTACCACGAAGAGCGCTACTACGTTCTCAACGACCCGGAACTCGCCGACGCCGAATTCGACGCGCTCATGCAGGAGCTCGAGCGCCTCGAAGCCGACAATCCCGATCTCGTCACCTCCGATTCGCCCACGCAGCGCGTCAGCGGCCGTCCCGCCGCCGGGTTCGACACCGTTGAACACGCCGAGCCGATGCTCAGTCTCGACAACGCGTACTCCGAGGAGGAATTGCGCGAGTTCGACGCGCGCGTGCGGAAAGGCCTGGCGGCCGCCGGCGCCCCGGCGGACCGCGTGGCCTATGTCGCGGAGCTGAAGATCGACGGCCTCAGCCTGGCGCTCACCTATGAGAACGGTACGCTCGTTCGCGGCGCGACGCGTGGCGATGGCGTCCGCGGCGAAGAGGTAACGTCGAATGTCCGAACCATCCGCGCCGTGCCCTTGAAGCTGCGCGGCAGCCATGCCGGCAGCATCGAGATTCGCGGCGAGGTGTACCTGCCGCGCAAGGTCTTCGAACGTATCAACAACGAAAAGGCGGACGCCGGCGAACCGCTCTTTGCCAATCCGCGCAACGCGGCGGCGGGCACGATGCGGAACCTCGATCCAGCGCTCGTCGCGAAGCGCGGCCTCAGCGCCTGGATGTACCAGCTCGTGGGCGGACCTAAAGGTCCGCCTCTACGATCGGACGTCGCGAGTCCAGGTCCCTCTCTACGATCGGACGTAGAGGCCGACCTTCAGGTCGGCCTGGCCACGCACACGGAGACGCTCGAGGCGCTGAAAGAGTGGGGCTTGCCTGTCGAGCCGAACTGGAAGCGGTGTGACGGCGTCGACGAGCTCGTCGCCTTCACGCGCGAATGGGAAGAGAAGCGGCGCACGCTCGATTTCGACACCGACGGCGTCGTCATCAAGCTCGATCGCATCGACCTGCGCGCGCAGCTCGGCACCACGAGCAAATTCCCGCGCTGGGCGATTGCCTTCAAGTTTCCTGCGGAACAGAAGACGACGCTGCTCAAGAGCATCGAGGTCAACGTCGGGCGGACCGGCGCCGTCACGCCGTTTGCGACGCTCGATCCGGTGTTCGTCTCGGGATCCACGGTATCGATGGCGACGCTGCACAACGCCGACGACATCGCGCGCAAGGACATCCGCGAAGGCGACTGGGTGATTGTGGAGAAGGCGGGCGACGTCATTCCGCGCGTGGTCGGACCCATCCTCGGCAAGCGCCCCGCGCATTCGAAGCCGTGGGTGATGCCGACCGTCTGCCCGCGTTGCGGCAGCACGCTGCATCGGGCCGAAGACGAGGCCGTCTGGCGCTGCGAGAACACGTCGTGCCCGGCGAAGCTGCAGCGCGGGCTCGAACATTTTGCCTCGCGAGGGGCGATGAACATCGAGGGGCTCGGCGAATCGCTCATCGCGCAGGTGATCAACGCAGGCCTGGTGCACGACTACGCGGACGTCTATGCGCTGACGGCAGAGAAGCTCGAGGCGCTCGAGCGGATGGGGAAGAAATCCGCCGCCAAGGTGATGGCGCAGATCGAGAAGAGCCGCAGCAACGAGCTGTGGCGGCTGATCTACGGCCTCGGCATCCGTCACGTTGGCGAACGCGCGTCACAGGTGCTGGCGCGCGCCTTCGGGACGATGGAGGCGCTGTGCGGGGCGACCATCGAGCACCTGCAGCAGACGCAGGAGATCGGCCCGGTGCTCGCCGCCGCGGTGCGCAGCTGGCTCGACGAGCCGCGGAACCGGCAGTTGATCGACCGGCTGCGGACGGCCGGCGTCAACATGGAGGTGCCCGAGGATGAGCGGGCGGCCGTCGCGGCACCCGGCCCGCTGACGGGGAAGACCTACGTCGTGACCGGGACGCTGCAATCGATGTCGCGCGACCAGGCCACCGCCGCGCTCGAGCGGCTCGGGGCGAAGGTGGCCGGGTCGGTCAGCAAGAAAACCACCGGCGTTATCGTGGGCGCCGAGCCCGGCGGCAAGGCGGAAAAGGCACGAACGCTGGGCGTGCCGGTGCTGGACGAGGCGGCGTTTCTCGACTTGATCAAGTAGCGCGATAATGGAGAGGTGACGCGTCGCTTTGTCCTCGTGACGGTCTGCCTGACGGCGACCATTGCCTTTCTCGTCGGCCTGGTCGTGGCCGGGTCGATGACGCCGCAGTTTGCGATCTCGGCGCCAAGCGCGCCGCAGATTCCGGTGCGGGCGCGCGTGGCGCCGGGGGTCTCACCCGCGGTTACGTCCTTTGCGGACGTCGCCGAACGCCTGGGAAAG
>JADMIO011426198.1_pt1 | contig 37926 bp, 36 predicted proteins | sample 8958161 | NCBI WGS metagenome assembly JADMIO01 (sample SAMN16585339, study PRJNA669376) | soil metagenome | isolation source: Crop rotation soil | place: USA: Cullars Rotation, Alabama | collected 2011 | reverse complement strand
TTCAGAACGTCGCAAGACAGTTCGGTCCCTATCTGTGATGGGCGCTAGTAAATTGCGAGGACATGACCTTAGTACGAGAGGACCGGGTCGTATGTACCGCTGGTGTATCTGTTGTGCCGCCAGGTGCAATGCAGAGTAGCTACGTACAGCATGGATAAACGCTGAAAGCATCTAAGCGTGAAACCATCCTCAAGATGAGTTTACTTTTAAGGGTCGTCAAAGACTATGACGTTGATAGGCTATAGGTATAAAGGTGGTAACATCAAAGCCGAGTAGTACTAATTGCCCGTAAGCTTTATTTTTTATTTTTAACTTCGGTTATTAATAATACAATTACTCAACTTTTTTCAACTTATTCCAATATGTCACCTTATTAAATTTGTCATTCGACAGATCATCTTTTTATGGTGGTTTTGCCGAGGGTGTTCACCTCTTCCCATCCCGAACAGAGAAGTTAAGCCCCTCATGGCCGATGGTACTGCACAACAATGCGGGAGAGTAGGTAGCTGCCATATTCTTTTAAAAGCCTTTCAGGAAACTGGGAGGCTTTTTTATTTTAGATAATGCTTGTTAGAATGTTGTTGAACATTGAGTGTTGAACATTGAATATTGAATATTCAATCAGGGACTTCACTGATAAATGAGCTTCAGAAAATGTTCAATATTCAACACTCAATATTCAATGTTCAACGTGTCTTAACCTTTTCATACTGCACATAATCATCACACTAATCACCGAAATCTTATTTATACAATACAAAAAAGCATTCCAGGAAACTGAGAGGCTTTTTTATTTTTAGATAATGCCTATTAGAATGCTGTTGAACATTGAATATTGAATATTTATTCAGTGACCTCATTGATAAAAGAGCTTCAGAAAATATTCAATATTCAACGGATATTAACCTTTGCATGCTGCACATAATTATTACGCTGATCACCGAAATCTGTTTTCTTTATAATCTGGAAAAATATTTGCGAATCTTGTCTATAACCAACAATCTTCGTTATGAATAAGAAAGAACTATTAGGCGTCTATCTTCATGAAATGCAGGCAGAAGCTACAGCCACACGCAAATGTTTAGAAAGAATTCCCGAAACTACCTATACTTTTAAACCTCATCCAAAATCGATGGAGATGGGTTACCTGGTGTTGCTTGTGGCAGAAATTCCCCTTTGGATAGCACATACTGTTGAAAAAGGAGAGATCGATTTCGCAACATTCAAACATGCGCAACCAAAAAATACAAAAGAAATGCTTGATCATTTTGAACAAAACCTGCAAGCTGCCACTAAAGCTATGGGCAATGCAACGGATGATCAGCTCAACAGGGAATTTGTTTTAAAAGCCAACGGCCAAAAACTGTTCAGTGCACCAGTGATGGACAGCATTAATTCTACGATCAATCACTGGGTACATCACCGTGGCCAGCTAACAGTGTATATGCGGTTGAATGAAATTGCGGTCCCTTCTATTTACGGGCCTTCTGCAGATGAAAAACAGTATACTGATCATCTATGAGGTTTTAATTGAAAAATTATAGTAAACTTTAAAACCAGCTATTATGACAAAAAAAGCCGGCCCCAAAAATTCATTGGTGGCAAATATAAATGCAAGAAAAAAATCCGGCACTTCCCGGAGTAAAAAAGATTCTACTGTATCCGACAAAGCTTACAAAGCCATGCAAAACAACTGGGGCAAACCCAAAAAGAAAAGCTAAACCCAAGGCTTAGCTTTAACATCAACCATTACACATCAACTAATTTCCAAACCTCCAAATCTCCAAATTTCCAAATCTACTTACCCCGCTTTCTTATTCATCAACCCATGTCTTATCCTCATCTCCATGATCTTTGCCTTCAATGGCAATTGCTTCGACTCATCAAATTTTGAAAGCTTGCAGCAAACCCCGTGATAAAGCATCTGCAGCCACAGCTTTTCTTTTTCGTTCGTATATTCATCACAGTTATCCATTAGTTTTTTTATGAGGAGCATTTGCTGTTGCAGCACCATATGCCTGGTTTTTAACACAGATAACTGTTGTTGTAATCTTTCGGCCTTATCCAGCTGAAAAGCCAGGCGTGGATGTACCGGAATGTTATCCTGAATGCTTCCCGGAGTTTCCAACTCCGGATCTTTTTCTTTTTTCTCAAGCTCCGTATCGCCATGGTTCGTGTCCCACGAAACGTTTCTGCTTTGCGAACCATTTTCCCCCTTCTCAAACTCCACCAGCATCATCTCCAGCTTTGCAAGTTGCAACAATGCTTTTGTGGGCAGGCTGCGTGTACCATTTTCATAATGTTCTGCCAGGCTGCGTGAAATACCCAGCCAATGCGCTACCTGTTGCTGGCTGATCCCGAATTTTTCGCGTATTTTTTTTAAGCTGCTCATGTTGTATCATTTTTTTTGTATCAGGTGATACAGGTTTATTGATACAAAATGGGACGGTGGGATTAAGAAGGAAAAGTTAAGAAAGACCTTAATATGCAAGAATTGACGTAAATAATTGTTTCAAAAAGGTCTTAGAAAGATGATTTTAGTTGTGGAGAAGTATAAATTTGATGTTTTATATTTTATATTGCAAATTTTGGATTAACTAAATCATAATTCAGAGATATCTAACCTCACTAGTATTTGGATTGGCTTTTTTTATCTAATTTCAGTTTAAAAAGTAACAGCTACGATTTATGGCACAATACCAAGACGAGAAAGAATTTGAGGAACGATCGGATTATATTGAAGACAATGATTTAGAATTATGGGATGTTCAAAACACGCATTTTGATAAAATTCAAAAAAAATTGCTAGGCATCGGTGCAAAATTACTTGTTGGTCCCAGGGGAACAGGGAAAACGCATCAAATGAAAATAGCGCATTTAAAATGCACAAAAGACAAAACGAAGCCTATATCCATTTTCGTATCTTTTAGTAAATACTATCACCTTGAACCATTTCTCTCAAAAGTCCCAAATGCAACTCAGATTTTTCACACTTGGGTATTAGCAAAAATTGTTATTGGATGCTACAATGTGACAGAGGAAAATAAAATAGATTTTGAGTTATTTAATTCTTCAGACAGAGTATTAGACAAAGAAATAATTTCTGAATTCATTTCTAAGGCTGAGAAATTGAAAGCATCTCAATTAAGCAATGATTCTTTGATTTCTGGATTAACAATTTCAAAAGTAATAGAAGTTATAGAAAAGTTGACAAAGAAATTATTAAAAACACGTGCAATATTAATGTTGGACGATGCCGCTTTATCTCTTACACCGGAATATTTAGTAGAATTCTTTGATATTTTTAGAAGTTTAAAGACAAAAATTATTTCTCCAAAAGCCTCTGTTTATCCAGGAACAACACAATATGGTCCAAGATTTCATGTCGGGCACGATGCCGAAATGGTAGAATGTTGGATGAGTGTAGAAAATAATACTTACAGTGCTTTTATGGATAGCTTAATCGACAAAAGGTTCTATCAATTTACTACTAATGTAAGTAGTGAAATATTGGAACTTTTTAAGTATGCATCTTTTGGTGTACCAAGAGCTTTTATTAGTTTATTAAGAAGTTATATAAGTCTTGATGGTACCAATGCTCAATCAAAATTCAATACGGTTATTGAACAACAAGTGAAGTTTATTGAAACAGAATATTTATCTATAAGTCAGAAACTGCTTCAATATAAAAAAGTTATTGAGATTGGATATATTTTTTTCAAAAAAATAATTGATGAAATCAAAGAAGATAATAGAAATTTAACGGGAGAAAAGAATATAATAATTGGAATATCTTCTGATTCAATAGAAAGCCACAAGTTATTAGATAGAATGATAAGATTTTTGCTTGAGGCAGGGTTGCTATATGAGGAAACACCAGTGAAACATGGAGAGTTAAGACATGGAGAACATAGGGAGTACAAAAGATTTATACCCCATATACTTTTTTTAATACAAAACAGGACTTTTACTCAAGGAAGAGGTTTTAGCTTTAGTCAAACTTTAAATACAATACGATTTAAATCCAGAAAACAACCCTTGAGGCGTGGAGTAAATAATTTATTGAATCCTTCAACTTTATCAAGTTTGACACTGGACCTACCTCCTTGTAAAACTTGTAATACACCCAGACTTACCGCAGAACAAAGGTTTTGTCATATTTGTGGTAGTCCATTGGTTAATCAATCCGCTTTTGAAATGTGTATGCAAATTCCAGTTGAGAAATTACCCTTGACAAAATGGCAAATAAGAAAAGTGAAAAGTAAATCTCTAAATACAGTGGGAGATTTTGTCGCTTTACAAGATCCAGGGAGAGAATTAAGAGAAATACACCAAATAGGAATTGTGAAGTCTGAAAAAATATATAAAGAAGTAATTAAAACTGTTGATGAATTTTTAGCTTAACTGTATGTCAAAACAAATAATTTTTTTACCATTAGGAAACATGGTTTTGCCTGGAATAAGCGGATTTGATATTAGTCAAACGATACATACTAATTATAAGGAAGAAAAAGTTTCTCCTATTGATGCATTTTTAAAAAAGGGATTGGAATTGAACAGGCTTTTGACAACAACAACACCACCTGTAATTTTATCTAATTTAATAATTCTGGGGTATGTTTCTGCTGTAGAAAGTTATTTTCGAGAAATCAATAGACGTCTTATATTAATTGATGAAGTTGCTAACGAAAATTGTGAAGAGAAAAAAATATCCTTTGGTACAGTTATGGCTCAAATCGGTAACGTGGAAATTTTACCAGAGGCATTATTTGAAGAAATTTCCTTTGCTAGTAAAAAAAATATTATTTCAGCTTTAAATACTTTTCTGGGAATTGTGGTGAATGAAAGTTTAAATCCGGATTTAAACCTAACATTAAATCAATTTTCAGAAGTGTGTGAATTAAGACATTGCATTGCTCATCGTTTTGGAAAATTTGGTTCTAGAAATGCAATTTCTTTAGGTATGAAAAAGCATAAGGTTAATATTGAAAAGCCAATACAATGTAATTATAACTCGCTTCAGGAAATTATAACAATTTGTCAAAATACTGTTAGGATAGTAAATAATTTTCTTTTTGACAAAATACTAATGCGGTGTCTACTAGATCAAAAGAGAAAAGTTAATCCACGAATAACTTGGACTTGGGATTATTCTATTGATAAAATACTATTTCAAAAATACTATTATACTTTTAATTCAAAATTAGAAGTCGCTTCCTTGAATAATAGTCCTAAAAAAATGTATGATAAATATCACAATTATTTTAAAACAATTTCATAGTAACGCATGGATCTTTTAGGTAGATATTATACATCAGAGAAATTTTCTAAACTTCTTATCAACCAATTCTCAAATGAGATACCGGAGAATATCATTGATTTAGGAGTTGGCGGGGGCGCTTTACTTCGAGCTGCTATTGATAGATGGATAAATGCCTCATATTTTGCTGCGGATGTTGATAAAAGGTCTATTATAAAAATAAAATCAGAGCTTCCTTTTGTTAATTCTTTTCATCTAGATACATTAAAAGATGAGGTTAGCGAAAAAATACAATTGCAAAAAGGTAATGTAGATATAGCTATTTGCAACCCTCCATTTTTGAAAATTAAAAATGAAAGTTCTTATGAGTCCTTATTCAAGGAAGCTAATCTATTTCAATGTCAAGAATTAAAAAGATTGACTTCAGATATTATTTTTCTGGCGAAGAACTTACAACTTCTTAAAAATAAAGGCGAATTAGGAATTATTTTACCTGACAGCCTAATTACTGGAAAAGAATTTATACCACTACGCAATGCAATACTACAGCAACATAACTTAAGGGGTATTATTGAGTTACCTGAAAGCATTTTTGCAAAGACAGAAGCGCTTACTCATATTTTAATTATTGAAAAAAATGGTAACACGGATAAAAAAAGCCCTTTATTTTTATCTGATAAAACTGGTAAAATTATAGATCAAATTGAGGTTGACAAAAATTCTTTATCTGAGAGAATGGATTTTAAATATCATTTATGGGAAAAGAAATGCAGATCCCAAAAAAAACATAATTTTCTTCATGAACTAAAAGTAGAAATTAAGAGGGGGACGCTTACTCATAAGGTACTCAAAGAAACTAGGGATAACTTTATTCACACAACAAATATGATTGATAAAAAAATGAATCAGTCATTGAGTAATTCTTACTCAACTAATGAGAAATTTTTAATGACTCGCAAAGGAGATATTTTGTTAGCAAGAGTAGGAAGGGGATGCATAGGTAAAGTCTGTATGATTACTAAGGGGCGAGTGCCAATTTCTGATTGTATTTACCGAATTCGAGTACCAGAAAAATACAGGATAAAAGTTTGGAATGCTTTAATTTCATTTGAAGGACAAAATTGGTTAAGGGCTAATGCGCATGGAGTTTGTGCAAAAGTAATTAGCATTAAAGACCTTTATAATTTACCAATCTGATAGAAGCCTGTTGCAATCATTACTTTGCTTCATATCTCCAAGCGTACTGCACGAACTAAAGCATAAAATATTAATGAGTATACTGATAAAACCCTTTCTTTTTGTAAGCCGGAGTTCCCGTACTATTCTCATAAAATGTTGAGCTGTTAGGATAGCCATCGGACCTGTACGTATAATTGTATGTGTAATCGATATTGTGAAGTGTACCTCCACCATCAAAATACGATTTATCAACAGTAGTTATATTATTGGGGGATGAGGAGCTTAATGAAAAGGACATTCCATAGTAGTCATATAATAAAGGAATTCCAGAGTACTCAGTAAAAGGAGAATAATCCCGGCATCCCTTAACATGGAAGGGGTTAGGGTTCGCGTCATAACCAAAATCATAGCTTTGAGGATAAAAAAACTGGGCGTTTTGAACGGTTGCAACCAGGGGATTCCCACTAGCATCAGAAACATACTCTGTATGATCTTGAGATACTTGGGGACTTCCGGAATAATAAGATCGTGTAATATCTACAATATACATTCCCGAGCTGGCATTAAATGAATATGCATATTTATAGGACATTATCTGTGGTTGTGTTGGAGAGGGAAAATACTGCACAACAGAATCAAGTACGAGTTTCCCCGTTGCATCATAAAACAAAAACACGCTGTCCCGATGTGGATGCGGAATACCAGCACCAGTGTAATCATCTATCCGTATATTAGGTAACGTGTTGTTCCCATTATAGAAAAAATAATTTGTGCACTTTAAACTTCCGGTAGGCAGAGAACTATAATAGAAATATGTTTTCAAAGACACAACCCGTTTATCGTTATCATAGTTGTATTCAGATTTATTGATCGTATCCTGACCGGATGTTATGGTCGTATCTATTTCAAAATACGTCGCCAGCATAGTTGTATCTGCATTGGTACTATTATTAGTGTTGTTATTATTGTTTGCCTGAGCCGAAGAAACGTCACTATTTTTTTTGCAGGCGGCTATTGATAGCATCAAAACAGACAGCAATACCAAAGCTATTCTCATGTTGAAAAATTAAATAAAATTAAGTACAATGTAAGGTATTTTTTATAATATATATTCCTGAGTTAAAACTGTTGATATCGGCAGTTTGTTCCCTTTAAATGATGTCCTGAGTTATATACACCGTCTGGCGCAAGTCTTATATAAATTATCAAAAAAAATGAACATGCAGAGCATGTTCATTTTTTTATAGATTCCGTAAACTTCGTTCAATAAAGCACTACATTATGAGATACTAATTTTAATAATTAGCAGCAACATTCTGTGCGTTCTGAAGATGCGTGTTAAGATGAGGTATCTGGTCTGCAGCATATTCTTTCAGCCTTGTGTTCATGCCATTATTGATCTCGGTTTGAAACAATGTTATGGCTTCTGTGTGCGCAGCTATCTGGCTATGAATGTATCAGAATCAAATGCCCGCCCGGTAAGTGCTGTTAACTGCATTTTTAAAGCCTGTTGCTGGGCATTCAGTGAATCGGGTGAATATACATTGAAATCTGAAGTGATAGCATGTAATTCGCTCCTGGATGTGCCATGGTCATTTACCATTGTTTGTCCAAAAGCTATTACAGCAGGGTCTGTTCCTTTACTAACTGCCATTTGGCCGACCTCTATCTCTGCCGTATTACCCATTGATGCCTGCATACCAAAAGCAGCATCTGTTGAATTTACCTGGTTCTGCGTGTCATCCTTGTCTTTTTTGCAACTGGCAAAAGTTATAGCAGCAAGTGCTGAAATAAAAATAATTTTTTTCATGATTAACTGTTTTTTTAAAATTTAGGTTATTTAACTGTACATCTATAAAGAAAAACCATGCCATCTAATAACGGTGTTAAATACATGTAAATGGGTACTAATGTTGGTTGTGCTCACTCAATGTGAGCAATACTTTGCTGAATATTTTGCACAAAACAGGAACAACATTGTTATGCCAGAGCTGGTTACTTAAATGAAGTATAATGTTAATCATGTTTTTATTTATATAATAAACCTTTAAAATGGTGATTTGTAAGAGCGGCTACTAATTATAGTTAGTAATAGTGGCTGGAATTAAAAATTTGTTAAAGCAACTTTTTGTTTATTTCTTTTTTGTGCATGTGTAATCTTATATACAACAGGCGATATTGCTTGTAAATTTTAAAACATAAGATTATGAACTACAGTTTTACACTTTTGAATTCAAAAGAAGATTGCGACGCAATGATCGCAATAGCAAACAAGAACAAAGCGGAGTTAGAGTACAAAAAGATCACGCTGCAACACAAAAAGAACATTTCAACCGGGAACGCTGTTGAAATAGAAACAGAGCTTCAGTCTGTAAATACAGAGATCGCAGCGTTGGAAACGGTGATTGCCGGCCTGCCTGAAGGCGACACAAAAAAGGACCAGGTTAGCAGGAAAACAAGGCTCGAGTTCAAAAAGTTTACATTGACCGAGCGTAAGGAAAGCTATGGTGTGCTTTCATTACTCGATACCGAAGTTGACATTGGATGTATTGACAAGGACATAGAAGAGACCGATACATTCATAGCAGGGGTTAATGACCGTAAGAGTACTTTATAATGCTGACGTAGTTTCAGGATTTCCCTGTCGGCTTTTCCGGCAGGGATTTTTTATTTGCAATTAAGCCAAACATCGTGAGTGTTTACAGTTAATGCAGAACTTTTTCAGCGCAATTTCTTTTGCATATACATAGAAGTACAGTTGTAATTACCATTTGGTGTACCAGTCGCAATTAATAAATAATACTGACATGATACCATATCATGATCAAACACGGTCAACAATATTTAAAAAAATGTGAAACTGAAACTGATTTTCTTTTTGCATACATATAAAAAATTTCTTTAAAATTTTATTAACAAGATTTGGTTTCAAATTTTCGATATGAGTTTTTAGCTATATATAAAGCCAATACTATCCTACGACACAACTGCCAAAAGTGAAGAACAAGATCTAATTAATCCCCCGCTTCGCCTGGTTCAATACTTAAACAATTAAAACATTAGTCTATGGAGACTATAGACGGCATACTTATGCAAAGCCAATTCCTGAACAAGGAAGGAAAATATAAAGATGTTTGCGAGCTGTTGACAAAATCAACGCTCAATAAATTTAAAAATGCTGATCTGTATGCGGAGAAGGCGCAGGCTGCATACAGGCTTGAAAAAATGAGAGATTGCTTCGAGGCAGTAGAAGAAGCGTTGGATATAAATGTAAATAATCCAAAAGCAAATAATTATAAAGCGAACCTTTGCCTGAAAAACAAGGAGTATACTAAAGCAATAAATTATTATAGCAAGGCTATACAAAATGATCCGGACTATTCATTCCCTTACTATGGTCTGGGATATGTATACGATGAACTAAAAAATTATTCAAAGGCAATTGAATTTTACAATAAAGCGATAGATGCCAACCCGGATTTTTATGGAGTTTATTTTAATAAAGCACAGATATTATACATGAACGGGGATTATGCTGAAGCACTCCCTAACTATAAAAGATACATAGAATTAAAAAGTGCCAATGATAATTTTTTTACAAAGATCACTCTTAATAAAATACAGGAACTTACCAAAATAATGGAGAGTTCATTATACTGTGAAGTTTGCAAATTGGTAGATGAAATAAAAAAGATCCTTGTATATAAGAAAGGCAATATTACTCACTATACAAGTCTTTCTGTTACCAGGGCTTTAATTAATGAAGGCTCCGCTTTTCGATTATCAGAAGGAACTTTTTTAAATGACTCTTCAGAAGGCAAAGAATTATTTAAATTTCTTCCATCTCCTGTTATAACCATACACAACCAGGGAGAAGCGATCGCAACTTCATTTTTAAGGAAACCTTTTATTGGAAGTTTTGTAGAAGAGATAAAACACAACGATCTGACACTATGGCGTATGTACGGCAAGGAAGATAAGGACGAAGCGAAAGGTTGCGCTATAACACTAAACACACAACAATTTCTCGAAGAAATTCAATTAAAATTCTTACCCGGCGGTGAGCCAGGTGGGCTTAATCATATCGGGGAAGAATTTAAGTTTTATAGAGTGGCCTATAGAAAACTAGGGAATCCTGACATGTTCGTTGTTCCACAAGTATGTGCAGCACAAGTGACAAAGTTGAACCTGATATTGAATATCCTGAGGAATAAACTGAAAGAATTTAATGCTAAAAAAAACAGGGATGTATGTATAGGACAATACCTTGTTGAAAAACTAAATGAAATAGCTTTTCTGTTTAAAAGCGTTGAATATGAACATGAGAATGAGATACGGTTAGTAGTAAAGGGTATTGGGATAGAAAAAATGATTAATAATACTCCACAACAGCCAAAGGTTTATGTAGAGATGGTTTCTATAAGATCCTTTGCAGAAAAAATTATTCTGGGTCCGAAAGTTGACCATGCAGAAGAATGGGCTGCGGTGTTTTATTACAGTTTAGCAAAGGATAATTATAAACCAGAAATTCTTATTTCCCATTTACCCTTTAAATAAGTAAAACCAATTCTAATAAACAAGTTGACGAAATTAACCTGCCTCCGCCAGGTAATTATACAAACAAAATCTCCTAATTAATAAATTATAAAGATATGAAAGTAGACTGGCCAGGCTGGCCCTTATTAACAAATGAATATGGCAATGAATTCGATGAAGCAGCCAGGAAAAGAATGGTGATAGGAGGAAGGCAACTAATACCTTTTATCCTTAAATACAAACATAGGTTGGGTAATTATTTTTTAGAGATCGGACCTTTTTTTAATCCTATTTTAGTGAGTAAAGAAATCAACAGTGTAGTTTCCAAAAATAGTTTTATTCATTTCTTAGAAAATGATCCTAATGTTATCAACTGGCTAAGGTCAAACTTTAGTGCTAAGGTTACATCAATAGATTTTAATAGAGGTGATTTAAAAAGCAAATTGAGATCTATGGTGCTTGACGAAAGGGGAAGAACAAAATTTCATTTTGATACGGTCCTTATTTCACAAGTATTAAATTATGTAGATTTTCGTTTTCTGCTTGAAGGTATTTCTTCGCTGATTAAACCCGGAAGTTTAGTTTTTATTAATAATGTTATCAATTATGGGCTCCCCTCCCTTTTCTCCCCGCAAAGACCCCTCAATAATGATGACTTGATCGCAGGCGCAGAAGCCAAAGGGTTTTCTGTTGTTGAAAAATGCATTCTCCCACAGAAAGATTATCGCAATCAAACGCTTGACCGGTTAATTCTTGTACTTGAAAAAAAGCAGATCAATGACCTATAAGGTTTTATAAACCTTATAGGTTCCTGGTTTAATGCAGCATTTTTCAGTAATAAAGCGTCATGAAACATATATTTGTAAAGACCTTACAAACTATATTGGTTTTAGTTTTCTTATTATTCATAAAATCCGTCAACAGCTTTATGAAAATAATTCACAAACAACCGGCAATTGCGACAATAGTATTGGTACTCTCTTTATGTACTTACACTACCCAGGCTCAAACTAAAGAAGCAACAAAAACAAAGGAGCCAACGCACAGGTCTGTTATTAAATTGAACCTGGTTGCACCAGCTGATTTTTTTGTTTTCCCTACCATCCAGCTCTCTTATGAAAGAAAGTTAAGTAAAAGAATATCCATCGCTGGTGAGTTTGGCTACCAGTTTTATCAAATGCCCGATAGAAAAATTAATGTGAATGATAATTTTGCCGCTTTCACAACAAATTCTGATACATCATTTATTTCTCCAAAAGGTATAAAGGCAAATATTGAATGCAGGTATTATTTTTTGCGCCTGCATCATCCCCACAAAACTGAATTTGGTATTTATGCAGGGGCCAATCTTTCTTATAGATGGGATCAAACTGATGTAGCGATCGTTTACTTAAAAGATAGTATTACACGCATGGTTGATTGTTACTGGATACAAAGAATGTATTGGGGCGGTATGGCTGTAATAGGACACAATTCATCCTGGGTAAACTGGCCGTTGAAATTTATACAGGTATGGGAGGAGCGGACAGAACTGTTTTCAGTCATAACCGTGAATACGATAAAGACAAAGATGAAATTCAAACAAACAGGCACGGTTTAGGAAAGGAACATAAATTCCTTAGTGAATATAACGGGGCAGTTCTTGCTGTTTCAGCAGGTATAAGAATTGGAATAGCCCTTTAATAATAGACCTATAAGGTTTTAAAAACCTTACAGGTCTATTTTCAGTTGTGGTACAGTTTGAAATTTAATAATAGGTTTTTTTACCGCAAAGATTAAGAGAAGCTGAGTTTACGCAGAGATTCTCCGCGTAAAACTCTTTTTACTCCTGTTCTCTGCGGTGAAATTTCAAAGTGTAACAGTACTCTATTTTCTATGCAGCCACATGCATCACCGAAGTTTTATACATTTGGTAAATACATCGTAAACCAAATTCTTTAATGCACAGCATTTTACCCTTTTTATTAGCGATGGTTGCCGCCATCGTACTTCTTGAAATGTGGGCTACCAAACTCAGGATAGCATATCCTATATTATTAGTGGTAGCAGGGCTGCTGGTAAGTTTTATTCCGGGGTTACCAATGGTAAAGATCAACCCTGATCTTATCTTTTTTATATTTCTTCCACCCTTACTCTTTGAAGCGGCCTGGTCTATTTCCTATAAAGAGATGAGAAAATGGTGGCGCATCATTGGGAGCTTTGCTTTCCTGGTGGTTTTCTTCACGGCTTTGTCTGTTGCTGTTGTTACCAATTATTTTATTCCGGGCTTTACAATTGCCTTGGGATTTTTATTGGGTGGTATTGTGTCTCCACCGGATGCTGTAAGCACAGGCGCTATTATGCAATTTGTAAAAGTGCCCAGGTCCACTGCCGCTATCCTCGAAGGAGAAAGTTTGTTGAACGATGCTTCATCATTGATCATCTTTCGCTTTGCATTGATAGCAGTTGGTACCGGTCAATTTATATGGCAACAGGCGGCACTTACTTTTTTATGGATGGTGCTCGGCGGAGCTGTAATTGGCTTACTGCTTGCCTGGCTCTTTGTGCAGGCACACAAACGGTTACCCACAGACGCACCTTCGGATATCGCCCTTACATTGATAGAACCCTATTTTATGTATTGGATAGCAGAGCAGTGTCATTGTTCCGGTGTATTGGCCGTAGTAACCGGGGGCCTGTTTATGTCCAACAGGCGTTTGCAATTTCTTAATAGTGCCAGTCGCATTAAAGGTTATAATGTATGGGAAAGTTTCGTATTTATCCTGAATGGTATTGTATTCCTCATCATTGGCCTGGGGCTTCCAAGCATTGTTCATGGGTTGAAGTCAAAAGGGATTCCGTTAAGTACGGCCATTGGTTATGGTATTTTGGTAACAGGTATTTTAATTGCTGCAAGAATGATCAGTTCATATACTGCATTGGTTGCCACACTTATCTTTCGGCCTTCTGTAACGCCTCGTGTTGTGTCCCGAAAAAAACGTTGGTTGCTGCCCACGGTATTGGGTTGGACAGGTATGAGAGGCGTGGTATCACTCGCGGCGGCACTAGCCATTCCTGTTACTTTAGATGATGGTACTGATTTCCCTTACAGGGACCTGATATTATTTATAACTTTTGTTGTGATATTGCTCACACTGGTTTTACAGGGACTTACATTGCCCTGGTTAATAAGGCGCAGCCGGGTATTCGAAGGTTTTATAAATGAAGAAAAAGACCATGAAACCAAACTAAAGATGAAGCATGGACTGAAACAACATGTTTATCATTTTCTCAAAGAAAAATATGAGAATGAATTGCAGGGGCATGCAGGCGTAGAAAAAATTTTAAAACATTGGGAAGATAAAGCAAAGGCAAACGAAGATGCGTGGATGAACGCAAAGACCAAAGCCATTTTTATTGAAATGCTCGAGGTACAACGTGTATACCTTTCACAACTCAACAAGGATCCTGATATTGACGAAGAGATCATTCGCCAGCAATTATATCAGATTGACCTGGAGGAAGAGCGGTTGAAAATGATCTAAACTTATAAGGTCTTAATGACCTTATAAGTTTTATCAGCGACTAAAATAATTGTAACCCATAATGGCCTAAAAGTGTAAATGCAATGCAACGGGTTAATACCCCGATACAACACCAGGTAAGTAATTTACCGAGGTTGGCATTCATTCCAACGCCTACTGCAATACTGATAGGTGCGCCAACAGAAACAGTTCCTAAAAAACCAAGACCAATGATCCCATATTTATTCCAGAGGCGGTGAACCATGGGATGAGTATTTTTTTTCTCTTTTACCGGTTTGTTTTTATAGATCAGTGACCTGATCTTATCTCCTAAAAAAGCAGCAACAAAAACGCCTGCTATCCCCCCGGAAATACTTGCAAAAAAAATGGTCCATGGAGATAATCCGAATGCGAAACCAGTTGGTATTGCCACATAGATCTCGAAAGTAGCCAGTCCCGCAACGGTGAGTATTTTTAAAAACATAATTTATTCCGGAAATTTTGGATTTGCGGTCTACGAAAATAGACCATTGCTTGTCGGGGTGAACATTTTTATGAGCTGTTAACACAATCTTGGCAGCTGTTGGAAGAGATAATGCTGTCAGCTTATTTTTGGATTTATTTATAGGTCTTCATCATTCAACAGGAAAATACAAAGTAAATACTGCGCCAACACCTAACTGCCCTGAAGCTTCAATAAAGCCATTGTGCAGCTGCATGATCTTTTTGCAAAGCGCTAAACCAATTCCTGAGCCTTCATATGCTTTTACCGGGTTTAACCTTGTAAAAAGTTTAAAAACAGCCTCATTCATTTCCGGGTCAAATCCGATACCATTATCCGTTACTGTTATTTTATGAAACAGCCCTGCATTATCATTATAACTTAAAGGCTCTTTATTTCCTTCTATAATAATAACAGCAGGAATATCTTTTTTAGAAAATTTTATTGCATTATTGATCAGGTTCATGAATAACTGCTGAATAAGTACCGGGATAACTTTTATAGCAGGCAGGTTCTTCGCTTCGATGGAGACATTTTTTCCAGTAAGATCTTCTTTTATTTCCCCAATGACCGACTCCAGCTTTTCCTGCATATTTGTTTTTTCATAATGCTCTGAAGAATGCCTTGTTTTTGCATACATCGACAAACCTTCAAGCAGCCGTTGCATACGCCTGGCCGATTCATTTATCTTTAAAAAGGCCTGGCTTGCATCAGCCTGCAGGCTTTGCTCTTCTGCCAGTAGTTTCGAAGAAAATATCTGGATCTTGCGCAAAGGTTCTTTCAGGTCATGTGTGCTTATCCAGTTAATATTTTCGAGCTCTGCATTTGTTTCTTTCAACTGGGCGCTTAACAAACGTTGCCTTATTTCTTCTTCATTAAGCAGAATAAAGGTCAGGTGTTTTTGAAGGGCATAAGCATAATTTGCGGCTGCACTTAATTCAGGTTCCAGCCATTCTCTTGCCTGGCATTTTATTACCTGCTTCCAGGATTCAAAAGACTTTCGCGGAGAAAGGCCGTTCTCATTTTTCTCTATAGATTTTTCCGGATCGCCGGCCCAGTTTACTTCCTCCAGTGTTTCCGGGTTAAACCAGATGATACAAGCGTCGCCGGTACTTTTTAATGAATAAAAAATAATACCGGAGGCCGTTGAACAATATGAAGTAGAGCCAGGGAAAATATCAGTAAGTTTCGATGTGCTGAATAACCTGTCGCGGCTGTGCGGGCCAAGTTGTTCTGCGATCTGTCTTATTCCATCATCGGGAGGGGTTTGTCCGTTTTTGTAAATACTTTCATCGAGTATGATCGCTACGCCTGCAGCATTGCAAAGCGTTAATAGTGCTGGCTCACGTATAATTGATTCAAGGGAATTCCTGTTGGCCTCGTAAGATTGGTTCAACATACGCTCCAGTGAATTGTTTACATCTCTTGCTATTGCATATTCTTCCGCAGTTTGCCGGATATTTATTTGTGAAGTAAGAAAATGCCCCTGCAATTGTGCCTGTACCCTTGTATAATGATCTATGAACTTTGGATCGTAATGGTGGCAGGCGATCAATCCCCAAAGCTTGCCTTCATGCAATAATGAAATGGTTAATGTAGCACCAACACCCATATTTTGCAGGTATTGAACGTGGATAGGGGATGTGCTTCTTAATACAGACATACTCATGTCTAAATTCTTATCCTTGCTGTCATCGATCGTATAGATGGGGACAGGTTTATAATTAATATCTACAATGATCCTCAGGAGGTTCTTGATATAAAGCTGCCTTGCCTGTTGCGGAATATCAGTATGCGGATAATGCAGGCCAAGAAATGGTTCAAGGTCTTCCCTGACAGCTTCAGCATACACTTCACCGTTATAATCCTTATCAAAACGATATACCATTACGCGGTCATAACCGGTCAGGGTCCTGATCTCATTTGCTACCTTATCGCATAATTGCTTCAATGTTACAGCTTCCTGCATATATTGCACAAACTGTATTGTTTGATCATAAACTGAACTTACTGCGGGCTGTGGTGCGGATAGTGGCTCGAATTCAACCACGATCAGGTCATTACTCTTGTGTATAAGGCAATTAAATTTCTGTTCATTCAATGTAATTGTCAAAGGCGCAGTTGCTATACTCAGTGAATTATCGAGGTAGTTTTTGAAAAGATCGAATTGTGTGCTACCGGTAACTTCGCTAAAATGTTTCTTAAGTAATTCGTTATAAGTTTTTGAAATGAACAGGTCAGTGTTCCCGCTGCAGAAATCAATAATGAATGACTGATCCAATGCAAATAAAAAACCATGCGGTTGAATACTACCTGGAATATGAATAGGTTCCTGGTCGCAATTGGTAAGGTTGACAATCTCCCTGTTGACAATATCTTTAATTTTCATGCGTCGATGGATTCAAAAAAATGATGAATAGTTGAAAAAGCGTACATGGCACCTTCAACTAGTTCATCTGTGTTCCCGTTTTTGTTGATGTGTTCCGTCATATAGGTTAAAAAATCATTCCAACGTTTACCGGTGTCTTTTCCATAACCATAAAAAAAAGATCCACCGTTAGTTTCATCCAGTTTCAGTTTGGGGCCCAGCTGCTTTAAAATATACAGGCCACCCAGCGTAGAACCTTCTGTTACATACATGAAGCCAAGTGCAAAATTTATTTTAGGCTGATCAGTCATTGAAGCATCATACTTACTATTCAATGTTATGTTGGGGAGGGTTTTGCCCAAAAAGGAAAGGTCGTTGTTTATGTATTTGATCTTTTGTCTTTGTTCAAGGTCTGGTATGATGCCGTCAAGTAAAGGAAATACCTTTTGTTCGGTGAATGCAATTACCTGTTCCATTGCCAGTAAATACTTCCTGTAATTATCCAGGGTAATACCAGGCGAAAGTAATGATCTCGATAAGGCCGTATTTTCAAGGCTGGTATGCATATGTGCAGTAGCCTCTCTTAATTTATGCAACACTGTTTTTACTCCTTCTTCTGCTATTTGTTCTGCCATTGGTTTTGCTATTTGTGAATGAAAAAAAACTCGTTTTTCTTTTTTCCATGATGATGCCAATCCATTTCGAGTACTTTTTCAAAAATTTTTCTCATGTCGGTGAACGAAGTTGGTTTACATATATATCCATTGGCGCCGAGTTCTTTGCAATATTCTACATTCTCAAGGTTGTTGGAAGTAGAAAATATTACTACAGGTAATTTTGAGAGATCATCATCATCTTTCATTTCTTTTAAAACCTGCATTCCGTTCTTATGTGGCATATTTAGGTCCAGAAAAACCAGGTCAGGGGCTATTGTATTTTCCTTAAGTACATCTATAAGCTCTGCGCCGTGTGATTGTAAGAGTACCTGGTGGCCTTTATCTATATTTTTTATGATCTCTGTGAATAATAGCTGATCGTCCTCATCATCATCGGTATAAAATATCCTGAGCTTCGTCATTAAACAAATATATTAAAAGCATTTGTATAAAGTTTTGATATAAAACTTCTCTAAACATTAAACAACTAAAATTGTAATATGTACGCTGTTTATTTACCTAATTCTTCGCAATAAGGGTACTTGAATAAGTTTATCAGGGGATAAAAGACAGAAAAGACTAAATTTAAATACACCAACATTGATAATATGTCTAATCTTCAAACAAAATCGCTCCCGATCATGATTGTGGAAGATGACCAGGACGATATAAAATTGCTTACCGATGCATTGAAAGATATAGGAGTACAAAACGAATGTATTTGTTTTGATTCAGCAACAAATGCCCTGGCTTATCTTAATGAACAACCTGATGCACCCTTACTCATTATCAGCGATATTAATATGCCATATATGGATGGGCTTGTTTTTAAAAGCAAGATCAATGCAAATGAAAAATTAGAGCGTAAGAAAATACCATTTGTTTTTTTAACCACTTCTGATTCTGAAAAAATGGTAAATGAGGCTTTTAAGTTATCAGTACAGGGGTATTTTCAAAAACCTGTTGAATTTTCTGAATTGAATGGCGTAGCAAGATCAATAGTAGAATACTGGAATAAAAGCAGGCTTCCACGCCTGGTTGCATAAGCATAAAAATATTCATCTTTTTAAGGCCGGCAGAGATGCCGGTTTTTTTGTGACTTTTAGAAATCCAACAGCATTCATTTTTCTATCTGTCTTACAGAATGTTGTTAAACATTGAATATTGAACATTGAGTATTGAACATTCATTTGGCTCTTCAACTTTTAAAACGCTTCTTTTAATATTCAATATTCAACACTCAATATTCAATGTTCAACGATCAAACTTCAAAGCGTTACTGAACACTAGCATCTTTTTATTTTCAATGAGAAAACGTACACTGATAATAAAGAATTATATCCGGATCATAAAAAGTATACCTAAGCGTATTTTCATCAAGGATCTCAATATTGCAGTCTTTAGTGATGGTACCGGAAGGCGTAGTTACATGAAGCATTATATAAGTTTCATCTTGAGCAAATTCCCAGATGCCACTTTCAGGACTGATAGGAGAAGTATCACTACAGGTGCTTGCTCCATCGGTAACACTATAATATCCAGTTGTGGCAAAGCCAAACACATTATCAAGATCGCATGCTTCAATGGTAACAGGCATATCAGGAAAATGATAACGACTGGTTCTTCCCAGAACTGTGACAGGATGCCATACGGCCTGGGTTAATAATGTTGTTTTTGATTTGGCCTTTTCTTTTTTACAGGAAAATAGAGTGAATGAAAAAATAAGCAAGGGGATTATCAGTCTCATAGTTCTTGTTTTGGATGAACAAGGTAGAATAAAAACAGGAATTACACTCAGTGTCCTATTATGGTAAGCTTAACATTTCAGGTACAGCAATTAATCAGATCAGCTCATCTTTTACTTTATTAAAACCCTAAAATAAAGGAGCATATCTACCCAACCTTTTTTAATGTAAATGCAGTTAAGTATCAATGGACTGGTTTAGCATGATGCTATACCCTGCAATTATTTTACACAAACCTAAACTTCCATCATGAAAACTTTAAAGAACATTGTCTTCTACCTTGCAATTCCGTTAACCCTTTTTATCTCCTGTAAAAAAGACCACAACCCGGCAACCGAGCCTGACCCGGTAGTAATGGGTACAATAACAGGAAAGATAGTTGCAGCCAATAATATCAGCCCCATCAGCAATGCTACAATATTCACCAATAACGGAGGCCAGCTTTATATTACTCATGCTGATCAAAACGGAATTTTTGCTTTAAGTGCTCCTGCGGGCAACAGGCATATAACCATTCAATCAGGAGATGGATCAATGTTCAGAACTGAAATGGATATTGTAGTAACAGAAAACCAATCAACTCCACTTTCGGGGCAATCAGTTTCCTTAAACCAGGTAGCATCTCTTGCTTATATTCCCGGAGTATATGATAAAATTGAAAGTATACTTATAGATTCTTTGGGTTATACTGCAACTGCAATAACCTGGCATACACTCGATACTATTACAAGTATCATCCCTTACGATGCGATCTTTATTAACTGCACCGGTACCAACGACATGCCGGTTGACAGAACACTCAGTGACCAGAATCTTGCCGATTATGTTTCCAATGGAGGAAGTTTATATGTTTCTGATTATGCCGTAGGTTACCTGGTGGGTAATACCCTGGGTACAACTATCCCATGTAGTACACAACCTACAGGCGGCTTTATTGATGACAATCTTTTTTGTTCAAGAAAAACAGGAATACAGGGTTCAATAATGAATGCATCCATCGTATCCACTTCATTACAGGCTTATTTAAATGCAACGTCTATTAACGAGATCGTTTATAATTTACCCGCCTGGGAAAAAATTAATTACCTCGATGCAAACTTTTGGGAAACCATGGTGGCAGACCAAACAGGAAATCCATTGTTGATAAGAACAAATCAATATACCACTCCTGCACAAGGCACACTACATATAGGCGGCACTGCGAATACAGAAAATAGTTCGATCTGTGTTCCTGATAATGGCCAATACATCACGCTGAGTGTAAAAACGAGTGATGTTGCTCAGTATGTTTCAGCCGGGGCAACAAATGGGGCATGTGATAATCCTCATGATGCCGGCCGTATTTATTTTACTACTTTCCACAATGAGCCGAATGGCCAGATAGCGCCGGATATAAAACATATACTGGAGTATGTTATACTAAATCTCTAGTAGCTTTTCATTTTGATTTGATGCTTCTTCGAATATCGTTGAACATTATACACTGAATATTTCTTTGGGTCTTTATTTTTTAAAGATCTTTTTTATATTTTCAATATTCGACATTTAATATTCGATGTTCAACGAAAGTATTTTAAAGCCTGTCAGATTCCTGACAGGCTTTTTATTCCCCATGTGCTTTATAAAACATCCCTAACAAATTAATGATGATATATTGCCCACAGGATTTTAATTTTTATATTTGCCAAAGCTAATTATCATGAAAACAATATTTGTTTTAATATTCAGTTTCTTTCTTTCATCTTCCTTTGCTCAAAGCAGCAAGCATAATATTACAATTCCCGATTCAACAAAGCCTATACAGGTTGTGGAAGCAGCATGTGGAGGATGCAAATTCGGTTTGAAGGGAAAGGGATGTGCGCTTGCCGTGCGAATAGATAATAAAGCATATTTTGTAGACGGTGCTTCTATTGATGAATTCGGTGACGCTCATGCAAAAGATGGTATGTGTGTGGCCATTCGCAAAGCAGAAGTGCAAGGTAAAATAGTTAACAATAAATACAAGGTTAGTTATTTTAAGCTGTTGCCAGGTAAATAAATCCCGGTTCGTTTAAGGTTTAAGAGTTGAAAGGTTTAAAGTTGGATTCTCAATATTCAATATTTAAGAATCGTCATACAACACAAACCTCACAAGCTTACTCCGTCGTAAACCTTAAACTAACTTTTTGTATATTGCACCCTTTACCAAAACTTAAAAAAACATATGAAAACTTTTCTCACGGCACTCGTGCTTACAACCATCTTGTTTTCCTGCAAAAAGGATAAAGAGGATAACCAGGCAAAATCCAAAACTACCTTACTGACACAAGCTGCATGGCATCATACACTTGTACAGAAAAGGTCAAGTCCTTCGGATCCCTGGGAAACAAATAATTTCAGCATGCAACCCTGCGGCATGGATGATATTTTTACCTTTGGCAGCAATAGCTCTTATCTTTGGGATGATGGCCCAACCGATTGTGGATCGAGTCCGCAAACAATTGAAGGTGGTAATTGGGCCTTTAATAGTGATGAAACGCACATGACTGTTACCATTACCAATACGGCCGGAGTAACACCTGTACAGGACTGGACCATTGAGCAACTGGATGAAAACACATTTATCTATAGTTATTATTTTCAAACAGGACCTTATTATAGAAAAACCATGGCGCATTAAGCTGTCGGTTTAAGTTATAGGCCCTTCAGAAATGAAGGGCTTTTTATTTTTCTATATGATGAATAGAACGCAGTTGAACATTGAGTGTTGAATATTGAGTATTGAATATTAATTTGACACTCCAGGTTTAATTCGGCTTCCTTTAATGTTCAATATTCAACATTCAAAATACAGTATTCAATGTTCAATGAATCTAGCCTGTAAAAAATAAGGCTCTTCTTCGGTTTGAAGAAGAGCCTTAATAATGATCAATGATTATCTATGTCCACCCGAAACACTTATCCTTTCTCCATTGATCCATTCTGAATCATCTGATGCCAGGAACACAGCTACTTTAGCAATGTCATTTGGCTGACCAATTCTGCCAAGTGGCGTTTGTGAAACGATCTGTTTTTCAAGGTCACCTCCGATCATACCTAATGTATGAGATCCTTCTGTTTCAACGCCACCAGGTGCGATCGTATTCACACGAATTTTTTTTGCTCCAAGTTCTTTCGACAATGCAACAGCGATCGTATCTACTGCACCTTTTGTTGCAGAATACACAACTGAGTTAGCCAACGCATTTTCACTTATAACAGAACCAACGTTTATCACGCTGCCGCCGTTTCCGTTAAAATATTGAAGTGCTTCACGTGTAGCGAGAATTGTTCCTAATACGTTCGTATTAAACTGGCGGTGAAATTCATCTTCGGTTACTGCTTCCAGTGGGTCAAATTTAAATACGCCGGCATTGTTTACCAGGACATCCAGTTTACCAAATGCTTTTTTTGTTTGCAAAAACAATTCCTTTACATCAGCTGATAATGAAACATTACCTTGCACAGCAATTGCTTTGCCGCCGGCATCTGTAATTTCCTTTACAACTTTTTCTGCACCTGTTTTATCAGAAGAATAATTTACTACTACTGATGCGCCTTCGGTGCCATAGGCTTTTGCGATACCTGCGCCAATACCTTTTGAAGCGCCTGTTACGATTGCTACTTTGTTCTTTAATTTTGACATGGTTGTTTTTTTTATTTTTTAGAATTTGTTTTATTTATCCATTGTATTCAATATGGTGAGCGGTTGCATTTCATCTTTACTGATAAGGCTTAGATGATTTAAATTCAGTTGTTGTACATGACTACCTACCGGTGGTATGATCAGGTTATATTTAGACAATGTGTTCATGTTGATGTGGAGAAGCTGTTGTTTGTTTGATAACCATCCTCTTTTCTGCATTTCATTTTTTTCAGGCCAGCTGTTTACTTGAACATGGCTCTCAGCATTTATATATTTCGTGGCTGCAAAGAATCTTTCATTGTTTCTGATTGAAGTTTGTTCTGTCGTGTCCGAAGAGTATACTTGTTGAGCTGTTGGCGGAAATGCTTTGTTTCCGGCATACCAGCAGAAATAAAAGAAGGCTGCATAAAATAGGTACTTTGTCATAACGTTATTAATTTTTCTAACAGTGTTAAGTAATTTGGTTAAAAAAAACAGCTTTTTAAGACTGTTGAGTTGCTGTGTGACTTTTTTTTCGACAGATTCATTTTGGTCACATAATGGTAACTTTTTCGAAGCCACTTGATTTTGGTTACTAAAACGCAATTAAACAATTTAACAGCGTTAAGTATACGGCCAAAAAAAAATTAGTTTTTAATAGAGTTAATGATCCCGCTGATCGCATCCTTTAAAACCATGGTATTCAACTCATCAGATGCTTCTCTACGGGTTAGGTTTATCGAAATAAGTCCATGCACTACTGACCAAAAAGTATAATATTTCATATCGATGAATTCCTTTGTCCTCCTGATTTCTGGTGTGATCTCTTCAATCTGGGCCTTCAACATATTCGACGGCGCTTTTGCATCAGGACAGTTCTGTTGTGATGAACAATTCATCTCAACACCAAACATTACTTTATAAAGTTCTTTGTCCTGGAAGGCAAAATTCCAATATGCCAGCCACATACCTTCCAGCTGTTCGGCCGGATCTGTAAATTTGGCTTTTGCTTCCTGCATTTGTGTCGACAGCTTCACATAGCCCATCCTCGTAAGTTCCTGTAAAATAGCTTCTTTGTTGCTAAAGTACTCGTAAATGATAGGGGCTGTATATTCAATTTTGTCGGCGATCTTCCGCATACTCAGGGCAGGCCATCCTTCCTCCTTCACTATGTCCAGCGAAGCGGTAAGGATATTACACCTCGTGTCGTCCTTGATTCTTTGTATGCGGTCTTTACTTGCCATTTTTAAATGCTGTAAGATAATTTAACAGCGTTAGACAAAGGTACTAGGATTTCTCTTTCACTTCCAAATCTTTTTTTAGATTTTAACAAATTGCCCAAAACTGAAGGGAGTTTGAAGGTTTAAAAGTTGAAGGTTTAAGGTTGCGTTCTTTTAGACATTAGATTAGGTGATTGGTATTAATTATCGAAATTGCTTAAAGGGAAATTGCTTTAAAACGATTGAACAGAAGCTCAAGGTTGCCAAAGCTTAAACCTTAAACTTTTAAACCTTCAACAATGAATCATTATAAAATACTCAACAGCACAAAAAAATACGCCACATCATATCTCAACGAATTGCCCGATAGAAGAGTTTTCCCAAACAAAAAATCATTAAAGCTGTTGGAAAAACTGGCTGTTTCGTTACCTGCCAAACCAACTGATCCGGAGAAAGTAATTGAAACATTACACAAGATCGGCTCAGTAAATACAGTTGCGAGTAATGGAGGCCGTTATTTTGGGTTCATATTTGGCGGGGCACTACCGGCTTCACTGGCTGCTAACTGGTTGGCAGCGGCATGGGACCAGAATGCTGCATTTAAAGTTTCCTCACCAATTGCCGCACAGCTTGAAAAAGTAGCTGGCGGGTGGCTTAAACAACTGTTGCGCTTACCCGAACAATCGGCAGTTGGTTTTGTGACCGGAACCACCATGGCCAATTTTTGCGGGGTACTGGCTGCAAGGAATACGATCTATAAAAGAATGGGTTATGATCTTAAGGCAAATGGTATGGCCACTGCGCCGGAGATCAGGGTAGTAGTAGGACAGGAAGTGCATGCAAGTATGCAGAGAGCTTTATTGCTCGCAGGTTTCGGATTAGAAAAACTGATAAGAGTACCTGTTGACGGGCAAGGAAGGATCATTGCAGAAAAAATGCCTGCACTTGATGCAACAACACTGGTATGTGTACAGGCCGGCAATGTAAATACCGGCGCACTGGATCCCATAAAAGAAATTTGCCTTGCCGCCAATATAGCAGGTGCCTGGGTACATGTGGATGCTGCATTTGGTTTATGGGCTGCCGTTTCACCATCAAGAGCGCATCTTACCGAAGGATGTGAACTTGCAGATTCATGGGCTGTTGACCTGCACAAATGGCTCAACGTTCCTTATGATAGTGGTGTGGCCATTTGTAAAGATCCCAAAACATTACAGGATGCACTTTCTGTTAGTGCAGCCTATTTACCCGACTCCAATGATCCCGACCCGCTTTCTTACACACCTGAAATGAGCCGCCGAGCCAGGGGAACAGAAGTATGGGCTGCTATTTATTCATTAGGAAGCAAGGGTGTTACGGAAATGGTTGAACGCTGTTGCGAATTAGCACAACGTTTTGCTGCAAACCTTAAAGCCGCCGGTTTTGAAATATTAAATGAAGTAATACTTAACCAGGTACTTGTTTCTTTTGGTGATGCTGAACAGACCCTTGCCATTATTAAAGAGGTGCAGGAAGAAGGCACTTGCTGGGCCGGTAGTACGGTATGGCAGGGAAGAACAGCGATGAGGATAAGTGTGAGTTCGTGGATGACGACGAAGAAAGATGTGGATTTGTCTTCTGAAGCTATTATCAGGGTTGCAAGTAGCTTACGTATGCCCTGAATTCAATGACAGGAATTTTCATAATGAAAAAAATAAAAATTAGCCATGCGATGTTAACTGCTGCCAAAATTCACAAAGCCGGGAGAATAGATCAGATAGTGAGAGATTATTTTGAAATTAATAAATCAGTCAATGGAATTTCTGCAAAGGAATTAATGACTCTATTTATCCTAAAGGGTATTTTTAAATCAAATCACAGAGATGGATTACCCATTCGGAATTTTCTTAGAGAACTTGACGCCACGAATAATCTTAAATTATTAAAGCATCTTAAAGTTGATAGAAAAGAAATAAATCGAAATTGGTATTTTATAAGATGACTCTTTCTCCTTAATTTCAACACTACAATACCAAACCCTTCGTCAATGAGAAAAAATGCCCTCTTACCCTTCTTCATGATTTGCTTTTTAACGCTGCTGTTCACGTCCTGCAAAAAGGAGCAAACACATCAACCAACAATGGATCAGCTTTGTGCTCAGCTAAGTCAACTACACGCACATTCATTTACACCGGTTACAAAAGGAGAACCGATAAATATTTCAGCAGACCATATGGATTTGGCAGATTACTTTTGGAGTGGCCCTAATAGTTTTCAAAGCATGGACCAGGATAATGCTGTTACCAGTTCTGCAGATTTTAGTAACAGGGGTTGGTATTACTTAACCATGACCTACCAACAATGTGAAATTAATTTTGATAGTGTGTATGTGGATGTAAAATTTCCGCAGGGAACTCCCAGCTGTTCTCCCGCAAACAACACTGCAACTTTCAATAGCCCTCTTTTGTTGGGTGATCAGTCGTTTTATTCAGTGTCTTTCTCAGGAAGCTCAGGTGGTTATGAAATAGATTGTAATAGCATGAATGGAGATATGTACATGTATATGTCAAACTATTGGTCAACCAGGGATCTGGAAGATGGTGTTTATCATACTACCAATACAATTCCATACGATTGGGAGATAGATAAAATATTTATAAGCGATATCAACCAAAGTATAACCTGGTTTCCGGAAGAAAATAAACCGGTATATATTTCTCATGTGGGTGGAAAACAGCGTATAACTTTTTGTGCTGTCGATTTCTCCGGCGACTGGGGCGGTACGATCTACCATGCAACAGTAGATGCTCAAATAACGCAGCCATAAAGTTTTAGAAGTTAAAAAATAAAATCTCTCACAAAGACCTTCATAGATCTTACCATTTACATGATCAATAAAAGAAAACTTTACTTCACATTTTTCATTCTTAACTTATTACTCATTCCGTATACGATCTACTCATTCTACCAGGCATATGTTGTTAATGAGCTGTATAAAATATTTATGCGTGGGTTTTTAATGGTTTTTTTTATTGTAGCTGCTCACTCGTATTTTCGCCAATGGAGAAAACATACCAATAATTAAAATCGAAATTCTTGCCTACAACAAATTACCAGGTATACGTTATTGAATTATCAAAGAAAGTTTTTTCTGAAAATGCGAAGTTCAGAGCGGCCAACCCGCAATTCAACGGCGTATTGCAATGCCTGTATGTTGGCATGACAAGCAAAACTCCGCAGGAAAGATTTAAACAACACAAAACAGGGTACAGGAATCAAAAGGGACATAATCTTTCTTCATCTATTGTTCGAAAGTATGGATCTTATCTTCGCCCGAGCCTTTATGATCATTTAAACATGAAGCCAATGACACGGGAGCAGGCTTTGAAAATGGAAGAAAAACTTGCATGGGATCTGAGGAAGCAAGGGTATGCGGTTTGGTTTAATTGATAAGTCTTCATTCATGGTTGGTAACACTATTAAATAATTCTTTTTCTTTTTGCTTGTCTAAAAAGAAACAAAAAAGACACCTACCAACGATATACAGCCCATTGTTGGGCACAGCTTTGTTCAACTGTTGTGCAAGTAAACTCAGCATTTAAAATTCGATATACTATTATTCTTGCTGAAACAAAATTCGGTCTGTTATGTTATGTTTTAAAGTTTCAACTCTAAGAGTAGAATTACTACTGTCGAAGCTACAGTAGTACAAGTGCTGAGTAAAGCTGTCTCCCGCAATCGGGCAGTAATCGATTGCGGGTCGCCTTTTTGGTTCTTTTTTGGCGAAGCAAAAAAGAACGTACAATTTGAAATCATATGAACACTTCTATGTTTAATTTTAATTTTATACAATGAAAAATTTATCACTGGTAACAGAGATTTACGCCTTGCATTAACTTGCAAAACATAACAAACATTACTCTCCTTAAATTTGATCCATGCAAACAACCATCATCGAACTCGAATCCATCATCAACAAATACATACCATTACTCCAGGCGCTTACAGAAGAAGATGCTTCTTATAAATCATCTCCAACAAAATGGAGTAAAAAAGAACTCATTGGCCACATGATTGATTCTGCACAAAATAATATCCGAAGGTTTATTGTAGCACAATACGAAGACAAGCCGTTTATTAAATATGCCCAGGATCATTGGGTAGCAGCAGCTAATTACAAGGATTATCCTCTCATCGATCTTTATCGTTTGTGGATACTGATTAACCTGCATCTCGTTCGCATCTTAAAAAATATTCCGGCCGGTATGGAAAAAAGAGAAGTGCAAACAGAAGCATTGCATAATATCGAATGGCTGGCAGCAGATTACAACAAACATTTATTGCATCATTTGCACCAGGTACTTGACCTTGATCCCATTGCATATCCATGATAGTGTAAATTATTAAAGATAATTGTTTTAAGTAGAAAATAAAGGCCGGCCAGGTATAAGCTAGTGTATCACATTAAATTTTTCATTTCAGAGCAATGGACATTATTTTGATAAGCATAAAAATTCAGTGGCAATTAAAGATTTTTGCCACTGATTCACTGATTAAACTTGTTTAACGAGTTCGGCTTAAGGCCTATATAAATTAAAACAGCAAGAGGCTTATGCCTGGGATGGTCCTCACTTGTTTATCAGGTCCAACCACTTTCACATCATCAAAAACAACCAATGTTCCGGGAATACAACGCGACATCTGGATTTCAATTGGCTTTAAACTGCTGCTGGTAATAAAACCTCTTTCTACATTTTTAAAATTAGCGCCTGAAAAATATACCGTTGCACTTACAACAGAAAAATGTGCATCAAATTCAAAATCCTTTAATTCAGCACGGCAAAATTTCTGGTTCTTAAATTCAACAGAAGACATTTTACCTGGGCCATCCGGTTGATTGGATAAGTTCAATGAATTTGTTTCATCCTTATTTTCTTTGTAAGAAAATGAATGAAGGCTGGCAGCATTTTTTGTAATTAAAGCAAATTGGTTGTTTGCGTTCAGGATACCAATGCTTAGCAGGGAGGAGAGAAGGAAGTATTTCATATTATAGGTTTTGGGGTGAATGGATATTTAAAAATAATATTCCAAAAGTGAAAATGCTGTTAGAGTTTTCACCGCAGAGAAATAAAGAAACTGAGTTTACGCAAAGGCTCCCTGCGTAAACTCCTTTGACTTTTGTTCTCTGCGGTTAACAGTTTAAACCCCCTGGCACAGTTATATTGGTATATTTGATGTCGTTTAATTATCCATAGTTTATAAATATGGATAAATGATCCGCCTTACCCAACCCTTTCTTCTTCCCACAGGTATATGAGATTATAAAAAAGCTGTTATGAAAAAAATATTCCATGCAATCACGTTGATGTTAATTGTAGCCACATTGTTTCAATGCCGCAAAGAACCGGGTTATGTTGGCACCCCAGATCCTGATCCTGTCCCGGTGGCAATCACTCCCAACCCCATTACAGCAAACTTGCAGGGAAATATTTTAGATGAAAATGATCAGCCTGCAGAAGGAGTTTCTATTACTGTTGGTTCCAGCAGTACTGTTACGAATAATACGGGTTATTTTAAGATCGACAATGCAGGGCTTGATAAAAAAAATACAATGGTATTGGCTCAGAAGACCGGTTATTTTAAAGGTATACGTCTTTTTGCAGCCACTTCGGGTACAAACTACATTACGATCAAGCTTATTAAAAAAATACAGGCAGGTACGGTTGATGCAATAAATGGAGGTACGGTTACCCTCACAAATGGAAGCAGTGTTGCATTGCCTGCCAATGGTATCAAAATCGCTTCTTCCGGCAATGCATATACAGGAACCGTAAATGTATTTGCACAATACATTGATCCTTCTTCCGCAGATATTGGAAAAATAGTTCCTGGGTCATTTGCTGCTATTGATAAAGATGGTAAAACGGTTGTACTTACTTCTTATGGTATGATGGCTGTTGAACTTGAATCGGCTGCCGGCGAAAAATTACAAATAAAAGAAGGCGCAGTTGCAACACTTACATCTCCCATTCCTGCAGCAGCAATGGCAAGTGCGCCAGCTACTATTCCATTGTGGTATGTGGATGAACAAACGGGTTTATGGAGGGAAGAAGGTACAGCTACCAAACAAGGCAATAATTATGTTGGCGATGTAAAACATTTTTCTTTCTGGAATTGTGATCTTAGCAATGAGGCCGTCATGTTAACTATGAGAATTTTAAACGCAAACAATTCACCACTGGTAAATACGGCAGTTAAATTAACGAGAGTATCAGGATGGGTAACAAGTGTTACCGGTTATACAGATTCGCTTGGACAGGTATCGGGCCTGGTACCTTACAATGTAATGCTATCAATGGAAATACTGGATCCATGTGGCGCAATTTCTTACTCGCAAAACATTCCTGCGCTTACACAAAATACTGATCTCGGAAATATTATTGTTTCATCATCGACTTCGGGTCTCGTAACCGTAAAAGGAAAACTGCTTGATTGCAATGATCAGCCTGTAACAAATGGATTTGCAATGATCACTTTCGGAAATAGTTTTCGTTATGCAACAACAGATGCAAATGGAAATTATGAAACATCTTTTGTAACATGTCCTAATTCCGGTTCAACTGCTTCGATCGAGGCATATGATATGGGAACAGGAGGTAATGGCCAACATAGTGCTTCAGTAATAGTAAATCTTACAACACCTGTATCTAATCTTGCAGACATAGTTGTTTGCGATGCCACTACATCTATTTATATCAATTATAATATTGATGGTGTGGATTATTATTGGAACCAGCCAAACGCTTTCCAGATGTTTGGAGTGAACTTTCCGGGTTCCATATCCATCCAGGCAGATAACCAGCCCGACACAAGGCTGTTTACCCTTAGCATTGAAGGCACATCGGTTGGTACATTCCCTGCAACATTCACATCAACAGATGCATTCCCGAACGGGGGAACTGTATTCTATCTCCCGGGCTTTATTGGTACAATAACCAACTATGCAACTTCATGGCCCGATTTTTTTGAAGGATCATTTTCGGGGCAATACACGCATAGTTCAACAGGTTCAACAGTTCATACCATCAATGGTACATTCAGGATACAACATCAATAAAAAAATAGTTGAATACAAACCAGGATATCATATCAGGTTGTTTAAGAAGAGAACGCAAAGCACAGGAGCTGTTATACAAGAGCTACTATAAAGCAATGGTTGGTATTTGTGTGCGCTATACAAAAAACGAACAGGATGCAGTGGAAGTGTTGAATAATGGTTTTTTAAAAGTATTCACATATATAGATCGGTACGAACCAGGTAAGGCAACTTTATATACCTGGATTCGTACCATTATTATTAATAGCTGTATCGATTTTTTGAAACTCAAGGAAAGGATGATCGTTCATGAAGAAATAAAGAATGCAGAATCTGAATATCATATCGATGCAGAAGCAATCAGCAAAATGAAAGTAACCGAACTATTGCATTTTGTAAGGCAGTTGCCTGCAGCAACGAAAGCAGTATTCAACCTTTATGTGATGGAAGGATACAATCACAAAGAGATCGCATTGATGCTTGGTATCAGTGATGGCACCAGCAAGTGGCATTTAAGCGAAGCAAGAAAAAACTTAAAGCAAATGATGAATTTGCAGGAGGTAAAAATATGAAAAAGAAATTACCATTTGAAGAAGCAATTGAAAGCAAACTTCAACAGGTACCAACACCTGATGAGGAAAGTTCATGGCAGGCCATGAATAACCTGCTTGACAAAAATGATAAACGTGGAATATTTTTTCCACGAAAAAGATATTTTATTCTTTTACTGATCCTTTGCCTCTTGCTTCCGGGTGCCTGGTTATTGCTGCATAATAGTAAAACAGCAAACAGAGTGGTTGATGATAAAAATGTTGCAACAGCTGTTTCACAAAATTCAAAAAATACCATAGCATCTACTGACAATATCAAAACAGGTAGCAACAATAACCTGGATGATAATAAAGCCGGGAAAGTGGATAACGCATTTTCAAATACATCAACAAAAGAGAACGCTGTTGAGCCAAACACAGATGATAAAATAAAACCTGTTGCTGCCGATAAAAATAATGTTACTATATCAGCTACTGATACAAAAAACGTTTCAACAAATACGGTTAGTGAAAATAACAATTACAAAAATAAATTAGTTACTAAGAATAAAACCATTGCATCTAAGAAGACAATAGTTAATACTGCTGGTAATAATGAAGAAGTGTCGAAGAACAATTACAAAAACAAACCCGCCAGGAACGACCAGGGAAAAAAAGTTGCAAAAAATAAAAAAGAGAAAGCAACTCCCGATGTTTATAATAGCAAGAAGAACAGGTTCAACACGAAAACTAAGACGAGGATGAATGCTACAGGCAGTGCAGAAACAGATAAAGCAAATGATGCTGGAGAAATTGCAACCGAGCCAACAGCTAAAAATATCCCGGAAGATAAAATTTCAAAAATTGCTGACGATACAGTTGTTGCTGATCCAATTGTAATAACCGGCAAAACAATTACAACTCCAATTGCTTCTCCAATTAAAAACGATAGTATAAAGGATAAAATTGTTGTTGCAAAAGCGTCTTCACAGAAAAAGAAAAAAGCAAACAGGTTCACCTGGAGTGCAGGCATTGGATTACAACAACAAATTCCCCTTGGCAAACAAAAACTCATTGCTTATGGATTTAACGGGCACAACAATATCATCAATGATTATGTTCCCTCTGTTTACCTGCAATTTGAAAATCCCGGAAAATGGTTTGCACAGCTGGAATATGATTATGCTTCACCACGTTTGGTTGGTGGATTTGCTTATTCCCGAAAAACAACAATGAATAATTTTTCCGGGGAACTTTCTACAACTTCCCTGCAGCTTAAGAAAACATTTTATCATGAAACTTCTTTAAGCTTTAATTATTATATCATGCCACATTGGTCAGTAGGCGTAGGGGGTATGTGGCGACAGTTATACAAAGCTATTTCAGAGCAACGTTCAAGTTTAAAAAATATCCAGGATCAAAGTGAAGAGATAACCAGCAAAATTATTCCGGCAGGTTATAAAGATTCATTTCTTTATAGATCTAATACAAACTTAATGTTGCAAACAAATTATGAATGGAGACGGATGAGTTTTGGGCTTCGCTGGTCTGCAGACCTTCAACCTTATATAAAATATACAATGCCTTCCGGTGAAATAGCGGATCGTAAAAGCTGGGCTTTGGAATTTTTATTGCGTATCAGGCTATTAAGATCTGGCAAATAAAAATTGCTGGCTGGTCAAAATGCTATGCCCAGTGAAATTTGTTAGTTTTGCGAACAAATTTAACCATGTGAAAAAGACCTTTTCAGCCTCCCTGCTTTTTTTATTTATTTCATTGAACTCACTTAGTATTAAGTTCAAATACAACCGTCAATAGTATGACCATTAGTTCAGCTGCAAACCTTCTGTGAGTACAGGATTTCATCTAACGGTGCTACATTAAAATTTACTTAAGCGAAGATGGGAACGCGGATGAAGCGGATTGAACGGATATCCGCGGATCTTTAATATTATTAAGTATGCTGCGGCAGCAGCATAAAAATCAGCGTTGATCCGTCTAATCCGTGTCATCCGCGTATCTATCATTCGCATAAAAAAAGGAAAACGAAATCACTTTCATTTTCCTTTTTCAAAAGTTTATCTTTTATATTCCTAATTAGTTAACAGTTGCTTTGCTGATCGGTGAATTACTTTTTACAACTACATAAGTAGAAATAGCATTGTATGCATGTGGATTGGGATTGGGTGATGCCAGGTTATTTACCCATGGTTCAAAACTATATTCAAATGAAAATGTTTGTCCCGCCATACTTGTTGCCATTTGATTTTCTCTTACCGGTACAGCCATGCCCGGGCACCAGCCTGCTCTGTCAGGCGACCAGTTTCCTCCCTGTGGATGAACAGGATTACTGCCGCATCCAAGTGGGTTCATTTGGTGTGTAAAAGTATTAGTGCCATTGATCTTTATATGGTGAGTACGAAAACACCATTCTGCACATGGTCTGCCATCCGGATCATAAGGAGTAGCTTCCCCCCATCCCGTGATGATGGTGCGTAGAAATGTAGCTTCTGCATTGGAAGGAACGGTTATAGTTTTTGTAAGATCAAATGCAGTAGCATCTTCTCCGTAAATAACACCACCTAAAGAATTATCGTTGTATTGCAACACTTTTGAAATAGCAGAATATTTATAATCAGGAGCGCCTTCAAGAAAATCGAAATCAACGGACAATAACCATCCATCTGCGGTCCATACTTCAATGAATGCCCGAAGGTCTACAGTCCCCTGCAACAATGATTTGAAATCAGTAACATCAAATTCAAAACCCCTGCCAGTAGCGCTGTTGTCAACACCATAGGGAGTAATATACCGGCCCATTTCATACCAGTCACCTGAAGTTGGGTCTTTTACCTGTATGTGCGCATATACGTCCCAGTCACCACAGTTGCCTGAAGGGCATCTCAGTTTCACGTACATGGTTATTTTAGATACATTCGTTACATCAGGTAAAAAAGTATACTGGTGAGTGGCTGATTGTGATTGTCCTCCTCCGAAAGCAAGGTTTTCATTTGCAAAGCTTGTATAGTTATGCAGGATATTTCCGGTACCGGTAAGATTCACCGTAACAGCACTCACACTATTGCTTTCAAATACTACAGTGCCGGTCTTTGTACCAAGTTCTGTTGGGGTGAATTTTACATAGATGACTTTTCCATTTGCAACAGATGCGGAATCTAAATTAAGTGATGAAGAAAAATTATTATTATCGATTGAAACGGAATAACCCCCACTTGCAGTTACAGACATTACTCCTTTTAAATTGGCACCGGTTGCCTGCAAATTCTTGGTGGACGACTGGCCCACGAACACAATTCCATAATCCACTGTTGTGTTTGAACCAACTACTGTAATAGACGGATCTGTTGAATTAGGAGGTAGTCCACTATCTGTTTTGTCTTTTTTACATGACGAAGTTGAAAACAGCAGGCATCCTGCACAGGCAATTAGTAAATAGGTAAATCTCCGCTTCATTAGTTTTGGTTTAAATGTTATTTGAAGATTTTAAGATAAACTAATTATCGGTTTGAGCATTGTAAAATTATTGTCATTTAAAAAAAATCTGTAAAAACCTGCCAGTCTCTATTTTTTTGCTGATGTTTACTATCTTCATTACTAATGAATTTTATCAAAGCCCTGTTTTGTGGTATTCTTTTTTTCTTTTGCACAGGCAATCTATCTGCCCAGTTGACAAAAGTTTTTTCACTTCCCTTTCCAAAGCAATATGCTGCCATTGACTCGGTTATTGGAAGCTTTGGCTTTAATGCTGTATACGATCAGCAATTCGTTGATGAAATGCAGGCAGTTGCCAGTAAAACCAATCACCCTCTAACAATATTGAATTGCAAACGAGCCATTCTCAACTATAAATATATTTGTTCCGGTTCGAATGATTCAGCATACGCACCACTTGTAGATGAAGCGGGTAAATTACTGGCGGAGACCGATGAAAAAAAGTATCCCGAAATAGCTGCGATGATCTATAATACGCTCGGCAACACTTATTATAATAAGATCAAACAATTTCAACAGGCTTTTGAATATTATTTAAAAGCTTATGATATTTTCAAGAATGTAACTATTGAACGGTTTCCCGACAGGCAATATGCACAATATGCTATTGCAATGGCCTATTATCGATTTAATGATTATCAAAATGCAATCCGTCTAGGGAAAGAGATAGAAGTACTTTATCCGGTAAATAATCATACTTCTGTTTTTAATGTTGATATGATCGGTATGAGTTATCTCAGGATCGGGGAGTATGATTCAGCCATCATCCGGTTTCAATGGATACTTGATAATATAAGATATTCCGTTAACCCTGTTGCCTGGAAAGGTATCGTATCGGGAAATATTGGCCAGGCTTATTTTTTGCAGAATGATTATGACAGGGCCTTACCTTATTTTGAAACTGCTGTGCAATTAACTTTGGATGAAGCCGTATTTGATAACGCAGCTGATTTTGCTGCTTATGTCACCAGTATTTACCTGAACAAACAAAATATCCCGCTTGCAAAAAAATATGTTGAAGTGGCCCGGCAAGCTGCATATAAAGCCAACATCACATCCAATTTTTATAACGTGTATAAGGTCCTCGCAGATTATTACAAACAAACAGGCAATACTGCCCAGGCGCTTTTATACCTGGATTCTTCGATCATTTTTAAAGATAGCCTGGCAAAGATCAACAATGTGAATTTGAAATACCAGGGAGAAATGGTGGTGGCAGCTGAACAAAAAAAACAGCAGGATAAAATAATAGAAGAAGAACGGGCAAGACAAATATTAACGAGAAACGGGCTGATCATTTTTATCATATTGGTTATGATCATTACCTTATTATATTATAACCGTGTGCGCTTAAAGAACAAGCACAGGGAGGAAAAATTGCTTAAAGAAAAACAACTGGCAGAAACCGAATTGAATAATGCCAGCACACAACTGAAGGATTTTACCAAATCGATCATTGAAAAAAATGAACTGCTGGAAATTGCATCTGCAAAAATAGAACAGCTTAATAGTGCATATGAAGAATTAAAAGATCAAAGACCAGGTGTTAGTATATCGCATACCGATAATAATGCTTTAAAACTTTTGCAGGAATCTGTTTTACTCACCGATGATGACTGGAAGGATTTTACGCAACTCTTCGATAAGGTTTATCCAGGCTTCTTTTTTCGCCTCAAAGAAAAACTCAATGGGCTTTCACCTGCAGAAACACGTTTTGTAGCCCTCTCAAAATTAAAGCTCAACAACAAGGAAATGGCGGCTATGCTTGGCGTGAGTACAGATGCAATACGCCAGACCAGGAGCAGGTTCAGAAAAAAATTGAATCTGGCTGAAGAGGCTTCCATTGAAGAAGCGATCGATAATATCTGATAAATTCATTCATATCCAAAGCTCACTGATCGTGGACAAGCTTTTACAAAAAATAAGACATTGCCGGGAATGCGAAAAATTCCTTGAACACGGTGTTAACCCCATTATTTCTGCAAGTCCCGACAGTAAAATTATCATTATCGGGCAGGCCCCCGGAAGGATAGTTCATGAAACCGGTATTCCCTGGAATGATAAGAGCGGCGATAATTTAAGAAAATGGTTAGGTGTTGACAAGCCAACATTTTATAATGAACATATTTTTGCTTTGATGCCAATGGGATTTTGTTATCCCGGAAAAGGCAGTTCTGGTGATCTGCCCCCAAGAAA
>JADMIO011319543.1_pt1 | contig 37930 bp, 21 predicted proteins | sample 8958161 | NCBI WGS metagenome assembly JADMIO01 (sample SAMN16585339, study PRJNA669376) | soil metagenome | isolation source: Crop rotation soil | place: USA: Cullars Rotation, Alabama | collected 2011 | reverse complement strand
GCCGCGACTTCAAGTCACGTGAATTCCAAGCTTCGGATCCCACTGTGCTGGAAAGACTAACGTCAACCTTACCCGCTTGTATCTTGGCAAGCGTAGGTGCAATTACCAAAGAAACGATACTCATTAATTTAATGAGGATATTCATCGATGGCCCGGAAGTATCTTTAAATGGATCTCCAACTGTATCACCTGTTACAGATGCTTTATGTGGTTCTGATTTTTTATAATACATCTGGCCGTTTATTTCAACTCCTTTTTCAAATGATTTTTTTGCATTGTCCCATGCACCGCCTGCATTATTCTGGAACATTCCCATCAATACACCACTAACGGTAGCGCCTGCAAGAAATCCGCCCAGTGCTTCTGCACCCAGGCCCGGCATAAAACCGATAATGAGAGGAGAGATGATTGCGATCGCACCAGGCAACATCATTTTCTTAATAGAAGCCTGCGTGGAAATAGCAACACATTTATCATATTCAGGTTTGCCTGTTCCTTCCATAATACCCGGAATAGTACGGAACTGGCGACGAACTTCCTCAACCATTGCCATAGCAGCTTCACCAACAGCACGAATTGCAAGAGATGAAAATATGAATGGTATCATGCCGCCAACAAACAGGCACGCCAATACGTTAGCCTTATAAATATCGATTCCGCTAATACCAGCAACGCCAACAAATGCAGCAAATAAAGCCAAAGCAGTAAGTGCAGCAGAAGCGATCGCAAACCCTTTTCCTGAAGCGGCAGTTGTATTACCTACAGCATCCAGTACGTCAGTTTTTTCACGAACATCAGGTGGTAATTCACTCATCTCTGCAATACCGCCTGCATTATCAGCAATAGGTCCAAAAGCATCGATCGCCAATTGCATTGCCGTAGTTGCCATCATACCGGCAGCAGCAATAGCTACTCCATATAAACCGGCACACTCATAAGAACCCCAGATACCACCAGCCAGAACAAGTATTGGAAGAAAAGTAGATTCCATTCCAATAGCGAGACCGCCGATCACATTCGTAGCATGACCTGTAGAAGACTGGCGGATGATACTCAGTACCGGGCGTTTACCCATTGCCGTATAATATTCTGTAATGATACTCATTAACGCACCCACCAGGAGTCCAACCCCGATTGCTCCCATTACGCCCCATTTTGTAAATGCGAAACCACGAAGCTCCATGTGCTCAGGTAATAACCAGTTTACAAGAAAACCTGCTGCAATTGCAGTGAGGATCATAGAACCCCAGTTACCCATGTTCAATGCTTTTTGAACTACACCGGTATTGATGCCTGCATTGGCGCCGATACGCACAAATAAAGTTCCTACGATAGAAAAAAGAATACCAACACCTGCAATAAGCATTGGCAATACGATTGGTGAAAAGCCATTCAAAACATCTTCACCTATAACTTTTGTTTGTTGTCCTAAAACGATCGTTGCCAGTACGGTAGCTACATAAGATCCAAAAAGGTCAGCGCCCATACCCGCTACGTCACCAACATTATCACCCACATTATCAGCAATTGTTGCAGGGTTGCGTGGATCATCTTCAGGGATACCTGCTTCCACTTTACCTACCAGGTCAGCGCCAACATCAGCAGCTTTTGTATAGATACCTCCACCTACACGGGCAAATAGTGCTATCGATTCAGCGCCTAAAGAAAATCCCGTCAGAACCTCAATGGTCCTTGTCATCTCTTCAGAATCTATTGCTGCCTCAGGAGCAAAAAAGTGTTTTAATATTATATATAGCCCACCCAAACCTAAAACAGCGAGGCCGGCAACGCCAACACCCATTACCGATCCCCCTGTGAATGAAACATTCAATGCTTTTGAAAGGCTTGTACGTGCAGCCTGTGCTGTGCGTACATTGGCTTTGGTAGCGGCTTTCATACCTATATAACCTGCCAGTGCACTCAATACTGCGCCTGCTACGAATGCAAGAGCAATGCTCCAATGTGAAGCAGGATTAGACTGAGCCATAACAGCCAACAGTATCGCTACGATCACTACGAAATATCCCAATACTTTCCATTCTGCCTTTAAAAATGCCATAGCACCTTCAGCAATATAAGTACTGATCTCTTTCATGCGTGGTGTACCTGCATCCTGTTTAGATACCCATGAATATTTTAAAAATGTGTAGATCAGGCCGATAATACCCATCGCCGGGACTGCGTAAATCAATTTTTCCATAATAAAGTTCGAATAATTTTGGTCGGCAAAAATAGGGTAAAACTGTTGAAAACCATGATTATGCTGCTGGCTTATTTACCTACATTATAAAAAGAATGTTGATAATTCAGGATAAATCTAGATTGAATCTGCCTCAATTATAGAGAGAAGAAAGAGAAAATGTACAAGATATAAGCAGGTATAGAACAAGAATGTGCTTATCAGGCATATAAATGTTTCCATCCATCAGCCATACAATTTATAAGGTCGCCAGCCTGCATGGCTTCCATTGAAAATACTGAAGCAGCGAAATCGCCTGCAAGCCCATGCAGCCAAACTCCAAGTATTGCAGCCTCCGGCAAAGCGTATTGCTGAGCCAACAAGCCTGTAACGATCCCTGTTAATGCATCGCCCATTCCTGCCTTCGCCATTCCGGCATTGCCGGTTTTATTAAAATATACTTTTTCATGAGGGGTGATGATAGCTGTATAATGTCCCTTCAAAACGATATAAATGTTTAGTTCAGCTGCTTTTTTAACCGCAAGCCCAAGCCTTTCAAAGTCATTTGCTGAGGGACCAAATAATTTTTCAAATTCTTTGGGATGTGGTGTAATTACTGTGCCTGCTGGTATTAATGTCAATAGTTTTTTATCTGCTGCCAAACAATTCAATGCATCAGCATCCAGCAATAGTCCTTTGGTTTTAGATTTAAATATTTGTTCAAGCAAAATACCCGTTTCCCTGTTAAGCCCAATACCCGGCCCGATACCGATGGCATTGTATTCATTTATATTTTCAACATGTTCAATATGGTTCACGCCAGAGGTTTTGCACATGGCTTCCGGAGCAGAGGATTGAATTATCTCATATCCGCACACAGGAACATAAGTAGTTAGTTTACCCACGCCGCTGGAAAGACAAGCTTTTGTGGCCAGTACTGCCGCACCCATCATGCCATGGCTACCGGCTACCAGTGCTGCATGGCCGAAGTTGCCTTTATGAGTGAATTTATTTCTTGGCCGGATCAGGGCTTTAATGATATCTTCTTCCAATAGTTCATAAGCAGCAGGTTCTGTATTTTCAAAATGGACACTCAGGCCAATGTCCAGCAAATGTACCTGCCCCACAGATATACCATTTTCTGCAAAAAGGAATGCCGGTTTATAATTTTGAAAACTTAGTGTATGAGTTGCAGATATGGTTGTATGTCCCCGGGTGCTTTTATCAGTAAACAAACCACTGGGGATATCGATCGATATCACCTGGCAAACAGTTTTATTAATAAACTCAACCAGGCGGAGTGCCATTCCCAAAACTGGTTTATTCAGCCCGGTCCCAAATAATGCATCGATAATAAGATCGTTGTTTTGTAGTACAGGATAAGCAAATCCCTCCTGTATAAAATATATTTCGTTTGTAAGCTGGTGCAGGCGCTGCAGGTTTTCCTGGAAATCCGGTGACCCGGTTTTGCCCGTTTCAAGAATATAAACAGAAGTATCGATCTTATTTTCCAAAAGTATTCTTGCCAATGCAAGGCCATCCCCGCCATTGTTACCCTTTCCGCAAAAAATATGAAAGCGTTTTTGCGTCAGTCCAAATTTGAGCAACCATTCATAACAGGCGGTTGCTGCTCTTTCCATCAACTCAACGGATAAAATGTTTTGTTCTTTTATCGTAAACGCATCCCATTCCCTTATTTGACCTGCATTAAAGATTTTCATTGGTTAAAGTTAGTAAAACCAGCTTCACATATTCGTTTGCGCACTTATCAAAAAATAATTTCACTTTTTTCAAACCATGGCCCGGTTTTTATCGTAGTTACAAGAAATATTCTATATGAAGACCAGCGACACAGTCCTTGCTGAGTTCATAAAGGACTTCAAACTTGAAGTCCCGGATATAGGTGTTTGCTTTAACGCCGATATAGAATTTACCACCATTTCCATTTTTAAAAAATTCAACTGCGAGGTACATATCATTACGATGACTCAAAAACAATTGAGCGTAGTTTATTTATTGCACCAGCCACTCGCTGAACATGGTATCCCTGATGTTTTTCCTTTCGATGCAGATCATTTTTCATACAATAAAATGAGATCGTTGGTCATTAATGATTATGACCTCCTAAGGGGAAAATATAGCTTATGCATTTCTCCCATCAATTTGCCGGTGAATAAAAAAATTGATGCACAGCCTGGTTTAGATATTCTTGCTGAAAAATAATACAAACCTTAGATCAGGTAGAATAAGCAGAATGCTTTCCATTTTTAATTTACATCCTTATAGTTGCCTTCCTGTTTTGCGCATCTTTGCAACTTTGCGTGAAACCGAAGCTCCATTTCAGGCAAAATACAAAGCCACAAAGAAGATTTTAAATTCTGTAGCACGCTTTATTTTGCAAAACTTTATTCCCCGCTTTATCTGGTTTAAATATTGCAAATATGTAAACCGGGATATACATAAATATTAAAGTGATCATCTTATCACATATTTATGATTTGCAAATCAAACTATAAACGATAGATGAAGAAGGCTGATAACGGGAAAAACAGGCAAACAGACATTTTTGAAATGCTTCCACAGGCTATCAATGCCTTAAAGAAAAATATCATAGAACCTTTTTTTGGTGATACTTCAAATATGAAGAACAGCTCCGGAAAGAATCCATTGAGAGCTGAATTGTTTACAGTGGAACAACTGGAGCAACACGCATTTTCCCTTGCAGAAAAGCACAAATTAGTTACCGGACCATCAACAGAGCAATTGCTTAAACGGCTTGCAGAAAATGAAAAAATATTACTCGAGGTTCATGCGATCCTTACTGAAACAATAAAAAATAATAACAGGGTAGTACCAGCTGCAGAATGGTTACTTGATAATTTTTATTTAATAGAAGAACAGATATATACCGGTAAAAAACATTTACCCAAAGGATATAGTGTTGGATTACCACGTTTATCAAAGGGGCCTTCAGCCGGTTTACCACGTATCTATGATATTGCTGTGGAAATTATTTCCCATAGCGACGGACATATTAACTTAAATAATCTTACACGTTTTATATCCGGTTACCAAAATGTGAATTATTTACAGATAGGAGAATTATGGGCATTGCCGATCATGCTTCGTCTTGCTTTATTGGAAAACCTCCGAAGACTTTCTATCCAGATATCAATTGATATCAGCAGTAAATCACAGGCTGCATATTGGGCTGATCTTATGATCGATGCTGCTGAGAACAATCCAAAAAATCTTGTATTGGTAATTGCAGATATGGCAAGAGCTGAACCGCCAATGGAAAGTTCATTTGTTGCAGAGCTGACAAGAAGGTTGCAGGAAAAAGGAAGTGCACTTGCATTGGCCCTTAACTGGATCGAACAAAGATTATCAGACGATGGATATAATATTTCTGTATTGATCCAACAGGAAAATCAAAAGCAGGCTGCTGACCAGGTTTCTATCAGTAATAGCATCAGTAGCCTTCGCTTTTTAAGTACAACTGACTGGCAGGGCTTTGTTGAAGATACAAGCGTGGTTGAAAAAATACTGGAGCAGGATCCCGCAGGTATTTACGCAAAAATGGATTTTCATACACGTGATCAATACAGGCATGCAGTTGAAAGGATCGCAAAAAAAAGTACGGCATCAGAAAAAGACATTGCATCATTGGTTGTTGATCGTGCAAAACAACATGCAGCCAATAACAATGATAAAAGGATGAGCCATGTTGGTTATTATCTTATCGGCAATGCTGTGAAAGAGATTGAACGCAAAGTAAAAATGCGCAGTTCTTTTATTGTGCGATGCGAACATTTTGTGAAGTGTTATCCTTTTTTTGTTTACCTGGGAAGCATTATTATGCTGACTGCTCTTTTTTGTTGGGGATTTATTGTACGGGCACACGAAGATGGACTTACTATATGGTGGCTTGCAGGTCTTTCTTTTTTACTTGCAGTAACGATCAGCCAGTTTGCTATAACCATTGTTAACTGGCTGGTAACAATTTCTTCAAAGCCATTGCTGTTGCCACAGATGGATTTTTCGAAGGGAGTGCCTGATGAATACCGCACCATGGTGGCGATACCAACATTGATAACAAGCAGCACCAACATCATTGATCTTGTTGAAGGCCTTGAAGTTCGTTTTCTTGCAAACAGGGACGTGAATATATCTTTCGCATTGCTTACCGATTTTAAAGATGCGAAAGAAGAAACACTGCCGGATGAATCACTGCTGCTGCAATTTGCGATCAATAAAATTGAAGCGCTGAATAAAAAATATGACCGGAGATCCAATGATACATTCTTTCTTTTTCATCGTTCGCGTAAATGGAATGCACGTGAAAAAAAATGGATGGGCTATGAACGCAAACGTGGCAAGCTCGGGGCATTGAATGCATTGATACTCGGTGAAAACAATAATGATTTTTCAACGATCGTAGGAGATGAAAATGTGTATCGCTCTGTAAAATATATTATAACGCTTGATACCGATACACAACTTCCACGTGACAGCGCTTCTAAAATGGCAGGTAAGATGGCCCATCCATTGAACCAGCCTATATATTCTGAAAGAAAGCACCGGCTGATAAACGGATATACCATCCTGCAGCCGAGGGTATCAAATAGTTTACCCCTTAGCGGTAGTTCTATATATGCACGCATTCATGGTAATGAACCGGGCACCGATCCTTATACAAGGGCGGTATCAGATGTATACCAGGATCTTTTTAAAGAAGGCTCATTCATTGGAAAGGGGATTTATGATGTGGCAGCTTTTGAAAGCATGCTTAAAAATAAATTCCCTGATAACAGGATATTGAGTCATGATCTTTTAGAAGGTGCTTATGCGAGAGCAGGCCTGATGACAGATGTACAGCTTTATGAAGAATATCCTGTATCTTATCTTGCTGATATACAAAGAAGGCATCGTTGGATACGAGGAGACTGGCAGATTGCCGACTGGTTAACGCCATTTGTACCGGGTTATAACAGCAAGCTTCGTAAGAATCCGCTCTCGAAACTTTCCAAATGGAAGATATTTGATAATCTTCGGCGCAGCGTTGTTCCAATAGCGTTATTATTATTGCTGATCGCAAGCTGGACAGTTTTATCCAATGTTTTGTTTTGGAATATGGTATTTATTGCGATCCTGTTTTTGCCGTCACTTGTAAATTTTACGTGGGAACTGTTTCACAAGCCGAATGATGTTGTGTTTGTTCAACATTTTGTGTTTGCGTCACGGTCTTTAAAAGATAGCCTTACGCAAAGTTTAATTGATCTTATTTGCCTGCCGTATGAAGCATTCAATAATTTACATGCTATCCTGATCACTAACTGGCGTGTATCGGTATCACGAAAAAATCTTTTGCAATGGAATCCGTCAGGTCATACCATGTTGATCAACGCTATTGGTAAAACCTTTATTAAAATGCTGGTGGCGCCGCTAATTGCTGTTGCAGGTTTTATATGTTTATCTTTTTTTTATCCGGCATCACTCATAGCCGCTTTTCCTTTTTTAATTGCATGGTTGTTGTCCCCGGTTGCTGCCTGGTATATAAGTAAACCCGCTGCAGAGAAAAAAGATAACCTGTCACCGGAACAATCCGTTTACCTGCGCCAACTGGCAAGAAAGATCTGGGCATTCTTCGAAACATTTGTAATTAAAGAAGACAACTGGTTGCCACCTGATAATTACCAGGAAGCACCTGTTGAAAGAACAGCGCATCGTACATCACCTACGAATATGGGGTTGTCATTACTGGCAAACCTTACTGCTTCCGATTTTGGATACATTACCAACAATGAATTGCTGGATCGTACTGCCAATACTTTTGAAACACTGCAGCGCATGGAAAGATACAGGGGCCATTTCTTTAACTGGTATGATACCGAATCATTGGTCCCGTTGGCACCCAAATATATTTCAACAGTAGACAGTGGGAATTTTGTCGGGCACATACTTACTTTAAAACAGGCGTTGATCCTTATCCCCGAAAAAAAAATAATTACTGCACGTGTTTTTGAAGGAATGATTGATACGATTGGTATACTTATTCTGAAAACAAAGGATAAAACTGCTTTAAAAAAATATAAGGACGACCTTGAAAATAATTATTTGCTGCAATTAGGAGACCTGCATGAGCTTAAAAATTACCTGGATGATCTTGACCTGTCACTTAAAGAAATACTTACTCAATTGGATCTCGATCCTGACAATGAGGACGACTGGTGGGCAGAAAAACTGGTGATGCAATTAAAAAGTATCAAACATGAGCTGCTTACTTATTTTCCATGGCTGCAATTGCCGAAGCATCCTGAAAAATTTAAAACATTAGTGCCCGATTTCCCGGGTGTGCCAACGATCAACCAGCTAACGAAGATCGAACAATCCTTTTTGCAAAGGATCATTGCGGGTTATAATTCTGATAATACCGAAGAAGAGAACGAATGGCTCAATCGGTTCAGGGAATGTATCACTGAATCGGCAAGAAGGGCAAAAGAAATGTTATTGAGACTGGGCCAGCTGATAACAAGATGTACTGATCTTGCAAATATTGACTATGATTTTTTATATGACAGGACACAGCATTTATTAAGTATTGGCTATAACGTTGACGAACATCGCAGGGATAATAGTTTTTATGACCTGCTTGCATCAGAAGCAAGGCTCGCCACTTTTGTAGCCATTGCACAGGGAAAATTACCACAGCAAAGCTGGTTTGCATTGGGAAGGCAACTTACTAATGTGGGTAGTACTTCCGTTTTACTTTCCTGGAGCGGGTCGATGTTCGAGTACCTGATGCCGTTACTGATCATGCCGTCTTATGAAAACACATTACTGGATCAGACACACAAAGCAGTAGTACAAAAACAAATAGAGTATGGCAGGAAAAGAAATATTCCGTGGGGAATTTCAGAATCCGGGTATAATATGGTAGATGCACATCTCAATTATCAATACCGTGCTTTTGGTGTGCCGGGCCTTGGATTCAAGCGTGGGTTGGGAGAGGACCTTGTCATTTCACCTTATTCAACCGTGATGTCGTTGATGGTAGCGCCAAATGAAGCGTACGAAAATTTAGAAGCATTAAAAGCTGCAGGCTTTGAAGGCAAGTATGGTTTTTACGAAGCGATCGATTATACAACATCAAGATTACAACGCAGGCAATTGTTTACGGTGATAAAATCTTTTATGGCGCATCACCAGGGTATGAGTTTCTTATCGATCAATTATCTTTTGAATAACAAACCCATGCAGGAAAGGTTTGAAACGGATGTGCAGGTAAAGTCTGCCCTGCTCTTATTGCAGGAAAGGGTGCCAAGGATCACTACGTTCTATTCACCAACTGTTCATGAAGGAGATATCAGTATAACTCCGGGTGGAACTGAATCCATGCGTGTGATCAATACACCGCATACAACAATACCAGAAGTGCAGTTGTTGTCGAATGGAAGGTATCATGTAATGCTCAGCAATGCAGGTGGTGGCTATAGCCGCTGGAAGAACATTGCACTTACCCGTTGGCGTGAAGATGCTATCTGCGATAACTGGGGAACCTTCTGTTATATCCGTGATCTTGAGACCCATTCATCATGGTCAACATCTTTTCAGCCAACATTAAAACAAGGCAATAACTACGAGGCTGTTTTTTCACAAGGTCGTGCAGAGTTCAGGAGAAAGGATCATTCATTTGAAACACATACAGAGATCATTGTATCTCCCGAGGATGATATTGAATTGAGAAGGGTACACCTTACAAATAAATCACGTAAAAGAAGGTCGGTTGAAATAACGAGTTATGCAGAAGTAGTACTTGCAGCTCCGATGGCAGATGAATCACATCCTGCCTTTAGCAATCTTTTTATTCAAACAGAGATCGTACAACACCGGCATGCGATCATTTGTACACGACGTCCCCGTTCGATTGAGGACCATAATCCTTCTATGTTTCATTTGATGAAAGTGCACAATGCAACGGTTCAAAAAATATCTTATGAAACAGACCGTGCAGCATTTATTGGTAGAGGAAATTCCATTAATGACCCAAAAGTGCTCAATCAGCCTGGAGAATTATCGAACAGCAGCGGCTCTGTACTTGATCCTGTTGTTGCTATACAATACCGCATTTTCATTGAGCCCTATGAAACAGCGATCATTGATATGATCTTTGGTATTGCGGAAACAAAAGAACTGTGTAACAATCTTGTTGATAAATACCAGGATAAGAACAGCAGTAATCGTGGACTTGAACTTTCATGGACACATAGCCAGGTGATACTTCGCCAGATCAATGCAGTGGAAGCAGATGCACAATTGTATAACAGGCTGGCAAGTTCGATCATATATGCCAATGCTTCGCTGCGTGCAGATCCTGCTATCATTATTAAGAACATGAAGGGACAGCCAGGTTTATGGAGTTATGCAATTTCCGGTGATCTTCCGATCGTTCTATTGCAAATAGAAGATGGCTCAAACATAGAACTCGTTCGACAATTGCTACAGGCTCATATTTACTGGAGATTAAAAGGATTGATCGTTGACCTTGTGATATGGAATGAGGATCACGGCGGCTACAGGCAGGCGTTATTAGACAGGATACATAGTATGGTAGTGCCCGGTATCTCCGCAGGAATAAAGGATCAGCCAGGTGGGATCTTTATTCGTTCAGCCGATCAGATATCCAATGAGGATCGTGTATTGTTCCAGTCTGTAGCACATGTTGTGATATCTGACAGGTTGGGAACACTTGAAGAGCAGATCAACAGGGGAAATAAATTCAAACCAGCCATACCATATTTCAGCCCGACCAAATTTCACATGTCTGCTGATATAGAATCGAAAGTAATTTTAATGCCTGAAGGATTACAATTCTTCAATGGAACGGGTGGTTTTTCAAAAGATGGAAAAGAATATGTGATCATCACAACAGCCAACCAGCAAACACCTGCACCCTGGATAAATGTTTTGGGTAACCCGGGTTTTGGAACAGTTGTTTCTGAGAGCGGGCAATCTTATACATGGGTAGAGAATGCACATGAGACCAGGCTTACACCATGGAACAACGATCCCATATCAGACCTGAAAGGAGAAGCATTTTATATTCGTGATGAAGAGAGTGGAAGATTCTGGTCTCCGTCTCCGTTACCTTGCCGCGGTACACCGGCTTATATTACCAGGCATGGATTCGGATATAGCTTATTTGAACACAGGGAAGACGGTATTGATTCAACCATGACTGTTTACATAGATGTTGATGCTCCTGTAAAATTCATTGTATTAAAGATCCGCAACAGTTCCGGGAGGCCACGCAGCATGTCGGCAACCGGTTACGTGGAATGGGTGTTGGGAGACCTCAGGGCCAAAACAGCCATGCATACCATAACAGAACTGGACAAACGCAGTGGGGCCATCCTTGCAAGAAATGCTTACAACACGGAGTTTGACAGCAGGGTTGCATTTTTCGATGTAGATGATAGCGGAAGAACATTTACTGCAGACCGCTCGGAATTTATTGGGAGGAACGGTACCCTGGCAAATCCTGATGCAATGAACCGCACAAGACTATCCGGAAAAACAGGTGCAACATTGGATCCATGCGCAGCATTACAGGTTGTTTTTGACCTTGCAGAAGATGAAGAAAAGGAGATCACATTTCGCCTCGGTGCTGGTAAGCATACGGGTGATGCGGTTGCTATCATACAAAAATACGAGGGTACTGCAGCTGCAAAAGAAGCACTTAAGCGTGTGCATGAATTCTGGCAAAATACATTGTGTGTTGTGCAGATCGAAACGCCTGATGCTGCCACAAATATTCTTACCAATGGCTGGCTGAATTATCAAACGCTTGCCTGCAGGATATGGGCAAGAAGTGGTTTCTATCAGTCTGGTGGCGCATGGGGGTTCCGGGATCAGTTGCAGGATACATTATCACTGCTGCATTCCAAACCAGGATTGGTGCGGCAACAAATTCTTCTATGTGCATCGCGACAATTCAAGGAGGGCGATGTACAACATTGGTGGCATCCGCCTAAAGGCAGGGGTGTTCGTACAACCTGTTCTGATGATTATTTGTGGTTGCCTTTTGTTACTGCGAAATATGTAGAAGCAACAGGAGATGAAAGCATACTGGATGAATCTATCTTCTTTTTGGAAGGAAGGTTATTGAATGCAGGAGAAGAATCTTATTACGATCTGCCGATCAGGTCTGATACGCAGGCAAGCTTATACCAGCATTGTGTGAATGCGATCGTACATGGTTTAAAATTCGGGGAACATGGATTGCCGTTCATTGGTTCCGGTGACTGGAATGATGGCATGGATAAAGTTGGTAACCACGGCAGGGGAGAAAGTGTGTGGCTTGCTTTTTTTCTATATGATATATTAAAACGTTTTTCAGAAATAGCACTGATAAAGAAGGATAATAATTTTGCAGAGAATTGTTTGCATAGTGCAGAGACACTACAATTAAATATTAATAAACATGCATGGGACGGGGCCTGGTACAGGCGTGCTTATTTCGACGATGGTACACCGTTAGGTTCGAAAGCAAATGACGAATGTAAGATCGATTCGATCGCACAAAGCTGGTCAGTATTATCCGGGGCAGGTGAAGATGAACGTTCGTTGCTGGCCATGCAATCTGCAGGAAAATTCCTTATAAAAGAACAGGATGGTATGATCCAGCTTTTTGATCCGCCTTTTGATAAGTCATCTTTGAATCCTGGTTATATCAAAGGTTATGTGCCGGGAGTAAGGGAGAACGGTGGGCAGTACACGCACGCGGCGATCTGGCTGGTAATGGCATACGCTGCATTGGGCAACAAAGAAAAGACCTGGGAACTACTTAAGATGATCAATCCGTTGAACCGCGGGAGTGACCAATCAAAGATCAGTATTTATAAAGTAGAGCCTTATGTGATCGCAGCAGATGTATATGCAGAACCAATGCACAAGGGAAGGGGCGGGTGGACCTGGTATACCGGTTCGGCAGGTTGGATGTACCAGTTGATCATAGAATGGTTTATTGGCCTGAAACGTAAAGGGGATATATTGGAATTCAAACCTTGTTTGCCAGTGGGATGGACTGCTGTAAAAATAAATTACAGGTATATGGATACTGTTTATCATATTCAATTGAAAGATCCGGGCATAAATAATCCCGGGAAGATCATTGAAGACGGTATCGAAAAACAAACATCATTTATAACACTTGTCAATGATCAGAAAGAACATGAAGTGACTTTTTTTGTGGGAGCTGTTAAGGAAGAAAGAGTGAAGGAGCTATTGTAAAGACTGTCGATGAATATTGAACATAGTACGTTGGATATTGAAGATTTCTTCAGCTCCTGTCTTTTATAAATTTTCAATATCCAACGTACTATGTTCAATATTCAAATCAATCAGGTTTTGCATCATAAAGAATGTTGATCGAATTATTTTCAGAAAGACTGGTTTCAAGCATAAATGATTTTCTTTGTCTTCCATCGATGATCTCCAATATCGCTGTGTTGGGAGGTATTGATCCAAGGTTATTTGCTACAAAAAGTATTTTGTTTACACCGGGATCAACTTTAACAGAAATGAATTGAGGTTGTTTTTTTACAAAGAAATTCTGTACAACCCAATGGCCGTTTATGCTTAATGAAATGGTATCACCATCCTCTACTGCATCATCCCATAGCGCAAGGATGACTTCGCGTGAACTTGTGTTAATTGTACCGACCGGCTTTGCAGTTCTTAAAAGTGCAAGGTTTGCCAGGGCCTTTGCAGAATCATCCTTTACAAGATTTCTTCCTGTAGGGTCGGGGTAGTGATAAAGTTTAATATCTCTTTGCAGATCTTCCTGTGACAATTCTTTTAAAATGGCAAGTTGTACTTCGCTGGATTTTTGTTTTTCCTTTTCCTTCTCCGGCGAATAATAGATCTTGGCGACGATGAATGTTGCTGCCAGGTCATCTTTATTCGCAAAATCCAATGCAAACTTTTTATCGCCAATTTCAACGTTTACATTTCCTGTACTATTGATGGTTCTGCCATAACTATCGGCAAACAAAACAAGTATGTTAAGACCCGTATCAAGCTTTATATCTTCTGTCGGTTTTGCAATAGAAAGATTGTTCTGGTCAACAACCGTGTTCCCATTTACAATCACTGATACAACACCACTGTTCTTTTTATTGCCATTAAAACTAATGGTGCCCTTGCGGTCATCAACCTGTACCGTATCATGTATTCCAAAATAACCGCTGGTTGATGCGCCCGTACTTAGAACAGTATCCATATATTCATTGGTAACCGAAGCGCCATTTGTTTTCCTCAGTTTGATATCAGCATCTCTTAAAAGATCCCGTAGACGTGTAGCCGTAGTTCTTTGTGATACCGGGAAATCAGATGGCTCCTGCATTTTAACGCCATATTGTTTTGTAAAAAGTCTTTCCACACTCAATGAAGCGGTGCCTTTGAGATCCTTGCTCAGGTCGAATACACCATTTAAATAGATGGTCCAGTTGCCGATGCTGAATGGAGATTCGGAAGAAGGTATCTTATTTTTACCGATCGCCAGTTGCCTGATATTTCTTTTAACGAGCAGGAGGTGATAGATTGCAGAAAAACTATCGCATTGTAATTTCAATTCAGCCGGGTAAAGCATGTTCTTTTCGGGTGAGCCAATTTGCAGATCGATACTTATTGGTGTGCCCCCGGCTAAATAATCCATGTGCCATGATCCCTCGAATGCATCAGTTTGTGCAAATGATATGAATGGCGAGAACAGGCAACAGAAAAATGATATTAGTATATATAGCTTCATGAATGTTTTGGCATTGGTATTATTCAAATAGTTCAAGTTTATTCTTAGGCCTGCGATTGTCTTCCCAGATAAAATTCTTTAAATATTTCTGATCCTCGGGAATTTGTTTCATCGGGAACAAAGTGCCATCAACATCATTGATGAATTTTATTTTATTAAGTTCTTTTTTTACAAAAAAGATATCGATCACATCTCCCTTACTGCGGTTCAATCCAACATACGCACTATCATCATCCTGCGGATAAAATATACTCTCTGCGGGCGAGCCTTTTACACGAATATAATCAACTGTTCCATCTTTAAAATAAGCATTGATTGTTCTGCCACCCATTTGATTGAATAATCCTTCCCTGGTCCTGTTTACAGCGATCGCATTAAAAAACACGTACAGCCTTTTTGCTTTTTGATTTTCTGTGTACATATACATGGTATCTCCCTTCACCTGGGTAGAATCGTTCCAGAATACAGGATGGCCGAATAATTTAAAAGTAGAATCTTCTGTAGAGTAATGCAGGCTATCACTCACAGCCTGTAATGAATCATTGTAGATCCTTACATGATGAAAGCCGAGAAAATAGCGAATGCTGTCTTTTGAAACCTTATCAAGGTTAATAGCTATTGGTTGTTTTATTGTATCAGTAGTATTTACGGCTTTTGGTGCAACAACAGTATCGCTGCTGACCTGCAGAAGCGAATCCTTCTTTGGACTGTCTTTTAAAGTAGTATCAATTGTATTTATCAAAGAAACAACGGTATCGGTTTTCAATGTATCTTTTATAACAAGATTATCTTTCTTAATTGGTAAAGAAAGCGAATCCTGTTTCACTGAATCTTTCTTGGGTAAAGTATTCTCTGTTACTGCTAAAAGTTTCGACGCAAAGTCGAGACTATCTTTTTTTGCCGGTATTTTAAGTTTGAGAGAATCGATTTTTGCAACAATGGCCGAGGCAGTATCTTTTTTTAAACTATCTGTTCTTTTAACGCCCATACTCTCAGTACTATCATATTTTCTAAGCCCGGAAAAAAGCGTGTCTGCGGCAATGTAAGTACTGTCGCCGTCTTTGTATAAGATCATTACGGGCTTCCTGGTCGCAAGGAAAGTATTCTTCTTTTTATCAATCAGAAGCATATCGCCTATAACAATCACATTATTGGTACTGTCAACAAATTTACCGTTGCCTTCAACCTGTATAATTCCTGTTGAGCTCTCGTATGCAAGTTTTCTGCCGCTGATATGGCGTGTGCTGTCCCTGAATGAACTTTGACTGTCAAAGATCGCATTGCCTGTTTCCAGGTTATACGATCCTGATCTTGTATCAATGGTTCCATCGCTACTGATGATATGTGTGGGTGCAATGAAATAAGCAGTTTTAAATTCAGTATTGTAACGAAGGCTATCAGCAGTCATATTGTATTTAGGGTCCACCATATGAACATTGTTTTTAAAAACAACATCCTTTGTATCTGAATAATAAGTTCCTTCCTCGCTTGTTAAAACAGTTTTATCATTGATCACTTTACCACCGCCGGTATATGTTGCAATGCCTGTTGCAATATTATATACAAGGTCTTCGGTTGTAAGCACGGCCTTTCCATCAGTTAGTTTTACATTGTTCTTCAGGTAAGCCATTCTTTCATGACCAAGGTATCTCAGGTATTGTGCATAGGTATGCATGGTATCCCCGTCATTGATATGTACATTTCCAAAAACTTCGGCTATGCCGGTTAGTTGGTTGAGGATGATACTGTCGCCGTTGAGAATGGTACCGCCTTGTTTTACACTTGCCTCACCGGCCAGGGTTTGAAGTACCGTTGTATCATTAATGGTGATCTGTCGCTGACTCTTTGCTCTTAAGATATCGATGCTCCTCATCGTATCAGCAGCGGGGGATGGCTGTACTTGTGCTACACAATATTGTGCAGATAAAAAAAAGAGTGAGACAAAAAATATTTTATAAAAAATAGACAACAGTTTGGTTTAAGCTTTTAAATGAGATGCTGGATTCTTGACCCTCGATCCGGGATCAAGAATCCGGTATCAAGAATCCTGAACGCTGCAATTTGCATCATTATATTTAAAAGCTATCACAAATTTAATTTGTTAATGCGCTTTTTGAATAATATAGGGAGAATTGATCGTATCAGCTACCGGGTAAGTCAATGGTGCCTGCTTTGATTTTTTTCCAAATACAGATATAGATACATAACGTTTTGGATTTATCCTGATATCATCTATTAACAGGTTTAATTTGTTTGCGGTTGAAGCAAGATTTTTATACAAACTTGGATCGTTGAGCAATAAGCCTGCGGTTCCATTGTTGCTGTCAAGTTTTGTCATCGCTTTTTTGAGATCGGCTACTGTTGCATCCAGGTTATTTAATGTTTTTTGAAAATCCAGGTTGGCCAGGTTGGTTGTGGTTTTATCAAGGTTTGTCAATACACTTGTTACTTTATCATTGCTGGCAGCGAGGTTGCCTGTAATTGCGTTTGCATTATTAAGTGTTTTAGCAAGTGCACCTGTTTGTGTATTTAATATCTCATTTAGATGTGCGCTGGAAACAAGTAGAGCTGTCGTTATTTTATTAAGGTTTTCCAGTGTTCCTCCAATATTATTTTTTGCAGCAGGATCTATCACGCTGTTCACCTTTACCAGCAGGCTGTCTATTGAACCAACAGCTTTTGTTACCTGGTAAAGAACAGGATCTACTTTTTTTAATACATCATTGAAAATACCTGAAGTTGCTTCTGTAACGATCGTGTCATTATTCTTTAAATAAGTAGTGGCGTCTCCAAGTTTGATCTCGATACTGGGTGTTGATAAAAGATCAGGTTTGATAAGGGCAATGGAATTTGTAGGTATATTGATGTCCTTCGTGATATTCATATTCACTGTGATCTTCCTCATATCCTTATCAGTACTTATCTTATACACAGAACCAACCTGTAAACCATTTATTATAATTGGATTTGAAGGAGAGAGTTTCTGTACATTACCATAAATTCCGTACAGGGTAGTATTATTGCTGAAAAAAGTTTTTCCTTTTAAAAAGTTATAGCCAAGTATCAATACAGCAATCGACAAAACACCAACCGCTCCAACCTTTACTTCATTTGATATTTTCACGTTCGTAAAAAATTTACATTAAAAATGTTTATTCAAAATTTTGTTGTTGCAGCCGTATTACAACTATTCATAAAACTTACGGGGACATCATTATTTATAAAAGTACAGAAACGGATATAAATTCATTTCATTGGTTTTCAAAAACCATTCCACATGCTGTGTATAATGTTAGTTTGTTGCCGGGTGAGGGTTTTCTGACCATTCTTTATAACGTACAACCGCCTTTGTGATCGCTTCTGCTAATTCCTGCTGGCCTTTCTCACTGTTCAGATAACGTTCGTCTTCCGGGTTATTGATAAAACCTGTTTCAACCAGAATAGCAGGCATATTTGTGGCCTGTAATACCCATATTCCTTTCTGGCGCTGGTTCACACCTAATGCAGGACGGCCGGTCTTATCTATTTCATCGTTAACCAAACTGGCCATGCGATCACTTTTTATCTGGTAACGCTGGGCATATATTTGAGCAATGTTTCTTCCAACGGGGCTACTGTAATCGATCGGGCTCAGGCTCGAATCGGTGCTGGAGCCAACTTCAACTTCAAATTCGCCTTCTTCCTGCATGATCGCTTTTAATTTATCACTTGTTTTATGAGCAGCGAAGATCCATACACTGGTACCGTTTCTTGCAAGCGGTAATTTGTAATATTCATATACAGGTTCTACGACTTGATATGGTGTGGATTTTTTTGTTCTTTTTTTTCCTTTTCCTTTATAGGTTACTTTATAACGGGTAACTGTTCTTGAGCCTATTTTCCTGCGGCCTGTTTTTAATGGCCCCGAATCTGCATGTATGCAAAGAAACAGATCGCCTTTATTTTCATTTGCGATCCTGGCCTTTTCTCTTACATCATCAAAAACGTCGGTAGTACGCGTTGGCACCACATTGATATCGGGTAATTGTTTTTTCAGTTCGGCCACAAGTTTCAATGAAATAGCGAGTGTAACATCCTTTTCTTTTGAACGCAGGGAGTTCTCGTATTGACCCACTGCACCATTGTCGGAACCGCCATGGCCTGCATCAACAATAATTGTTTTTAATCTTTTGGGAACCTGAGAGAAGGCTGCGTTAATGAAGGCGATTTGAAAAACAAAAAAACAAAAAATAAAAACTATTTTATTTCCACGCATGTGTACCAGGTTTTTTAATGGGTTTTGTAATTGTGCAATTATTCACAAATACATTATAGTATTATAGCTATTTTTGTCAATCACAGCTATGAACCATCACTACAAAGGTAAGGCAAAAAATATATTAGCTTGGCTACCTGCTTTCGTTTTCGTTTTAATAACGTTGTATAGCCGTGCCTTTGATACAAATGGATCTCACTTTCACATTAGTTTAACTGCTGATACGATACCAATAAAAAAAGCGGATACCCTTCCTTTAAATAATACAAAAGACAGCGGTCTTGTACGAGGTGATTCAGCAAAAATGATTCAGCCACTGGCGGGTATCACCGGGATAAAAGATAGCAGTAAGGTTGATACACTCATAAAGAATACTGCAGATACATTCTCATTCAAAACTTCAAAAGATACGCTGGATGCGCCTGTAAAATATCATGCAGATGATTCAATGGTGCTGGAAGTACCGGAGAAAAAACTGATACTGTATGGTAAAACATCATCAGTAAAATATACGAGCAGCGAGTTAGATGCACCGATAATCATCTACGATCAAAAAACAAATCTTGTAACAGCATTCCTGAAAAAAGATAGTACCGGTAAAGTAATTGCTTTTCCTGCTTATAACGACAAGGATTTTAAATCGGTGAGTGATACGATCGTGTTCAATATGAAGAACGGGAAGGGGATCACAAAAGGTACGTATACGCAGCAAGGTGAGATGTTTGTTTATGGCGAAAAGATAAAGAAGGTAGATGCAAATGTTTTTTATGCATTGCATGGCAGGTTCACTACCTGTAACCTGGACACGCCGCATTTTGCTTTCGTAAGCAGTAAAATAAAATTCATCAATAAGAAGATGGCGTTTAGCGGGCCCGTTCACCCTGAGTTTGAAGGAGTGCCTGTACCGATCGTATTACCATTCGGTATTTATCCGTTAACACAAGGCAGGCATTCCGGTTTTATTGCTCCATCTTTTGCAGCCAATGAACAATACGGTCTTTCATTAGAAGGACTTGGTTATTATAAAATACTCGGCCCGGTATGGGATGCTGTTGTCAGGGGAACCGTCTATTCTTACGGTGGATGGGCCGCCAGTTTAAACCCGCGGTATTATAAAAAATACCGTTACCAGGGAAATTTTAACCTGAATATGCAAAGCACCAAGATCGGGTTTAAAGGAGATCCTGATTTTAGTGTAACAAAAACAACGATGATCCAGTGGTCGCACAGCGCCGATACGAAAGCAAGACCCGGTGTATCATTCAATGCGAATGTGAATGCAGGGAGCAGTAAATTCAATGAGAATGTTCCCAATAACCCGCAAAGGAATTTTACCAACCAGTTAAGTTCATCCATTACTTATGCGAAGGTTTGGAAGAACAGGCCATTTAATATTTCGATCAGCGCCAATCACAATCAGAATACGGCACAGCGGCTGATCAATATCAATTTCCCCGATGTAGCATTTAATGTGAATACATTGTATCCTTTCAGGAGAAAAGAAGCTATTGGAGCTTATAAATGGTACGAGAATCTTGGTGTAGCACTCAATACAAATGCACGCAGTCTTTCTTCGTTCCGTGATACCTTACCCGCTGCATGGAAACAACTTTCAAAAAATTATCAATGGGGGGCAACACATACCATACCGATCACTTTATCGCTGCCCTCACTTGGCCCTGTGCAAATAGCCCCATCCGTTAGTTACCAGGAAAGATGGTTCCAGCAAAGATCGCGTTTGACCTGGAACAATACCGATAAAAGTTTTGATACAACGATCAATAAGGGATTTTACACAGCAAGAGATATGAGTTTTGCGATGAGCCTTTCTACAAGGATCTTTGGTTCTTATCTTTTCAGGAAGAAGAGCAAGGTGCAGGCGATAAGGCATGAGTTACGTCCAAGTGTATCTGTGAATTATAAACCCGATTTCAACAGCAGGAATTATTATGATGTACAAATAGATAGTACGGGTAAGAATAAAGTGTCTCACTCATATTATGAAGGAAGTGTTTACGGCGCATTCTCCAGGGGTAAATTTGCTGGACTCAGTTTTGGTATTGATAATAATATACAGATGAAGGTCCGTAACAAAAAAGATACTGCTGCGGATGCGGTGAAGAAAATTACGTTGATAGATGGATTGAGCCTCAATGGCAGTTATAATTTTTTGGCAGATTCATTTAAGCTAAGTTCACTATCGACGTCGGCAAGAAGTAATTTGTTCAACAAGATCAATATAACCGGAAGTGCTTCATTCGATCCTTACAGAATAAATGCTGCCGGAAGACGTATTGATAAAGTTATATGGACAAAAAAAGCATTAACGCTTGGCACACTTACTTCAGCTTCCATATCAATGTCGAGCCAGTTTAAAGGAGGTGAGAAATCCGGCGTCTCACCCGGAACAGCACCGATCAATCGTGCAGATATAAATAGTAATATACAAAATACAATCCCGGGAGGTTTGCCACTTGATGAATACCAGCAGGAGGCATTATACATGCAAACTCACCCCGGTGAATATGCAGATTTTTCAATTCCATGGAGCATAGATCTTTCTTACTCGATGCGTTATACACAATCGCGTTCTATTGCAACTGCAACAACACCCAGTAAAGTAACAAAAACATTTGGCCAGGATGTTAACTTCAATAATTCTGTAAACCTCTCACCAAAATGGAAAATAGGGATACAGGGATCTTATAATATCACAGGAAAGCAACTGGGTGTATTGACAATGTATTTATCAAGAGATATGCATTGCTGGCAGATGACCATTAATATATCGCCGGTAGGAACGTATCGTTTTTTCACGATCAATATAAGCCCTAAATCTCCTTTACTAAGGGATATAAAAGTTAACAGGACGAGATACTTCTATGACTTGTAATTAAACGTTCAACGTGTCAAACTCTTCAGGTAGTAGTCTCTCATTATCTCAAATACTTTTTTATTTAATTCAGGCGCCGTTATGTTCTCAGGAGAAACAGGGGATAAGAAATGCATCTTTAACGGGGTAGGGATGAGATAAAGTTTCTTATCGATCGGCGTTGCTTTTTTTGTTCCGGTAATGATACATGGAATTATTTTTTTTCCTGTGGCAATAGCAAGTATGAATGCGCCATCATAGAATTTTTTTAACGGATCGCTGGTCCTGTTACGTGTTCCTTCGGGATAAATGCACATATGCATGCCCGATGCCAGCACCGCTTTCATAGCATCTATGCTTTTTGAACGGCTTTTTTCATTCTTCCTGTCTACCAGTACGGAGCCCTTTGAGTAAAACCATCCAAACAAAGGAATTTTTGCAAAAGATGCTTTGGCTATTGTTTTATTTGCACCTGGCACAAATGGTGATGAAAGTGGCACATCCAGTAAAGCGTTGTGATTAAACACTACAATATAATTTTGTCCTTCAATGAAATTTTCTTTGCCTGTAACTTTTACCGGGCAACCGATAAGGAATAACCAAACACGCATCCATATCCTGGAAATTTTAATAAAATATTGCTGCCCTTTTACCTCAGGCATTAAATAAGAAAGCATTGATGGCAGGAAGATGATGAGAAAGGTTGTTATGAAAGTGATGAGCCCCCAAATACACCAAAAGCCTGCAAAAATATTTTTAGCGATTTTCATTCTTGATCGGGAAGTAATTTCCAGTCGATTGGCTGAAGTCCTTGCTGCATCAATAACTGGTTTGTTTTAGAAAAATGTTTGCATCCAAAAAAGCCTTTATCGGCGGAAAAAGGAGAGGGGTGTGCTGCTTTCAGGATAAAATGTTTTGTTTCATCAATGAGCGCTTGTTTTTCCTGTGCGAATTTTCCCCATAATAAAAAGATTACATTGGTCCTTTCATCGGATATCTTTTTAATTACTTCATCTGTAAATTCGGCCCAACCATATTTTGCATGACTGAAGGGTTCGCCTGCACGAACAGTAAGTGCTGCATTCAGTAACAGTACTCCCTGTCTGGCCCATTTTAAAAGGTTGCCGTATTGAGGAGGCATTTCGATACCAAGGTCCTGCTGGATCTCTTTAAAAATATTCACCAAAGACGGTGGAGGTTTGATGCCCGCAGGTACAGAAAAACTTAATCCATGTGCCTGCCCCTCGCCGTGATATGGATCCTGTCCTAATATTACAACCCTTACTTCATCAAAGGGGGTTTGCTCAAATGCATTAAATATTAATTTCCCCGGGGGATATATTTTTTTGCCAAGAACCTTTTCTGTTTTCAGGAAAGTGACCAGTTGCTGGAAATAAGCTTTGTCAAATTCTTCCTTAAGCACAGCCTTCCAACCTGGCTGGATATGAACATCCATACTTTTTATTTAGGAAACAAAAGTGCGCAAAAAACATTTATATTATATCAATTGGTAAAGAAAAGTAAATAAGAGTACCAGTTAATTTGTAATTTATATAGTGTTTGGTGTTTGGCGTTTGGTGTCCCGCAAAACCAAAAACCAAACACCAAACACGGTAAAGATGGTTGATTGATCTGAAAAGTGCGTGTAAAATTTATTCACTATTTTAACGCATATGCAATATATTTGCAACCCAAAATTCATCGGTCCGGTAGCTCAGTTGGATAGAGCATCAGCCTTCTAAGCTGAGGGTCATTGGTTCGAATCCAATCCGGATCACATTCTTAAAACATTTTTAGCTGGGTTCTATATATCATCCGATGTCTTATTCAGAGAGGGTCATTGGTTCGAATCCATGCGAAACACTTAACTCCAGGCCTGCACATCACAGGCTTTTTTTATTTTTTCACGCAGCAATAATTTTTTTATTTTGTCAATAATGGATATCTTCCGGCCTGTTTTTACGACAAAACCGGCATGAATCAAAAAAATATATTTTATAATATTGTTAAAATACCTTGATTTGTATATCATTAGCCATTAACTTTGTCTTTTGTTAAAACCCATACAATTATCTCCGAAAAACTTAAGAGATAACCTTTTTAAATTAAAAATTAGCATTTATGAAACAAAAACTTGCGTTTGTCTTTTCCTTTTTAGTATTAGCCACTGCTACTATGGCGCAAAACAAAAAAGGGAGTTTAATTGGAGTTCACTTCGATGCACTGGACATAAAAACGCCACAAACTTTTAAAGATAATTCAGGCCCTAAAACATTGGCTGGATTAAGGGACCAGGATTTTGGTTTCTCTGTCTCTTACTGGCGTGGATTAACTTCGCACCTTGATTTCTCAGTAAAAGCATCTCTGCTGTTTCACGATTATTCAGGTCTTGACAGAAATTCGTATACTCCAAAACAAAATCAAACAGGAGTAGAATTAGAACCATCTTTAAATGCGTTTCTTTTTAATAACTCAAGTCTTTTCAACGCCTTCGTAACCGCAGGTATTGGTATCGGTTCTTATACCGGAAAATTTGGTACTTATGTACCAGCAGGTGTTGGTATACAAGCTAATTTCAACAGGGAAACATATTTATTCCTGCAGGCTCAATATCGTTGGTCACTGGATGAAAAAACATTAAAAAATAATTTATTCTACTCATTTGGTATAGCTCAAAGAATTCATGGGGATCCAAAACCAAAAGTAATTCCTCCTCCTCCGCCACCAGTTGTAGTTGATCGTGATGGTGATGGTGTACTTGATTCACTTGATAAATGCCCGGATGTTGCAGGTCTTGCATCATTACAAGGTTGCCCTGACCGTGATGGTGATGGTATCGCTGATGCTGATGACAAATGTCCTGATGTTGCTGGTCTTGCCAAATATCAAGGTTGCCCAATACCGGATACTGATGGTGATGGTGTAAATGACGAACAGGATAAATGTCCTTCTGTAAAAGGTTTAGCTCGTTATCAAGGTTGTCCAATACCAGACACTGATGGTGATGGTGTAAATGACGAAGAAGATAAATGCCCTAGCCGTCCTGGTCCTGCAAGTAACCAGGGTTGCCCTGAAATTGCAAAAGAAGTAATTGAAAAGATCAACTTCGCAGCTAAGAACATTTTCTTCGCAACAGGAAGCGCCAAATTGTTACCTAAATCTTTCAAATCATTGAATGAAGTTGCTGCATTATTAGCTAAAGACGAAACTTTGATGATCAACATCGATGGTTATACTGATAACACTGGTAAACCAGAAAAGAACCAGGCTTTATCTGAACAACGTGCTGCTTCAGTTAAAACATATCTTGTTAGCAAAGGTGTAGCTGATACTCGTATCACTTCTGCTGGTCACGGAGACGGAAACCCAATTGCAGATAACAAAACTGCAGCTGGTCGTGCTAAGAACAGGAGAACAGAAATGACAGTTAGAAACTTCTAATTAATACAATAATAGAAAAATTAAACCCCGGTGTTGCCGGGGTTTTTTTATTGGGATAGGTTGGTTGGCTGATAGGTTAACATGTTGATAAGTTGATTGGTTAAAAAAAAATCCGGGGTTTTAAGTGATGTGTCAATAGAAAATCTGTATCAATGAAAGTTGTATCAATTTATTTTTGATACAACTTTCATTGATACAAAATCACGTCAATAGAATCGGGGAAAATCATATTGTTTAAGGCATGCTGCCTTGTTAACCTCTTACTTGATCTGGCTCTTTAAAAACCCCTCTATCATACTACAAGGGATCATGAATGGTTTTGAAGTAATGAGAATGTTCATGTCCTGACCGTTTACGGTATATGATCCGGCGATATTATTTCCGAATACGTTCACAGCAAAATCCCCGGCATTTACATCACCAGTAAAAGTTCCTTTCTGGCTTTCTACTGCAAATCTTGCTTTGATAAGTACTTTTTCGGCGGCCCCTTCAAATGGGATGATGAAATTACAATCAGACATGAGTTAAGAGTTGTGAGTTATGAATTATGAGTTTTGAATTTAGGATTTCAATTCATTAAAGCTATTTCCTCCATTGAATTTGAATTGCTGTAATCTTTTATTTCATTGTACAGCGTATCTCTTTCAATAGGGGTCCTTTTCACCTGTTTAATCAATGTTACTAATTGTTCTGTTGTCATTGCCGGTGTTTGCTCTTCACTACCAGCCATTGAATATATTTTGGTAGAATCATCAATGGTACCATCAATATCATTCACGCCAAATGATAAAGAAAGCTGTGCATTTTGTCTTCCAAGCATTGGCCAGTATGCTTTGAGATGAGGAAAATTATCAAGGTAAATGCGTGCAATGGCATACATGCGCATGTCTTCTGTAACAGTTGATTCAGGCACATTGCTCATATCATTATTGCTATTGCGAAACTTTAGCGGGATAAAAGTATTAAAGCCTTTTGTTTTGTCCTGTAAGTCCCTCAACTTACTCATATGATCTACGCGATGTTCATATTTTTCTATATGGCCATATAGCATAGTCGCATTGCTATGCATGCCTAGCTTATGTGCAGTTTCATGGATCTGCAGCCAACCTTCGCCGTCAACTTTATCAGCAGCAATTTGCTCTCTTATTTCAGGATGAAATATTTCTGCGCCGCCGCCAGGTAATGATTGAAGCCCTGCTTCTTTTAATTGTAGCATGCCTTCCTGTGTGCTAAGCTTTGCTTTTCGAAACATATAATCAAGCTCTACTGCTGTAAACCCTTTTACATGAAGATCGGGCCTGTGTGCATGAATTTTTTGTATGAGTTCAATAAAATAAGCAAGATTCATTTTAGGATGCACACCACCAACAATGTGCACTTCCGTGATCGGTTTTCCATCGTAGCTCTTTACAATATCAAGCATCTGGTCGATACTCAGTTCCCATCCATCTTCTTTATGAGCATACAATCTTGAATAAGAACAGAACTTGCAACTGAACACACATACATTGGTTGGTTCAATATGAAAGTTGCGGTTGAAGTAAGTTTTATTTCCATGGATTTTTTCCCGGATCGAATTTGCCAGTGTTCCTACAAAAGCAAGGCTCCCTTTTTCAAATAATAAAACACATTCTTTATCAGTGATACGTTCGTTGTTCTTAACTTTCTGGGCAATGTTTTTAAGGTCTTTATCCGTTGTAGTTGTAATCAGAATATCTATAGGATCACTCATCACTTTTTTTTTACAAATTTACGATGATTAAACAAGTTTCAGAGGTTTCAAAGCTTCAAGAAGTTTAAAACGTTTAAAAAGTTAGTTAAACCTTTGAAACCACTTGAACCTTGAAACCCCTCATCACGTAAATCAGTAAAAATGTATATCTTCCCATACTTAAACCTTAATTCCTAAACGCTGTATCATGGGTATAAAATTTCGGCTTACCTTATTAAGTTTTTTACAATTCTTTGTATGGGGCGCCTGGCTCATCACGATTGCCACTTATTTTTTTAGCAATAATATGGGAACGGGTTCCCAATTCGGGGCTATATTTTCAACACTGGCACTTTCCTCTTTGGTTATGCCGGCACTAACTGGTATCATAGCCGATAAATGGATGAATGCGGAAAAGTTATATGGGATATTGCATATTTTATACGGAGCTGTTTTGTTTTATGTGCCACAGGTAAAAGATGCAGATACTTTGTATTATGTGATTTTTGCTGCTATGATTTTTTACATGCCTACAATTTCCTTATCTAATTCCATCGCTTATACTATTTTAAAGAATAATAAGTTTGACGTAGTAAAAGTATTTCCACCAATTCGTGTTTGGGGAACGATCGGGTTCATTGCAGCCATGTGGATCACGAACCTTAGTGGCAGCAAGGCCAATAGCAACCAGTTCCTGATCGCAGCGGTTGCTGCAATTGCACTGGGAATATTTTCTTTCACATTACCTAAATGCCCACCGCAAAAATCAATTTCAAAAGATGCATCTATAATAGAACAGCTTGGATTAAGCTCGTTCAAATTATTCTCTAATTATAAAATGGCATTGTTCTTTATTTTTTCTATGTTCTTGGGAGCAGCGTTGCAGCTTACAAATATGTATGGCGATACTTTCCTGGATGATTTTAAAAATGTACCCGAATATGCAAATTCCTTTGTTGTGAAATATTCAACCATCATCATGTCTATTTCACAGATATCAGAAACGCTGTTCATTCTTGCCATTCCTTTTTTCCTGAAAAGATTTGGTATCAAGAACGTAATGCTGATCTCCATGTTTGCATGGGTATTAAGGTTTGGACTTTTTTCATTTGGAAATCCTGCTGATGCATTGTGGATGATCATTCTTTCCTGCATCGTTTACGGAATGGCCTTCGATTTCTTTAATATCTCAGGTTCTTTGTTTGTAGAAACCACCACAGATTCTTCTATACGTTCAAGTGCCCAGGGATTATTTATGATGATGACAAATGGGGTAGGAGCATTTATGGGAAGTAAAATAAGCGGCTATTTGATCGATAAATATTTCACATCAAATGGTGCAAAAGACTGGCACCATATCTGGCTGTCGTTTGCCGGGTATGCATTGGTCATCGCAATTCTTTTTATGGTCTTATTCAAACATAAGCATGATCCGGATGTAATAGGGGATAATGTTCATCCCGAACCTGTATTACCAACAGACTAAATTTCATAAAATAACAACAATAAAAAACTCCGTTTTAAAACGGAGTTTTTTTTATAAAGAGATTTTGATCTATTACTTAAGCGCTTCGATCTTTTTTACAAAATTCGCCTTCGGTTGTGCACCCACTAATTTGTCTACAACCTTACCGCCTTTTACAAATAAGATAGCAGGAATGCTGGTAATGCCATAGTTCATTGAGATCTGTGGATTATGATCAACATTTACTTTTCCAACTTTTACTTTGCCATCATATTCTTTTGATAGCTCTTCAATAACTGGTCCGATCGCACGGCATGGTCCACACCATTCTGCCCAAAAATCTATTACCGATAATTTATCTGAGTCCAATACTTCTGTTTGGAAATTTGCATCTGTGAATTCTAGTGCCATATGATTTATTTTATAGTGTAATTATTTTGTTCTTTGGTATTGGCAAATTTACAGCCATTCGATACATCTTGCTCTTTTGACATATCCACAATACCCTTTACATTGTTAATACGTGCAAAAAGTCAGCCACGCCTCATTATACTGTCAAAACGCTCACATCAATGTTTTTGTTCTCATTTAAGAAGATGGCCATCTCATCATTCATGGTAAACCCTTTTTCCAGCGTGTACATACTTATCTTATTTTTTTGCAGGCTATCGCTGATATTAAATTTCAGAGAGGTTTTGCCAGGGTGTGATTGAATATTCTTATCTATGAATGTTACAAAATCTTCATCTATAAACTGCGGTGATACATCAATGATGACCTGTTTCGTTATAGAAGATTTAACAGTTTCCAGCAAATGCAGCTTTGCGATCTTGAATTCATAAGTATCGCCGTTGTATCGTGGCTTAAATGCACCTTCTATCATGATGATCGTACCCTTTTCCATGTATTGAGTATACTTTACATAATCCTCACTCCATAACATGAATTCTGCTTTGCCGCTGAAATCTTCCAGGTGCAACACACCGAAATTTTTTCCCGTTTTCGTAAGCCTGTGCTGTGCATCTATGACCAAACCCGCCAGCCTGAATTGTTTTGAAGTAGGTACAACACCAACTGCATTCTTTACATCATTGAAATCATTTAGTGCTGTGATATTGTAATGCTTCAACTCGAACTTAAAATTGTCGAGCGGGTGACCGCTCATATACATACCTGTTACTTCTTTTTCAAAATCAAGTTCTTCCACCAACTGCCAGGGTTGACAAGGAGAAATTTTCGGTGGAACAATATCGGGCATTTGCAGGTCACCAAATAAGGTATTGGTTGCATTGGCAGACTGTGCCTGGTAAACAGCACCAAACTTTATTATTTTTTCCAGCGAAACAGCATCGCCAGGTGCCTGGTAAAAATATTGGGCACGATGTATATCTTTAAAGCAATCAAAGGCGCCGCTATATACAAGGCTCTCCAATGATTTTTTATTTACAGAACGGAGGTTCACCCTTTTTACAAGGTCATAGATATCTTTAAAATTCCCGTGTTTGTTTTTTTCTTCTATGATATTATCAATAGCAGCTTCACCCACACCTTTTAATCCACTGAAACCAAAACGTATCTCGCCGTTTTTATTTACTGCAAAGCCGCTTTGTGATTCATTGATGTCTGGACCAAGCACTGTTATTCCCATACGTTTGCATTCTTCCATGAAGAAAGTGATCTTTTCGATACTGCCGGCATGATTCAATACGGCAGCCATGTATTCACTGGGATAATGCGATTTTATATAAGCAGTCTGGTAGGCTACAAAAGCATAGCAGGTAGAGTGTGATTTATTGAATGCGTATTGTGCAAATGCTTCCCAGTCCTTCCATATTTTTTCAAGGGTATCTTTCGGGTGTCCCTTAGCGGTAGCACCAGTGATGAACTGCGCTTTCATTTTATCAAGTACGGCAATTTGTTTTTTACCCATTGCCTTGCGCAATACGTCTGCATCACCTTTGCTAAATCCTGCCAGTTTTTGGGAAAGCAACATTACCTGTTCCTGGTATACGGTAATACCATAGGTTTCTTTCAGGTATTCTTCCATATCCGGAAGATCGTATTCGATTTTTTCACGGCCGTGTTTCCTGGCAATGAATTGAGGGATGTATGACATTGGCCCAGGGCGATACAATGCATTCATCGCAATCAGGTCGTCAAACTTATCTGGTTTTAATTCACGCAAATATTTTTGCATGCCGGGACTTTCGAACTGGAAAGTAGCATTGGTATCACCTTGCTGGTAGAGTTTATAAGCCTGTACATCATCTAAAGGAATATCATCGATCGCTATTGATATGCCATGGTTTTGTTTGATGAGTGATAAAGCTGTTTTTAAAATGCTCAATGTTTTTAATCCGAGGAAGTCCATTTTAATTACACCGGCTTCTTCAATGGATCCACCTTCAATTTGGGTTAACCAAAGTTCAGACTCCTTTGAAGTAGCAACAGGCAATAATTCTGTAAGATCTTTTGGTGCAATGATGATGGCTGATGCATGTATACCGGTATTTCTTACCGAACCTTCCAATACTTCAGCTTCATGCAAGATTTTACTGTTTAGATCATCACCTGCATATAGCTCACGCAATCTTTTTGCGTTCTCAATATCTTCGCCCTGTAATTGTTCTTTCTCATCTAAAGATTTTTCTCCATTCTTTGCTTCTTTGGCAGTGAATGGAGCATGCAACAATCTTTTTAAATTAATACCTGGTCGTTCAGGAACTAATTTTGATATGGCCCTGCTTTCAGCGATCGGAAGATCCATTACCCTTGCAACATCTGCAATACTTGATTTCGCGGCCATGGTACCGTAAGTAATGATCTGTGCAACCTGGTTTTTTCCATATTTCTGAACAACATAGTTCAAAACTTTTTGCCGGCCTTCATCATCAAAGTCGGTATCAATATCCGGCATTGATTTACGTTCGGGGTTTAAGAATCTTTCGAAAAGTAAATTGTATTTTATTGGGTCGATATTCGTAATGCCAATGCAATAGGCAACAGCGCTTCCTGCTGCAGATCCACGGCCCGGGCCAATGAATACGCCCATATCTCTTCCTGCTTTAATGAAATCACTTACAATTAAGAAATAACCGGCAAAGCCCATCTTTCTGATAATACTTAATTCAAACTGTAATCTTTCTTCACTTTCAGGAGTTAGTATTTTATATCGTTCTTTGGCGCCTGTCCATGTAAGATGTTCCAAATAATCATCCTGTGATTTAAAATTAGCAGGTACTTCAAAGAATGGAAGCAGGATCTCTCTCTTTAAATTAAGCAGGTCTATCTTATCAACAACTTCATTGGTATTATCAATGGCTTCAGGAAGATCATGAAAAACATTTGTCATTTCTTCCGTCGTCTTTAAAAAGAACTGGTCGTTGGGAAATGCAAAACGTTTATTCTTTGTCAGTACATCATCGTCGCTGAACTCACGCAGGGCAGGGGTGCTTTGTTTTTCACCTGTATTGATGCAAAGCAATATATCGTGTGCATTAAAATCTTTTTGATCCACGTAATGCGAATCATTTGATGCGATCACTTTTACATTATACTTTTTGGCAAACTTTAAAAGCGACTGGTTAACTTTCTCCTGTTCAGGTATGCCATGCCGTTGTAATTCTACATAATAATCTTCCTGGAAAATATTCAGCCACCATTTAAATTCATTTTCACCTTCTTCTTCTCCTTTTTTCAGGATCGTTTGTGGCACCAGCGCACCAAGGCAACAAGTGGTTGCAATAAGCCCTTTATGATATTTATGAATAAGCTCTTTATCAATGCGTGGATATTTACTGTACATCCCTTCTATATAACCAAGTGAAGTAAGTTTTACAAGGTTCTTGTATCCTTCTTCATTCTTTGCCAATAGTATCTGGTGATGTCTTGGATCTTTCTCGTCTTTACTGAAATTTTTCCTGTTACGGTCCGTCGTTATATAAAATTCACATCCAACGATCGGCTTTACTTTGGGTTTGCCATTTGCATCAAGGTTATTGTATGCTTCTTTTACAAATTCAAAAGCACCAAACATATTTCCATGATCACTGATCGCCAGTGCCGGCATACCATCTGCGATCGCTTTTTTGTAAAGACTTTTTATTGAAGCAGCTCCATCGAGCAAAGAATATTGTGTGTGTACATGTAAATGAGAAAATTTCATAGGCTTCCCTGCAAGGTCAATATTTGGCGGTTATAATTTAAGATTTTTTCAAGTACAAATATCGTTAACAATGGGCTAAGATAAAAGCAGGTTTTTCCACAAATATCCAGAGGTTCCAGAGGTTCCAAAGGTTCCAGATGTTTCAAAGGTTGATTAACCTCTGGAACATCTGGAATCTTTGAAACTTTTTATGCCTATCTTCGCAGACACTCTGATCAACCTATTTTTTAATTTGTTTGTAGGACGGGTTCATAGAAAGGAAAAAGACAATAGATAAATTAAGACCACGGGATGCTCAAATACCACAAGACTAAGTCGTACATACGTGTAAACCAACGATTTTACGTATGAAGAACTTATTTTTTACCTCTGTTTTGTTTGCCATTTTTTTGGGAACATCTTCACCTGCCGCTGCGCAGAAAAGCAGTCGTGCCGCCAGGCCTGTGAAATTCATTGAAGGAATTGAGATAAAAAGAGACGTGCATTCCCAGGCTGAACCAGCTAACAGCATAAAGACTTCCGGCAGACCGGTTGTTATAAATAACAACCCTGCAATTGAGAAAAGCCTTCCTGTACAATTCAAATATGCCCAGTTATTAAACAGGAATGTTGAATCGATCAATAATATTTCATTGTATAAGTTTATTGAAGATTGGTGGGAAACGCGTTATCAATATGGCGGTTCCAATAAAAGCGGCATCGATTGCAGCGGATTTTCGGGGCAATTATTTAACGAAGTTTATACTACCTCAATACCTCGTACTGCAAGAGAACAATATGGTGCCTGCGAAAAGATGGAACGTGAAAAACTTACCGAAGGTGATCTTGTGTTTTTTAATACTTCGGGAGGAGTGAGTCATGTTGGTGTATATCTTGGTGAAGGATACTTTGTACATGCAAGTATTACCAACGGGGTTACGATCAATAATCTTGATGATGATTATTATGGAGCAAGATTTTTGGGGGGAGGAAGAATATCAAAAGTTTCTACGGAAGGAGTAGTTAAAATCACAGGTTCACGGTAAAGAAATGTTCAATATTCAACGTTCAATATTCATCGGATTGTATTTTATTTTATTGAACATTGAGCGTTGAATATTAAATATTTAGTTAAGCAGCTTTGATTTTATATAAAAGTTCTTGTTCGGGATAAAAGTTTTTCCATCATACCAATCTCCCAAAGAAAGCGTTTGCCACTCACCGCTAGGTTTGATCCATTGTTCTTCTCCTCCCGGTTTCCCAAAAGATACTTTAATGGGTAAATTAAATCCTGCAACTGTATTGTCCCACCTGAAGGACACATTGTATTTGTCAATTTTATATTCAAGAAGGGGAATATTAATCGTTCGGAGATATTGATCAAATATTTTTGAAAGATCCAGTTTTGCCATTCGACTGATATAATCCTCAACCTGTTTTGTTGTAACTGTTTGATGATAGAATGTTTTATTAAGTCCACGCAATATTTCCCTGAATTTTTTATCATCATTGATCACAGCCCGAATCATGTTGATGAATGTGGACCCTTTATAATAAATGTCGAGATCACCGTCGGCATTAACACCATAAGCACTGATCATTGGATTTTCATTAAGTATATTTTTTTGCGAGCCAAGGAAATATTCTTCTGCAGCTTTTTTTCCAAACTGGTATTCCACGTACAATACCTCGCTATAGCAGGTGAAGCTTTCATGGATCCACATATCAGCAATATCCTTTGATGTGATATTATTGGCAAACCATTCGTGCCCGCTTTCGTGAACGATGATGAAATCAAATTGCTGCTCCCATTTGGTACCTGTCCAGTTTCGTTGTGTTGAGCCAAGGTTGAATCCATTTTTAAATTGATTCCCGTAAGCTGTAGCGCTTTGGTGTTCCATGCCCAGGTGCGGAGCCTCTACAAGCTTGTACCCGTCTTCGTAAAATGGATAAGGCCCAAACCAGTATTCAAAGGCTTTCATCATGCGTGGTGCGTCTGTGAATTGTTTTTTTGCTTTTTCAAGGTTATAATCCAGCACCCAATAATCCATGGTAAGGTTTCCTTTTTCTCCTTTGTAGATCTCGCCAAAATGAACATACTTTCCAATATAGGGGATGATACAATAATTATTGATCGGACTCTTAACTTCCCAGCTATACATCGTTGTGCCGTCATTCAATGATCTTTTTCCGGTCATCCTTCCATTGCCAACTGCCACAAGACTATCGGGAACGATTATATGCTGAATGGCGCCGCTATCAGGTTCATCACTTTGAATATCCTTGCAGGGATACCAAACGCTTGCTCCCAGGCCCTGGCAGGCGACACTCATCCATGGATTTCCGTTTATATCCTTCTTCCATATCCAGCCACCGTCCCATGGGGCTCTTATCGCTTCCCTGGGTTTTCCATGAAAGAATAATGTTATGGACCTGGCGCCTGGTTTTATTTTATACATAGCAGCTGTATCTCTTAATTCCAGCCAGTAAACATTCCCTTCTCTTCTAAAGCGATAAGACTTATATTCATCGGTTACACTATCCAGCAGCATAGGCTCCTGCAGATCTATCTGCAGGAGCTTTGCTCCATTATCAAAAAAAAGCATCTTGTTTTTTCCTTCAATTGTTTTGGTAGCGAAATCAGGCTTTACAGTAATTTCATATTTCAATACATTCCATAATTTCCTGTAAGGGCCATCGGTACCACGTAAAGTATCTGCATGGGTGAATGAGGGCTTTTCCGCGATTTGGGCAAATGTATTTCCCGGGATATGGGTGCTGATAAATAAAACAATAACCAGGTATACGCTTAATTTAATATTCATCTATATGTGTGTATATGTTTGATCAGATAAAAATAGAAATAATTATTAAAAATGGGTGTTGGTAAAATGATAAATGGTGGGGAGCTGCAAGCTGTTAGCTTCAAGCTACAAGCTGGCGGTATTATATTGAAGAAGTCTTTACTTAATTGTAATTTAAAACAAAGATTATAAAACGTATTTGATTGTATATTTATGGATCAAAAAACTGTTAGTTTCAAACTGTTGGCATAGCAATCGTGCTGGCTTGCAGCTTGTAGCTTGTGGCTCACAGCTAAACAATGAACAATCCAACATTCAAAATCACTATCTCTCTTTTATCATTAGCAGCCTTGTTGTTTTCCTGCAACACGCACAAACATCCCGATAAAAAAATATTCCGTTACAACCAGGCTGAAGGGATTGCATCGCTTGACCCTGCATTTGCAAAAAATCAATCAGTGATGTGGGCCGTTCACCAGTTGTACAATACATTGGTGGAAGTTGATGAGAATATGCAGGTAAAACCTTCACTTGCAAAAAGCTGGGTGTTTTCAGCCGATAATCTAACCATTCAGTTTCATTTACGAAACGATGTTTTTTTTCATGATGATGAAGTTTTTAAGAATGGCCATGGAAGAAAACTAACTGCGGCCGACGTCGTATATAGTTTTAAAAGGATCATTGATGTTAATACAGCAAGCCCGGGTGCATGGATATTTAACAGCAGGGTAGATAGCATGGTTCCTTTTTATGCTGAGAATGATTCTACATTCAATATAAAACTGCTGCAGCCATTTCAGCCGATACTGGGAATGTTGAGTATGCAATATTGTTCGATTGTTGCAAAGGAAGCAGTTGAAAAATATGGCAAAGATTTCAGGAGACACCCCATAGGCACCGGCCCTTTTGCCTTTACCGCATGGGAAGAAGGGCAGGCGCTTGTACTTAAAAAGAACGATCACTATTTTGAAAAAGACAGCAGCGGCTATTCGTTGCCGTACCTGGATGGAATTAAAGTGAATTTTTATGACAGCAAGGCAACCGAGTTTCTGGAATTTCAACAACAACGACTTGATTTTATCAATGATATAGATGCTTCATTTAAAGACGAGGTACTCACCAAAACAGGGCAACTTAAAAAGCAGTGGGAGGGTAAACTGTTACTTGATAAACATCCATATCTTAATATTGAATACCTGGGAATACTTGCTGATACTACCAACGAACTTGTAAAAAATTCACCGCTTCGTTTGAACAAGATAAGGCAAGCTATTAATTATGGAATTGATCGCAGGAAGATGATCCTCTATCTCCGCAATTCACTGGGTACAGCTGCTGAAAGCGGTTTTGTTCCTATTGGTCTGCCATCTTACAATGATTCGCTTGTAAAGGGTTATAGCTATGATCCTGTAAAAGCGAAAAGCCTCTTGGCTGAAGCAGGGTTTGGCAATGGCAATATGCCCGCCATTAAATTATTAACGATACCCAACTATTCATCGCTGGGCACTTATATTGTAAATGAATTAAAACAACTGGGTATCAATGCAGCAGTAGAATCTGTTCAGAAAAGTTTATTGCTTGATCAAACGAGCAAATCACAGGTTCCTTTTTTTCGTGGAAGCTGGATCGCTGATTATCCCGATGCAGAAAATTATTTAAGTGTTTTTTATAGCAAGAACCCTGCGCCGCCCAATTATACCCGTTATAAGAACGATGTTTATGATCTGCTGTATGAGCGTTCGCTTGCTGAAAAAAATGATTCTCTTCGTTATGATATTTACCGGCAAATGGATAAGATCATTCTCACGGATGCACCGGTTGTGCCGCTTTGGTACGATATGGTTTTGCACCTGGTGCATACGAACGTGGTTGACTTCAGGGCGAATAGTTTGAATATGCTGGAGTTAAGAAGGGTGAGGAAGTTGTGAGCTGTTTGCTATAACTTTTTGGGATTGTGAAGGTATGTTATTTATGAAACGCTGTAATGGTTGATGATAAAAAAGAAATTACAAATTAAAAAAGCAAACTCACAGCTTGTAGCTAATAGCGCACAGCTAAAAAAAGCAGCCACCAAAAGGCAGCCGCTTGTAAAATAAAACCCCCAAGAAATCTTTGTTTAATTATGAATTTTAGTTTGTTTTTAATTCGTGAAATTCGTGTTTGATCTGGTGAAAAAAGCAGCCCTCAGAAGAACTTTCCAGCACATTGGGATCCTAAGCTTAGAATTCCACGTGGACAAGTTGTCGCG